>Ga0066376_10001701_pt1 | contig 21186 bp, 23 predicted proteins | sample Knorr_S15_td_Bot_FD_77009 | JGI IMG/M metagenome (GOLD analysis project Ga0066376, IMG submission 77009) | Marine microbial communities from Southern Atlantic Ocean transect - Knorr_S15_td_Bottom_ad_5009_LV_A | ecosystem: Environmental > Aquatic > Marine > Oceanic | place: Southern Atlantic...
GCCAAATGATTCTTATATTTATTTCTAAATTTTTTAAATTCCTCTGGTTGACATGATTGTTCCAAAGTGCAACCGGCGTCTAAATCTGGTAATAGAACTTCTTTACTTGGACTTAATATTTTAGCCACTTCTGCCATAAATTTAACACCACAAAATACAATTGTATCTGCATTTGTATTTGCTGCCTTTCTTGATAAATCCAATGAATCTCCAACAAAATCTGCTAAATCTTGAATGTCCGCTGATTGATATACGTGTGCTAAAATTACAGCATTTTTCTCTTTTCTTAATCTTTGTATTTCAAAAGCATAGTCAATATTTGATAATTGATTTTTTGAAAACGTAGATTTAATTTTTAGAATATTTCTCAACATAATAAATATTTAATATAAATTTTAATAATTTCCAGTAACCATCTTTAATTTTTTATTATATAATAATAATTTTCTTTAACTTATAAAAAAATGGATGAAGAAATTCTTAATTTAGAAATAAGAAAATTTCTTAAAAATGTTGGGATTACATCCCAAAGAGAAATTGAAAAAAAAATCAGAGAAGCAATAGAAACTAAAGCTATTGATGGTAACGAAAATCTTGAAGTAGAAGTTTCTCTTAACATTGGAAAAATAAATTTAGCGCATAAAATTTCTGGCATAATAAAGTTAAATTAATTCCTATTCTATTTCTAATGCAACTTTTTTTTTTATTTCAGCAATAGCTTTTGCAGGATTTAAACCTTTAGGGCATGCGTTGGTACAATTCATAATCGTATGACAGCGAAAAAGCTCCATTGAATCATTTAACTTTTCTAAACGTTTAATTGTTTTATCATCTCTGCTGTCCTCAATCCAACGTTGTGCAGAAAGTAAAACAGCCGGACCTAAATAACTTTTTTTATTATTATCTCCATTCCACCAGTAGCTAGGACAGCTAGTCGAACAACAAAAACACATTATACATTCAACCAATCCATCTAATTTTTTTCTTTCCTCTTGTGTTTGTATTCTTTCTTTATTTTTTAAAGGCTTTTTATCAGACTTTAACCAGGGAGAAATAGATTCATATTGATCATATGCATGATTTAAATCAGGTACTAAATCTTTTATTACTGGCATGTGAGGTAATGGATAAATATTAATATCTCCTGCAATACTCTCTATTGGGGTTATGCATGATAAGGTATTTACTCCATTAATATTCATAGAACAACTTCCGCATATTCCTTCTCTACAAGATCTTCTAAAAGTAAGGGTTGAATCAATGTTGTCTTTAATTGAAATTAATCCATCTAACACCATTTGAGAACCTGTATCTAAATCTAAGTAAAATGTATCTAATCTTGGATTATCATTTTTTTCTGGATTAAACCGATATATGTTTAATCTTTTAAAATTACCGTCATTAGGAGAATTATGAACCTTTCCTTTTTTAATTCTTGAATTTTTAGGTAATCGAAATTGAACCATATAAATTATTTAATAATATAACATTCCAATAAATTTAGTAAACACGCTTTTTTGGCGGAAATGTTTTTACTTCATTAGTTAATGTTTTTAATTTAACAGGTTTATATGAAATATTAGTCACACCCTTCGAATTTAATTTGGCTAAGCTATGTTTCATCCATTTTTTATCATCTCTATTTGGAAAATCTTGTCTAGAATGAGCTCCCCTGCTTTCTTCTCTATTTAATGCTGAAGTTATAGCAACTATACTTTGAGACAAAAGATTATCAAATTCTAATGTTTCTACTAAATCAGTATTCCAAATTAAAGATTTATCCTTAACTTTCACATTAGATTTTGATCTATAACACTTGTTTAATTTTTTTTTACCTTCATCTAACAACTTTTTTGTTCTAAAAACAGAACAATAATTTTGCATAGTTTTTTGCATATCTTTTCTCAGCTCTGAAGTTGATATATCGCCTTTTGAATGTCTAAAAAAATCAAATCTAGAAAGTGCTAATTCTAAAGAATGTTTATTAATTTTTTTATGCTTTTTATTTTTTTTTATTATTTGTTTACAGCGTTTAGCAGCAGCTCTACCAAAAACTATTAAGTCTAAAAGAGAATTTGAACCTAATCTATTTGCACCATGGACAGATACACATGCGGCTTCTCCAATCGCCATTAGTCCAGGCACCACTTCCTCATTTCCTAATTTATTAAATGTTACTACTTCTGTATTTATATTTGTGGGTACTCCGCCCATATTATAATGAACCGTTGGCAAAACTGGTATTGGGGCCTTTGACACATCTACTCCTGAAAAAGTTTTAGCAGTTTCTGAAATTCCTGGTAATTTTTCTTCTAATATTTTTTTTTCAATATGTTCTAAATGTAATAATACATGATCTTTTTCTTTACCCACGCCCCTTCCTTCAACAATTTCTTGAGTTATAGATCGACTAACTACATCTCGACTAGCTAAGTCCTTGGTATTTGGCGCATATCTTTCCATAAATTTTTCTTCTTTCGAATTAGTTAGATAGCCTCCCTCGCCTCTAGCGCCTTCTGTTATTAAACAACCAGCGCCATAGATGCCCGTTGGATGGAATTGTATAAACTCCATGTCTTGTAATGGAATTCCTGCTCTAAGAACCATCGAATTTCCATCTCCAGTACATATATACGCAGACGTGCATGATAAATAAGCTCTGCCCCAACCGCCTGTTGCAATAAGAGTTACATGTGATTTAAAAATATGAAAAGATCCGTCGTCTAAAGACCAAGCTAAAACACCATTGCAAGAACCTTTTTTATCCATCAACAAATCAATAACTATATATTCAATAAAAAATTTAACTTTATGTTTTAATGATTGTTGGTAAAGAGTATGAAGAATAGCATGGCCCGTTCTATCTGTTGCTGCGCATGTTCTTTGTGCTTGTTCTTTGCCATATCTTTTTGACATACCTCCAAAAGCTCTTTGATAAATCTTTCCATCTTCAGTTCTAGAAAAGGGAACTCCATAATGTTCTAGTTCAATTACAGAAGGGATTGCTTCTTTGCACATATATTCGATTGCATCTTGGTCACCTAACCAATCAGATCCTTTAACTGTATCATACATATGCCACCTCCAATCATCTTCTCCCATATTACCTAAAGCAGCTGATATGCCTCCTTGAGCAGCAACAGTATGACTACGAGTCGGAAAAACTTTTGATATACATGCTGTTTTTAAACCCTTTACTGAAATTCCCAAAGTAGCTCTCAATCCAGCGCCACCAGCGCCGATTACAATTACATCATATTTATGTTCAATAATTTTATAAGCTTTTGTCATAAAATTTGATTAATGCGCGATATGCCATACTGAAAAAACAGATATGCTTATTAAAATCAAACTAATAAATTTCACAAAAATCGAAGAAATTCTTTTAATCTTTATTGAATGAATATAATCCTCAAAGATATTTAATATTCCAAGCAAAGAATGGTGCATAACTAAAATAATTAATATTATAAATAAAATTAGATTTAATGGATTTTTTATCCATATATAAAAATTTTCTTGAAAGTTATTTAAAAGATTTTGAAAAACAAAGATAAGCCAACAAAATATTACAATCATTAAAACTGCGGTAATTCTTTGCCAAAACCAATGACTTACTGGATTTTTACCAAATCCAAATGTTTTAATTTTTTTTAAAAAATTAATCATTAAAAAAACCAAAGATAAATATTAATTACTAAAGACAATAAAATAATAAATAATCCACTTAAATATACGTTTTTAATTTTATATCCATACCCAAGATCCCAAAGTAAATGTCTTGTTCCATTTAATAAATGATAAGAAAAAGAAAATGTGATAAAAAAAAGGATTGTTCTACCTATAATTCCTGAAAAAAATATATTAATTAAATTATACAAACGATCATTAAAAGCCATAGAAAATAACCAAAGACAAATTAAAAAAGAAAAAAAGAACAAAATTACTCCAGTAAATCTATGTGATATAGAAAGAATCGATGTTATTTGAGGCTTATATATCTGTAGGTGTGGCGATAAAGGTTTGTTGCTACTTTTCATTTACAGTTTTTTTGGTATTAAAACAGAATAATCAATTTCTAAAACAACATTAGAATTATATTCCACATCTCCATTTTTATATAAAGGAAATTCTTTACATAAATGATTTTTTACACCTATAGTTTTTAAACGTAAAACACCTACACCTGGATTATTTGAAAGTTCTTTTTTATCAAGAATTTCAGTCCAAGCGTAGATAGTGTCTCCTGCTACAGTAGGCGCAATATGTTTTCCTCCATTTATTGCTAAAATTCTAAAAGCATTATTCAAACCATTAAAAGACAACATCCTTACAAGACTAATTATATGTCCACCATAAACAATTCTACGACCTAACCTTCCATCTTTTTCTGTGTGTTCATTAAAATGAACTTTTGCTGTATTTTGATATAATCTAGTAGCCGTCATATGATCTGACTCTTCTATTGTCATTCCATCTACGTGATCAATCTTTTCTCCTACCTTATAATCATCCCAAATATATATCGAACCACTTTCATCAAAGTTATAGTTTGATATATTTAAATCTTTTGGAATATAAAATTCACTATTATCTACTTCTGTTTTTAAATCAGGTATTACAATTTTTGGGGCTAAAGAAGATTTATCTTTTTTATTAACCATAACCCACCTAACATAATCAAGAACAACTTCATTTTTTTGATTTTTTCCTATTGAATTAACCCATACTATGCCTGTTTTTTTATTCGAATTTTCTTTAACACCAAGAACTTTTGAAATAGTTTTTATTGTGTCGCCAACATAAACAGGAACACCAAATTTACACGAAGCATATCCTAGATTTGCTGGTGAATTTAATGAAATGTCTGGTACTGTTTTTCCAAAAACCATATTAAAAGTTAAAATGTCATCTACTGGTGAACTTTTATATCCAATTTTTTTTGCAAATTCATTCGATGAGTGTAAAACAAATCTTGAACCCAAAAGTCCAATAAAAAGAGAAACGTCTCCTGGCGTAATTGTTCTTGGTGTGGAATGGATTAATTCCTGACCAACAGAAAAATCCTCAAAAAAATTACCTGGGTTCGTTTTATTTTCTATTTTACTCATGATTGTTTAATTATTTATTTAATAATTTCATTTTTAATAATTCTTCTGCTATTTGAACAGTGTTTAATGCAGCGCCTTTTCTTAAATTATCTGATACAACCCATAAAGATAAACCATTTTTTACAGTGTTATCTTTCCTAATCCTACTAACAAAAACATTGTCTTCCCCTACGCTTTCTTCCGGCGTTACATAACCCTCATTTTGTCTAAAATCTATAACAGAAATACCAGAACTTTTTTTTAAAATTTCTCTTGCTTTATTATCAGAAATTTCTTTTTCAAATTGAATATTTATAGCTTCTGCATGCCCAATAAAAACAGGAACTCTAACACATGTTGCGGAAACTTTAATTGATTTATCTAAAATTTTTTGTGTTTCTACGTTCATTTTCCATTCCTCTTTTGTTTGACCATTATCTAAAAAACTGTCTATATGTGGTATAACATTAAATGCTATTTGTTTTGTAAAGAATTTTTTTTTAACCTGACTATTTGCAAAAATACTTTTTGTTTGTTCAAATAATTCATCCATTGAAGGTCGCCCAGCACCAGATGTAGACTGATAGGTTGAAACAACAATTCTTTTAATTTTTGCATAATCATGGAGAGGTTTTAAAGCCATTACCATTTGAATCGTTGAACAATTAGGGTTTGCTATAATATTTTTTTTTATTTTCCTTAGTTCCTGAGGATTTACTTCTGGAATTATTAATGGTACAGAAGGATCCATTCTAAAATATGACGAATTATCAATAACAATACAGCCTGATTTTGCAGCTTTAGGAACAAATTGAGATGCAATTTTTGCTCCGGCAGAAGATAAAACTAAATCACATTTATTAAAATCAAATTTGTTCAAATCCTCAACAATTATTTCTTCTTCTCCGAATTTTAATTTTTTTCCTTTGGAATTAAAAGATGCTAAAAGAAATAATTCGTCTATTGGAAATTTTCTACCATGTAAAATTTTTAAAAATTCTCTTCCAACATTTCCTGTTGCGCCAACTATCGAAAGTTTTAATCCCATTTTTTTTAAATTATATTTTCTAATTCTTTAATTATTAAGTCGCCCATTTGGTCAGTGCTTACTTTAGTTGAGCCCTTGTCAAAAATATCCTGGGTTCTGTAACCCTTATTTAAGACGTAAATAATAGATTGCTCTAATATTTTTGATAATTTTTGATTATTAAAAGAATATTTAAGCATCATAGAAAAACTCATGATAGTTGCTAAAGGATTTGCAATGTTTTTTCCTGCTATATCAGGCGCACTACCATGCACTGGTTCATAAAGAGATGAAACAATTTTATTATCTTTTAAATAGCCTAAAGAAGCTGAAGGAAGCATCCCCAGTGAACCTGTTAGCATTGCCGCAGCATCTGATAATAAATCACCAAATAAATTGTCAGTAAGAATTATGTCAAATTGTTTAGGTTGTCTTATAAGTTGCATCGCACAATTGTCAGCATACATATGATTCAGGGCAATTTCTGGATAGTCTTTTTCTCCTAATTTTGTAACTTCTTCTCTCCATAATTTACCACTTTCCATTACATTTGATTTTTCAACTGAAGTAACAACTTTTTTTCTGTTTTTTGCCAATTCAAAAGCTACTCTAGCAACCCTTTTGATTTCTTCTGAAGTATAAACTTGCGTGTTAAATCCTTTTTTATTTCCATTACCGATATCTTCAATTCCTCTAGGTTCTCCAAAATACACCCCGCCTGTTAATTCTCTAATAATAAGAATATTTAGGTCTTTTATTATTTCTGGTTTTAAACTTGATGCATGGATCAGTGGTTCAAATGATATCGCGGGCCTTAAATTAGCAAACAATTCTAAATCACTTCTTAATTTTAAAAGACCCTGTTCTGGTCTTTTTTCAAAAGAAAAATTGTCCCATTTTGGCCCTCCCACTGCTCCTAGTAAAACAGCATCTGATTCTTTTGCCTTTTTAATTGTTTCTTCTTTAATTGGAATCTGGTTTTTATCTAAACAAGCCCCTCCTACTAAATCTTCTTCAACATTAATTTTTAAAATTTTTTTTTTATTAAAAAAACTTATTATTTTTTTTACTTCTTTAACTGTTTCTGGACCTATACCATCACCTGGCAATATTAATAATTTTATTTCATCCATTTTATCTATCTAACCAAGGAAATTTTTTTTTTAAATTAGATTCAAATTTACTAATAAGACTATCTTTATTTAATGTTAATGTAATGTCATCTGCGCCTTCTAATAAACATTTTTTTCTATAAGGATCTATTTTAAATTTTAAAAACTCATCATAAGCTATTGTTATAATTTGTTTTTCCAAATTTACATTAAGTATAGAAGTTTTTTCAAAAGATATTTTTTTTACAATTTTATCTATATAAGATTGATCCAAAATTATTGGCAATATTCCGTTTTTAAAACAATTATTATAAAAAATATCTGCAAACTCAGAACCTATTAAACATTTAATACCAAAATCACTCAATGCCCAAACAGCATGTTCTCTTGAAGAACCGCATCCAAAATTTTTACCTGTAACTAAAATTGTCGATTTTTTATAACGATCTTGATTTAAAATGAATTCTTTTTTTGGAGAGCCATCTTCGTTGTAACGGATATAAGAAAACAAATGTTTTCCAAGACCCAATCTGCTAATAGTTTTTAAATGTTCTGCTGGAATTATTAAATCTGTATCAACATTAATTCTAGTAAAAGGCGCTGCAACACCTGAAAGTTTTGTGAATTTTTCCATTTTAAAAAAAATTAAATTAATTCTCTTACATCGATTAAATGTCCAGCAACAGCTGCTGCTGCAGCCATAATAGGACTCATGAGATGTGATCTGCCACCTTTGCCTTGTCTCCCTTCAAAATTTCTATTTGAAGTTGATGCACATCTTTCGCCAGGTTTTAATTTATCAGCATTCATCGCAAGACACATTGAACATCCTGAATCTCTCCATTCAAATCCAGCATCTTTAAAAATTTTATCTAGACCTTCTTTTTCAGCTTGTTGTTTCACAAGTCCTGATCCCGGAACAACCATAGCTTTTGTTTTCACAGATTTTCCTTTAACAATTTTTGCTGCTGCTCTCAAATCTTCGATTCTAGAATTTGTGCATGAACCAATAAAGACTTGATCAATCTTTATATCTTCTAATTTGGTTCCAGGCTTAAGATCCATATATTCAAGAGATTTTTCCATTCCATTTTTTCTATTTATATCACTTTCAGTATTAGGGTCGGGAACTTTTCCTTTTATAGAAACAACATCTTGGGGGGATGTTCCCCATGTTACTTGTGGATCTAATTTATCAACTTTTAAAATTTTTTCTTTATCATATTTAGCTCCTTTATCACTTGGTAAATCCTTCCAAAAATTAATAGCTTTGTCCCAGTTTTTTTTTGGAGCACGTGGTCTATTTTTGATATAATTAAATGTTATTTCATCTGGTGCTATTAAACCTGCTCTAGCTCCCGCTTCAATTGACATATTGCAAATCGTCATTCGACCTTCCATTGACAGATTTTGAATTACTGCTCCAGAATATTCTATAACATGGCCTGTACCACCAGCTGCACCAATTTTACCTATTATACCAAGAATTAAATCTTTTGCAGTTACCCCAAAAGGCATATTACCTTCTAAATTTATTCTCATATTTTTAGCAGGATTTTGTATTAATGTTTGAGTAGCTAAAACATGTTCTACTTCAGATGTTCCTATTCCGAATGCCAATGCGCCGAATGCTCCATGTGTTGAAGTGTGACTGTCCCCACAAACTATAGTCATTCCCGGCTGAGTCAGGCCTTGCTCTGGTCCTATAATATGAACAATGCCTTGTCTCACATCATTTATTGGGAAAAATTCTATTCCAAAGTCCTTAGTATTTTTCTCAAGCATTTCTAATTGTATTTTTGATAATTCATCTTCTATATTATCCCTATTTAGGGTTGGGACATTATGATCCGGTACAGCTAATGTTTTTTGTGGTTGTCTTACTTTTCTTTTTAATAGTCTTAAACCTTCAAAAGCTTGTGGACTGGTGACTTCATGAACTAAATGTAAATCAATATAAAGAAGCTGGTTATCGTCATCTTTATTGCCCACAAGATGATTATTCCATATTTTATCAAACAAAGTTTTGGGAGATTGGTTTTGTGACATTTGAAAATAAAAATTATTTATTTTTTTATTTTTCCTTAATTTTTTTTTTCAGATTCTTTTGTGCTTTTTTCATTTTTTTCTTTTTCTTTTTTTTGTTCTTCGTTTTTTTTTTCTAATTTATTGTTATCTATTTCATCTTTATTAATATTATTTTCAGCGTCTTTCTTTTCCGCAGTTTTATCTTCTGTAATTTTAGACTTTCTACCTGATAGATTTCTTAAATAATACAGCTTTGCTCTTCTCACCCTTCCTTTTGTCTTTATTTCTATTCTTGCCACATTAGGAGAATATAAAGGAAAAACTCTTTCTACACCCTCACCATATGAAATTTTTCTGACTGTAAAAGAAGAATTTATGCCTGCATTCTTTTTTGCAATACATACGCCTTCAAATGCTTGCGTTCTTTCTCTCTTTTTTTCAATAATTTTGACATAAACAGTAACTGTATCTCCTGAATTAAAATTAGGAATTTTTTTAAGACCCTTTAACTTTTCTAAATGACTGTTTTCAAATTTTTTTAGTTTATTCATAATAAATATCTTAAATTTTATACCTTTTTTATCATTTTTTAAATAAGTCCGGTCTTTTTAATTTAGTAATTTCAAAAGATTTTTTTTTTCTCCATTCTTCAATTTTTTGATGGTTACCAGATAACAAAATATCAGGAACCTTTCTTCCCTTCCAATTACTAGGTTTTGTATATTGTGGATACTCAAGTAAATTATTTTCAAATGTTTCATGTTTTAAAGTTTCCGAAGATCCTACTACTCCAGGGAGCAATCTGATACACGAATCTAATAAACTCATAGCTGCGATTTCGCCTCCAGATAAAACAAAATCTCCTATGCTTAATTCTTCCATACTCCAATTTTCTATAACTCTTTGATCAATTCCTTCATATTTTCCACATAATAAAATTAAATTATCTTTTTTTACCAACTCTTTTATTTTTTTTTGATTTATTTTTTTACCTTTTGGTGTCAAATAAATTAATGAATATTGTTTAATTTTTTTAGTAACTTTTTTTAAGGCGTTATCTATAACTTCACTTTTAATAATCATACCTGGGCCACCACCATAAGGCTTGTCATCAACGCTTTTTGGACCATTTTCTGCAAAATCTCTAAGATCAACTAAATTCAAAGACCAGATTTTTTCTTTTAAAGCTTTACCTACAAGAGAAAAGTTTAGAGGTCCAGGAAACATTTCCGGAAATAATGTTAATATGTGGACTGACCAATGTTTTGTTGTACTTTTCATGGAAAAACTTTCTAATATTCATATTAATATATTTTTTAATATAGTTCTTTTATCAAAAAATTCTCTATATTAAAGGTTTTTTTTTAACTAAGTTCTAATCCTGTTATTTTGGAGGATCTGCTTTAGGTTTTTCTTCTGGTTTGGTTTCTTCTTTTGAGGCTTCTGCTTGAGGTTTTTCTTCTGGTTTGGTTTCTTTTGCTTCAGGTGTTTTTTGTGATACTACTTCCTTAGAATCGTCTTCTTTCTTCTTTTGTTTTGGTAAATGTTTTTTTGTTTGTTTTGGAATTGGAGGTTTTTCTACTATATTTGCTTTACTCAAAAACTGAGCCATTTTATATGAAGGGGTCGCGCCCTTGGACAACCAATATTTTACTCTATCTTCATCAAAAATAATTCTATTCGCATCATCTTTTGATAAGAGAGGATTGTATGTGCCTAATTTTTCAATAAATTTTCCATCTCTTGGATTTCTCTTATCTGTTACAACTATTTTAAAAAAAGGTCTATTTTTTGATCCAGTTCTTGATAATCGTATTCTTGTACTCATAAATTTAATTAATAATTTTTTTTGTAAATATATATCATTTTTTTTTTAATGCAATCCCGGAGGGATGATATTGCCAAAACCTTGTCTCATAAGTAATTTTTTATCCATTTTTCCATATTTTTTCATCATCTTTAGCATAGTATGATATTGTTTTAATAATTTATTTACTTCTTGAATCGTCGTGCCTGATCCGCTTGCTATTCTTCTTTTTCTTAAGGCATGCAATATTTTATAATTTTCTCTTTCTTCAACTGTCATTGATGAAATAATAGCTTGTTGTTTCACTATGAGCTTATCATCAATATTTGCTTTATCCATTTGATCTTGTATTTTACTAGCACCAGGTAATTTTGCTAATATTCCTTTAAGGCCACCAATTTTTTTCATTTGCTTAAGCTGTTTTGCCAAATCATTTAAAGTAAATTGTCCTTCCTGAATTTTTTTATTTAATTGTTTTGCATCTTCTTTTTTTATCGTCTCAGATGCTTCTTCAACTAAGCTCACTACATCTCCCATGCCTAAAATTCTATTAGCAATTCTATCTGGATAAAAAATTTCTAATGCATCCATTTTTTCACCAGTTCCAATCAATTTTATTGGGCACCCTGTAACAGATTTCATTGATAAAGCAGCGCCTCCTCTAGCATCTCCATCCAGCCTTGTTAAAACAATGCCTGTTAATTTTAATTTATCATTAAATTCTTTTGCTACATTAACTGATTCTTGCCCTATCATAGCATCTGAAACTAAAAGAACTTCATTAGGATTTGTTAATTTGTTTACACTTGCAACTTCTTCCATCAGTTGATTATCAATTTGAAGGCGCCCTGCTGTATCTAAAATTAAAACATCAAAACATTCTTTTTTTGCCTGATCTAAAGATCTTTTTGCAATATCGATTGGTTTTTGAGAAGCTACTATATTGACTGTACTAACTTCAATTTGTTTACCTAATGTGGCTAATTGTTCTTGTGCTGCAGGTCTTTGCACATCTAATGATGCCATTAAAACTTTTTTTTTATCTTTTATTTTTAATCTATTAGCAATTTTTGCAGATGTAGTTGTTTTACCTGATCCTTGTAACCCAATCATAAGTATTACAACTGGTGGAATGGATTTAAGATTGATTGGATCCTCTTTATGACCAAGTATTTCAACAAGTGTATCATTAACAATTTTTATAACCAATTGACCCGGCGATATACTTTTTATCAATTTTGACCCAACTGCTTTTTTTTTTGCTTTTTCTAGAAACTCTTTAACAACAGATAAAGAAACATCAGCTTCCAAAAAAGCAATTCTTACTTCTCTTAAGGTTTCTTCTACATCATTTTCTTTTAAGGCACCTTTGCTTTTTATTTTTTCAAAGATTCCTGTTAATCTTTCAGATAAGTTTTTAAACATATTTTTTTCTTAATTATAGATTATATATGTTAAATAAAAAAAAATATTATAGATAAATTAATATGACAACAAATTTTATAAAAATGCATGGTTTAAAAAATGACTTTGTAATCATTGACGGAAGAGAGAAAAAAATTCATTTAAGCAAAAATCAAATTAAAAAAATTGCAAATAGAAAAATTGGTCTAGGCTGTGATCAAATTATTATATTAGAAAAACCAAAAAATAAAAAAACGTTTGGTTTTATAAAAATCTTTAATTCAGATGGAAGTGAAACTAAAGCTTGCGGTAATGCGTCTAGATGCGTTGCTTTTCTTTTAATGAAAGAATTAAAAACAAAAAAAACTATAATTCAAACTAAAGCCGGGCTTTTAAATGCTTTTTTGAAAAAAAATAAGGAAGTATCTGTTGATATTGGCAAAGCATACTTTAAATGGAACCAAATACCATTAAAAAGAAAAATGAATACTAATAAATTAAATTTTAAAATAAATAATTTTGTAAATCCTTTTGCTGTAAATGTAGGTAATCCGCATGTAGTTTTTTTTATAAAAGATTTAAAAAAAATAAATTTAAAAAAAATAGGTCCAAAAATTGAAAGAGATGCTTTATTTCCAGAAAGAATTAATGTTAATTTTGCTGAAATTTTAAGTAATAATAAAATTTCTTTAAAAGTATGGGAAAGAGGAGTTGGTATTACTAAAGCATGTGGAACAGGTGCTTCAGCAACAACCGTAGCTGCAATAAAAAAAAAATTAATAAATGGTAGAATTTGTTATATACAAATGGATGGTGGAAAATTAAAAATTGAGTACAAAAAAAATGGACATATTATAATGACAGGACCTGTAAAAATGATAAAAAAAGGAAACTTAAATAAATTTTTATGACAAACCAGAATGTTATAACATTTGGATGTAGACTTAATAGTTTTGATTCACAAATTATTAAAGAAAAAGCAAAATTAAAAAAATTGCAAAATACTTTTTTTATTAACACCTGTGCTGTAACTAAAGAAGCCGAGAAACAAGCTAGACAAAAAATTAGAAAAATAAGAAGAGAAAATCCAAAAGCAAAAATCATTGTAACAGGGTGTTCTGCGCAAATTAATCCTAAAATTTATAAAAATATGCAGGAAGTTGATTTGGTATTGGGAAATGAAGAAAAATTTAATTTTGATAAATATTTAAATTTACTTAACTCTGAAACCTCTGAAATGGTAGTTAACAACATAATGTCAGTGAAAGAAACGGCAAATCATTTCATTAATGGTTTTGATAAAAAAGCAAGAGCATTTATTCAAATCCAAACAGGATGCGATCATCGATGTACTTTTTGCATAATTCCTTACGGTAGAGGAAATAGTAGAAGTGTTCCTATTGTCAAAATTTGTAAACAAATAAAAATACTTTTAGATAAAGGATTTAAAGAAATTGTTTTAAGCGGTGTTGATTTAACATCCTATGGTAACGACCTTTTAGAAAAACCAAAATTAGGTCAATTGGTAAAAAAATTATTTAAAGATATAAAAAATTTAGAAAGACTTCGATTGTCATCACTTGATGCAATAGAAATAGATAAAGATCTCCAAGATGTCATTTGTCATGAAGAAAGACTAATGCCTCATCTCCATTTAAGTATTCAATCTGGTGATGATATGATTTTAAAAAGAATGAAAAGAAGACATTTAAGAAAAGATGTTATTAATCTATGCAATAAGTTAAAGAAATTTAGAAATAATATTGTTTTTGGTGCAGATATTATTGCTGGATTTCCTACTGAAACGAATGAAATGTTTCAAAACAGCGAAAAAATTTTAGATGAGTGTGATTTAACTTACCTTCACATTTTTCCTTATTCAAGTAGACCAAACACACCGGCATCAAAAATGCCACAAGTTCCTCAACAAATTATAAAAGAAAGGGCAAAGCTACTAAGAATTAAAGCAAAAAAAATATTAAAAAAATTTTTAAATGAGCAGATTGATAAAAATCATAAAGTCCTTTTTGAAAGTGAGATAGAAGGGCATTCTGAAAACTTTGTACCGATTATTACTAAAACAAAACAGAAAATTGGAGACATTGTTTCTGTAAAAGGAAAGTATGTAAATAATGGAAGATTAGTTTCTCAGGTAATTTAATGGCTTGGTTAACAAGGATAAAAGATAGTCTCCTTAAAAAAAAAAAAAAAAAAATACCCAAAAAAGATCTTGAATCTGCAAAAAAAACTAGACTTGAAAAAAAAACTAAAAGCAAAAAACCAAAAATAGAAGTAGAAATTCTACCAAAAAAAATAATTAAGCAAAAAAAAGTATTTGGTTTTTTTAAAAAAAAAGAAATCTCTCAAATTGAAAAAGATCCAGAAAAAAAACGCATTTGGTTTCAAAAATTAAAAACAGGTCTTTTTAAATCATCTGATAAAATAACACAAGATGTAAAAAAAATATTTGTTAATAAAAAATTAGATGTTCAAACTTTAAATGATTTAGAAGAATTATTGATAATGGCAGATCTGGGCCCTGCTTCTGCAGAAAAATTAACAGCTGAATTGGCAAACGAAAAATTTGATAAGAACATTAAACCTGATGAAGTTAGAGTTTTTTTAGCAAAAAAAATAGAAGAAACATTAGTAGAAATAGCAAGGCCAGTGGAACTTGACAATAATCAAAAACCTAATGTTATATTAGTTGTAGGTGTAAATGGTACAGGAAAGACAACTACAATTGGTAAATTAGCACATCAATATTCTGGACAAGGAAAAAAAATAATAATTGCTGCATGTGATACATTTCGTGCAGCTGCAGTGGAGCAATTAGAGATCTGGGCGCAAAGAGCAAATGCTGGATTTTTAAAAGGAAATGAAGGAACCGATCCTGCAAGTTTAGCTTTTGATGCATTACAAAAAGCCAAAGCTGAGAATAGTGACATTTTATTTATAGACACGGCTGGAAGAGTACAAAATAAAACAGAATTAATGGAAGAATTGGCTAAAATTATAAGAGTTATAAGAAAAATTGATCCAACTAGTCCTCATCACTGTCTGTTAACATTAGATGCAACAACTGGACAAAATGCATTAAGTCAAGTTGAAATTTTTAAGCAAGTGGCAGAAATTTCTGGATTAATAATTACTAAATTAGATGGAAGTGCTAAAGGTGGTGTATTGCTGTCTCTTGCTGAAAAATTTAATTTACCTGTTCATGCAATTGGTGTTGGTGAAAAAATTGAAGACTTACAATCTTTTGAAGCATCTGATTTTGCTAAAAGTCTTATGGGTTTAGATAAATAAAAAATATGAAACAAAAAGGATCATTAATGAAATCACTTATAGAAATAATTCCGCTTATATTGTTTTTTGTAGCAAATGCAAAATATGGAATAATGTTTGCTACAAAAGTTTTTGTTGCGACCACAATAATTGCATTGTTTGTAAGCTATCTCTATTTAAAAAAAATTTCTACCCCCCTTATAATTACAACTTGTTTTGTTCTTATTTTCGGTGGACTTACAATCTTTTTTAAAGATCCTATTTTTATTAAATTAAAACCAACAATAGTTTATTCTTTATTTGCTCTTTTCTTATTTTTTGGCTTGATAATAAAAAAAAATTTTTTACAAATCTATCTTTCTAGTTTACTAAAATTAAATAACATGGGATGGAACATTTTAACGAAGAGATGGGGTTTTTTTTTTATAGGCATGGCATTCTTAAATGAAATTATTTGGAGAAATTTTTCTACTGATTTTTGGGTTTCTTTTAAAGTTTTCGGATTTTTACCACTAACTATTATCTTTATATTTTGTCAACAAACTTTAATTAAAAAATACTTGATTAAATAGAGGTTCTTTTTAGAAACGATATCCGTACAGAACGGCAAAGGTATCTAAACCTTCATTTGTACCTTCTCCCCAAAGATTTCCGTTTGAGATATGATCAAGTCTCAATGAAATAGAATCTTTACCATAAAAATTCCAACCAATTTCTACAGCCTCTCGAAATAATATACTTGAACCTAATTCTTTTTTATCAGTTTGAACATTAGTCGCAGAATGTATCTTATCTCCGTCATGATATGCAAGTCCCCAGCTGAAATTAAAAAACATTCTTTTTGGCAATTTATAACCCCAGGTAACACCAGCATAAGCTTGGCTTGTATCCCCTGTCATATTAATAGTAGCTCCTATGTGTGGTCTTGGAGTACCCAACCATAATAAATTATAATTAATTTCCCTAAAAAGAAATTCAAAACTCGAGTCTATACCATCTTCTTTTTGACTTCCAAAGAAACCTACATCATGATTTGCAAATCCCGTTTTTACTTCTGATATAAATGAAACACTAGTTTTGTTGTCAAAAGCCTGTGCATTAATGCCAATACTGGCCAAAAATAAGGCGCTTGCAATTACTTTATATTTTTTAATCATATTTATTAATAAAATTATAAATAATTAGTATTCAGTTACAAGGAAATACTCAATAATTGAATTTTTAATAAAAAATTTAATTTTAACCCATCTTTTTTTTTCATCATACCATATATCATAGTCAATTTTTTTTCCATTCACCTTATCTTGCCTGCCAGTTACTTTATACCTTTGTGCTAATATATTTCCAAATTTAGTTGAAATACTTTCCATTCCTTCTTTTTTGACATTTATAAATCTTTTTTTACCATGCTGGCTATCGATTAATTCTTTTTTGTTTAACCAATGTTGGTGCCAATAAGAAGTAATTAAACTATTTCCACTTACAAAAAATTTTTTACCACTAGATTCAATTTGTATTTTTGATCCTTGTCTTTTAGCACTAAATTTAAATTGCCTATTATTTTTTTGTGTAAATGTTATTGCCTGAATAAATTTATTTTGATCCCAAATTTCCTCACTATTATGAAAATATTTAAAGATTGAAATAAATCCAAACTTTACAACTGTTTCAATTTTAGTATTTACTACAATTTTATTATCTATTTTTTTAAAGTATAATTTATTAAACCCAATTTTTTTACCATTCCTATATATTTCAAATTCGTGTAATTCTTTATAAGAAAATCCATAAGAGTTGCTTAAACTTAAAATACAGTAAGCAATGAAAAATAAAATAAAAAATTTTATTTGATTTGTTTTCACAAAATTAAAATTTATATATAAAAAGAATATTATTGTGAAATATAAACAAATAAACAAACAAAATATCTGGGCAGAAAAACTTACAAAAAAGAATTTTTTGAATACCCCCTGTTTATTTTTAGATAGAGATGGAGTACTTATTGATTGGAAAAATTCACTTATGAAAATAAATGAAGCAAAAATTATAAAAGGCTGCGAAAAAATTATCAAAGAATGCAACAAAAAAGAAATTCCAGTTATTTTAATAACTAATCAAGGAGGTGTTGGTTTAGGTTTACACACATGGAAAGATTTTTTTTTAACTCAAAAAAAACTTTTAAATTTATTATTAAAAAAAAATGCCAAAATTGATGGTGTCATAGCTTGCGCTCATCATCCTTATGCTAAAGGAAGGTTCCAACACCAAAATCATCCCTGTAGAAAACCAAATGGGGGTATGTTTTTAATAGCTAAAAAATTATTTAATTTAGATCTAGAAAATTCATGGATGATAGGTGATAAAATTAATGATTTAAAAGCAGCTTTTTCTAAAGGACTTAAAGGAGGTTTTCTTGTTATGACAGGATATGGAAAAGAAGAAGAAGAAAAATTAAGTCAGGTACCTAGAAAAAATTTTATTGTTAAAATTGCATCTTCTATTAATAAAGTTAAAATTATTTTTTAAAGATATATATATTCTATTTTTTTTGGAAATTTTTTTTTTAACCAAATTGCTTTTAAATCAAAAATTTTACCATCACGATTAAGTTTTTTATTAAAAAAGGAATAATTTAATTTTTTATAATAATTATGAGGAACCGCTAGGATTATTACATCGTATTTATATTTTTGACTTAATGAAATTAGTTTAATATTTAATTTTTTTGCTTCACTTGCATCTGCGCATGGATCATTTACATCAACCTTGTGACTTTCTTTTTTTAATAATTTTATTAAATCTATAACTTTAGTATTTCTTAAATCACTAACATTTTCTTTGAAAGTTAAACCTAATACTAATATATTTTTCTTTTTATTTAAGAATTTGTTAATAAACTGTGCTAAAAATATTGGAAAATCATTATTAATTTTTCTTCCAGCAAGAATTAAATTTGATCCTATTTTTTTCTTTTTTGCTAAAAATGATAAATAATATGGATCAACACCTATACAATGACCGCCAACCAACCCAGGGTAAAATTTTAAAAAATTCCATTTTGTTTCCGCTGTTTTTAAAACATCGTGAATATTTAGATCAATTTTTTTAAAAAGTTTTGTAATTTCATTTACAAAGGCTACATTTATATCTCTTTGAGTATTTTCAATAACTTTTGCAGCCTCAGCTGTTTTAATATTTTTAGCTACAAATATTTTTCCAGAATTTATTTTTCCATAAATCTTTTTTAAAATTGATTTTGTTTTATTAGTATCTCCAGATATTACTTTTGTTATTTTATCAACTGTATGAATTTTATCACCAGGATTCATCCTCTCAGGAGAATAACCTAAATAAAAATCTTTTCCTGGAATTAAATTAGAATATTTTTTTATTTGCGGTCCACAAATATCTTCTGTAACACCTGGATAAACAGTGCTTTCAAAAATAACTGTGGATCCTTTTGATATAATTTTTCCAATATCCTTACATGCTAACAATAATGGTTTAAGATCTGGCTGATTAGATTGTGTTACTGGTGTTGGAACAGTTACAATAAATATATCAGAATTTTCTAAATCTTGTATATTTGTAGAATATTGTAATTTTGATTTTTTTAATTCTTTAGAACTAATTTCTCTGTTTTTATCAGAGAGTTTTTTTAGTTCTTTTATTCTCTGTTTATTCTTATCAAATCCCAAAACATTAAAAAAATTTGATAATTTTACAGCTACAGGCAGACCTACATAACCTAAGCCAATAATAGAAATATTTAAATTACTTCTCATTATTTATTATTTAGAAATGTTAATATAATAATTTATGTTGTAAAACATAACGATTATTTATTATTTATGAATAATTAAATGTCTAAGTTTTTACTTTTAATATATAAAATTTTATCAATAGTACTTTTGCCTTTAGTAATTCTTATTATTTTTTTTAGAATTTTTCAAAACAAAGAAATAAATACTAGAATTAAAGAAAGATTTGCATTTCCATCAGTAAAAAAACCAAAAGGAAAAATAATTTGGATTAATGCCTCCAGTATTGGTGAATATCTTGCAACAATTTCTTTAATAAAAAAAATCAGAAAAATTAAACCTAAAACAAAAATATTACTTACTACAAATACTAAGACATCTGCATTGCTCGCAGAAAAAATTACAGATAAAAATATTTTCCATCAATTTACGCCTCAAGATAATCCATTAGTTATTAAAAAATTTCTTAATTACTGGAAACCCTCTTTAGTCCTATGGATGGAATCTGAATTTTGGCCAATAATTTTAGATGAGACAAAAAAATACGGTGTAGAAATGATATTACTTAACGGAAGAATGTCTGATAAATCCTTTAAAAACTGGAGTTACTTCAAATTTTTTTTCAAAAAAATAATTTCTAACTTTTCCTTAATTTTAACTATGTCAAGAATAGATAAAGAAAATTTTAAAAAGCTTGGTGCTAAAAATATAAATTTCATAGGCAATTTAAAATTTTGTAATGAAGAACAACATTATGATAAATTGCTAGAAAAAAAAGCTAAAAAACTAATAGGTAACCGCACTGTTTGGCTCGCAGCTTCAACTCATCATAGAGAAGAAATGTATGCAACAACTATTCATTGTAAATTAAAAGAAAGATTAAATTTAAAAAATTTGTTAACTATCATAGTTCCTAGAAATATCAAAAGAACTTCAAAAATTAAAAAAGAAATTAAATCAATTGTTCCTTTAACAAAACTATTTCAGTCAAAATCAATACCACAAAATACAGAAATAATAATTGACGATTCAATCGGACAATTAGAAATGTGGTATAAAAATATAAAAACAGTTTTTTTAGGAAAATCATATCCTCCCAAAGGAGGGCAAAATCCAATTGAGCCTGCTAGAAATGGTTGTGCAATTATTTCAGGAAAAATGTCAAATTTTCAAGAAATAGAGAATGAAATGTTACGTAATAAATGCCTTATAAATGTAACTAATGATAATGAATTCTATTCAGCAATTGCAAATTGTATTCAGGGAAGTGTTTATATAAAAGATATACGAGTTAATGCTAAAATATATGTTAAATCAAAATCTTTTATATTGGATAAAACTGTAAAGACAATCCAAAAATATTTAGTTTAATTATTCCCGATTGAATGGTATTCAAAACCAAGTTTTGTAATTTCCTTAGAATAGATATTTCTTAAATCTAAAATTACAGGTTTCTTCATTAATTTTTTAACTTTTAAAAGATCTAAATTTTTAAACTGATTCCACTCTGTTACAATAACTAAAAGATTCGAATTTTGAGCAACTTCATACTCATTATTACAAAATTTTATAAACTTGGGTAATTCTTTTTTAGCATTTTTCATACCCTGAGGATCATAAATTTTTATTTTCGCTTTTGTTTTTGATAAATCTTTTGCCAACTTTATAC
>Ga0066376_10001702_pt1 | contig 21173 bp, 20 predicted proteins | sample Knorr_S15_td_Bot_FD_77009 | JGI IMG/M metagenome (GOLD analysis project Ga0066376, IMG submission 77009) | Marine microbial communities from Southern Atlantic Ocean transect - Knorr_S15_td_Bottom_ad_5009_LV_A | ecosystem: Environmental > Aquatic > Marine > Oceanic | place: Southern Atlantic...
GGATACAATTCTATAGAAGCAAAGATATTATCTGGCGGCAGGGAACAGAAAAAAGTGGATAAAAAAGTATGGAACCAGTACCGAAATAATTATCCGGATATTGTAAGTCATTTAATCATTAATTACCGCAAGCTTGAAATGGTTGATGAAGCCAGAGATTTATTGACGACCTGGCTGGAACGTAACCCCAAAGATAAAGAAGCTCAAAAACTATTAAAAGAAATGGATGAAAAAGGTTAACCTTTTAACGTTAGTAGTTAGACATTTCGTGTAACTGCATCCGTCTAACCTTTTTACCACGATGTCTTCTAATCAGCCCTTTATTTCAATCATTATTCCCCACTGGAATGGGATAGATATCCTTTCCGAATGCCTGGATTCCTTAAAGAAATCCACCTATGAGGATAAAGAGATCATTGTGGTGGATAATGCCTCTACAGATGGCAGTCAGGCTTGGATCAAGGAAAACCACCCGGAAATAACATTGATAGAAAATGACGATAATTACGGCTATGCTGGCGGGTGTAACCGTGGTGTTTCGTCTGCAAATGGTGATTGGTTATTATTTCTGAATAATGACACAATCCAAGAGTCGGACTGGCTGGAACATTTGGCAAATTCTGTTTCAGGACAAGATGATATAGCGGCAGCCCAACCCAAAATCCGCAATTATTACAAGCGAAAATTATTTGATTATGCCGGAGGGGCTGGCGGTCACATAGACTTATTTTGCTATCCTTTTGCAAAAGGCAGAATCTTCCTGGAACAGGAGGAAGACAATGGTCAATATGACTCTGCTGAAGATATCTTCTGGGCATCCGGCACTGCGTTCATGGTCCGAAAAGAGGCCTTCGAGCAAGCCGGTGGTTTTGATGAAATATTCTTCGCCCACCAAGAGGAAATTGACCTTTGCTGGCGCCTGCAGCTCATGGGAAAGCGTATCGTTTTTGAGCCGCATGCAGTGGTCTATCATAAAAATGCGGTGTCCCTGCCTATGCATTCATTCCAAAAGTATTACCTGAACCACCGTAATTCATTCTTCATGCTATTGACGAATTATAATCTGCCGCTGACCCTATATTTTTTACCTGTACGACTGGCGCTGGAATTTGTAGCTATTGCCTATGCTCTTTTTAAATGGGATTTACGGCATTTCGGTGCTGTATGTAAATCATTATTCTGGCTGTTGACCCATCCCCTGGTAATACTAAAGAAAAGACGGTCAGTCCGGAGAGTCCGTATAAAAAATGACAAAGAAGTTTTGAACCAATTTTACCGGGGCAGTATTGTTTTCGCCCACTACATACGCGGTATTAAGAAATACAGCGATCTTTAATTCAGCGCTTTTTTATAGATCTCCAGATTATCTGGATCAAGCTCCATCATGTCCCGGAGCATATTCTTCTGTCCCAATAACTGTAGAACATTTGCCAGTTCATTGGTGTGTGCTTTCAGAAAAAGCATTGTATAATGTTCACGGGGGGAACGGTCATACACTTCATCTAGGCCTTTAATCATATTCTTGAATTTCAGGACGGCCTCATCTATATCGCCGTCTTGGAAAAGTTCCATGGCGTAATAATATGAAAATTTGGCTTTTCGTAAACCAAAGTTCGTACTGACATCATTGACAAGTTGGACTCTGTCTGACCAGCCTCGGGAATATTCACTGGCCGTGCCTCGCAGGGCGATCTCACGGCTCATTTCCAACATGCGCGTTCCGCCCATGGGTTCATATGTGTCAATTTCTCCTGCCAAAATAAGATTTACATAAAAAGCCAAAAAACTGGAAAGGGGATCGAACTGTACAAGATCAAAATATAATGTACCACCATGGCCATAAGGGAATTGTAAAGATTTATCAAAGTAACGTTGATCTGTGCCAGTGGAAAAAAGCACTTGTGCAAGGAATGCTTCCTGTGCACCTTTTTGAACCGCTCCTTCAAAAATAAATTGAATATGGAGCGGAATCAATAGATCACTGTAATCTTCATCCCAGCGTGTTGTTTTTATATAACGGACAATATCCTGTTTGAGGAGCAAGATATTCTGCTGTTCATGGATTTTCAGCAGGCTGTTGTCAAAAACAACCTTTACTTCGCCAAACTGCCCATAGACAATGCAAGAGAATAGTATACTTATAAGGATCTGTTTAATATCCATAGTCTTTGAAAATAAAGGAAGTTTTTCACTCGAGCAAATGATATTATGATGTAGTGTATGATTTAGGACAACTTCCGTAACTTTTACGCTATTATGTCTAATATACACCATTTAATAGCGGAAAACTCTGTCGGTTCCAAGGTCATGCGGTTGGCAGGTAAACTAGGCGTTGAGCGCGGACATGATATCTATGTTGTGGGCGGCTATGTCCGTGATCTTTTTCTTGGGCGGACATTGAAAGAGATCGACTTTATGGTTGTGTGTGATGGCGTGGAGTTTGCTGAAGCACTGGCGAAAAAATTAAAGGTAAAGAAAATTGTCCCGTTCCCAAAATTTTCCACTGCCAAAATTCCATACAAAGCAATTCCCATTGAAGTTGCCGCGGCAAGGTCTGAATCCTATGAAAAAGGATCGCGCAAACCCAAAAAAGTTGTGTATACGGATCTGCAGGGAGATTTACTGCGCCGTGATTTTACGGTAAATGCACTGGCAGTGGATCTTCATCCTGATCGATTTGGAGAATTGAACGATCCTTACGGAGGAATTTCAGATTTAAAAGCTAAACTGTTAAAAACACCTCTGAATCCCAATGAAACATTCAGTGAAGATCCATTGCGTATGATGCGCGCTGCGTATTTTGCTGCCGCCTTGGATTTTACCATCGATGAACAGTGTTTCAATGCAATTCATGAACAGGCTCAACGCATCAGCATTGTATCTCAAGAACGCGTTACAGCGGAACTGATAAAAATCCTTTCAACAAACAAGCCTTCCATTGGACTGATAATTCTGCAAAAAACAGGCTTAATGAAATATGTATTTCCGGAGATCAATGATATGTACGGATTAGAACAAACCAAGGAATGGCACCATAAAGATATTTTCTATCATACCATGCAGGTAGTTGATAACGCCGCCCAGCTTTCAGATAAGATGAAATTGCGTTTCGCGGCCTTGGTTCATGACATCGCCAAACCCAAAACGCGCAAAGTTGACAGCAAGAAAGGTTATACCTTTCACGGTCATGACGCTGTGGGCGAACGGATCTTGAATAAAGTGGCGAAATATTTGAAACTGCCTAATGAATTAAGGGATTATCTGAAAAAACTAACATTACTGCATTTAAGGCCCATCGCTATCGTCAATAATGAAGTGTCCGATTCTGCTATTCGCAGGGTCATAGTCGCTGCTGGGGATGAACTTGATGATCTTATGACCTTATGTCGGGCAGACATCACTACACGCAACCCAAACCGGGTTAAAAAATATTTACAGAATTTTGAAATTGTGGAATCGAAAATGTCAAACGTGGAGGAAAGAGATACATTGCGAGCATTTCAATCTCCGGTACGAGGCAAGGAAATTATGGAATCGTGTGGGCTGTCTGAAGGCAAAGAAGTTGGAAAAATTAAACAGGCAATTGAGGAAGCGATCTTAAATGGAGATATAGAAAATGAATATGAAGCAGCCAAAGAATACATGTTCAAAATTAAAGATGAAATTTTATCTGATTAACACGGGACGTCGTTTATGAATAATCTTATTAATGTTTTTTTAGAACCGAGAGATGTATTTACTTCATTGGACGAACGGAATAATTGGAAAGATTCAATTTTACCTATCATCATAACAACAGTTGTCGGGCTAGCAAGTATGGTAGCCTTGGGAGAATTACTGACAGAAGTACAGATCCAGCAAACTGAAAAGTACATCATGGGGAGTTCACAGATAGCGGATGATCAAAAAGAAGAAATATTAGCTGAAAGCTTGGAAAGCATAATAGAACCATCAACAGGAATGGTACTGATCGGTTATGCCACCGGCGCCTTATCTACACCTGTGCGAATTTTACTCATGTCTTTGATGATTATGATTATTGGCAATTTCTTTTTTGGCGGAAAATCGTCATACGGTAGTATTCTTGTTATGACATCTTTTACTTATATGATCACTATTTTAGAAGCGCTGGTTAAAATCCCACTTATGATTTCACAATGGCGAGTTAATATCCATACTGGATTGGGCTTATTGGGGATTGGGGAAGAGGGAAGTTTTCTATATAATTTTATGAGCGGCATGGATCTTTTTGCCTTCTGGCGAATAATCGTTCTTGCCATTGGTATGAGTGTTTTATATCGTAGGGAGGTAAAACCATTTATGATTGCTTTAGGGATTTATTGGATAATGCAGACAACCTTTTTCTCATTTATTGGGTCACTATTTACCTAATTCATGAAAATAATATTATATTTTTACTGTTTCTTAGTCTTTGTACGCCTTGATGCACAGATCTATTCTCTGGAAAAATGCATTGAAATTGCACTACTAAATAAAGAGTCATTAAAATCTGCAGCCTTGGATGTGCAGTCTGCAGCAGCAGGAGCTAGAGGTTCTTTAAGTAATATTCTGCCCACGATTAGTTATGGTAATTCATGGAGTGAAACTCATTCACCAACAGGCAGTATTTTATCGGAGATTGAGTTGATGGATTCTACTTTTTTATTTTCATCTCCTTACGGTGGCGTGTCAAATACGTTTGGATCGTCATTTTCACTCAGACAACCCATCTATGATGGCGGTCAGTGGCTGAACCAGATCAGGTCAGCGAATAATTCCCTTATTATCACTCAACAACTTGCCCGTCAGCAAGAGATCAATGTAATACTGAATGTTCACCAGTCTTTCTACCAACGGTTGAAAGCTCAACAGCTGTTGGAAGTTGCCAAGAAGAACTTGAACCTGGCCCGCCAGCAGGTGAGTTTGGTGAAGACGCAATTTGAACTGGGAGCAGTAAGGAAAACGGATTTATTAAAAACACAGGTTCTGCAAGGAAGAGCACAATCAGATGTGCTGATCCAAGAAACTAATTTGCGTAATGCAAAGCTTGCCCTCCGCAATAGCTTGGGTCTGATGGGCAGCGATGTTTATTTTGAAATCACAGATTTGGGTCAGCCTCTTCTTCCTGTACCGGAATTAGAACAGTCTGTTTCAGAAATGGTAGAGTATAACCCAACATTGTTTGTGTACCGGTCGCAAATTTCCGGAGCAGAATTGAATCGTAAAATTTTAATTGGTACACGTTTACCCAATTTGAGTGCATCGCTGAGCTATGGAACAACTTCCGATGAATTTGACAGTATGACCCAATTAGACGATTGGTCTTCGAGTGTATCATTATCATTATCTGTGCCTATTTTCACCGGGTATAGTTTATCCACAAAACAGCAGCAGGCAGAATTGAACGTCCGCAAGCAGCAATATGATTATTTAACCCAGAAACATAATTTACAAGTACAGTTGGGGAATTTGATCAATGCTCTGGAAAATTATCAGGAGCTTATACCTATCAGCGAGCAGGTTCTAGCCTCCGCTGAAGAAGATTTGAATTTGGTCCAGGAACGGTATAGTCTTGGATCGTCGACCATTTTAGAAGTGTTGGATGCCCAAGTTTCTGTCAGTCAAGCCAGGAGTTCATTGGTCAGCATTAAATACGATGCCAGAACTCAAGAAGCTCAACTGAGAGCATTATTAGGGACACTTGATCAAGATTACAGATAACCAGGAGTAACTTTTGTCAATGAAAAAAAATAAGAAAAAAATATTAATTATCAGCGGAGTTGTGATATTAGTTGTCATTATTATTGCTGCAAATGTTTTTCGTAAAGATGACAGTGCTATCAATGTAGAAATAGAAGAAGTCCAAAGAGGAACAGTCATCCACAAGGTCAATGCCAGCGGCAAAATACAGCCGGTAAGAGAAATTAAGATCAGTGCTACGACTTCAGCATGGGTGACAAAAATCACCGTTAAGGAAGGCGATCATGTTAAAGCTGGACAGTTGCTGATTACGCTGGATGCAAAACAGCATTTAGCAGCCACAGACCAGGCCCGTTCTTCAGTGAATTCAGCAAAGGCAAGCTTGAAACAGGTGGAAGCCCAGAAAAAACGTATGGAGTCACTCTACAAGCAAAAACTGATCTCTGAACAGGAACTGGAATCTATCACTGCGCAACATGAATTGACCGTCAACCAATTAAGGCAAGCCAAAGCAGCGTTAAGTTCCCGGGAAGATGAATTATCGAAATTGAAAATGACTGCCCCATCAAATGGAATTGTCACTAGGATAAATATTGAAGTTGGTGAAATGGCAGTTGGTAGCATGTTCCAGGCGACAGCACTGATGACCATTGCTGACCTTACCAAAATGGAAGTTGTAGCGGATGTGAATGAAAATGATGTTGTATCAATTTCACTGGGAGATACGACAGAAATTGAAGTTGATGCTTTTCAGGATACCATGTTCTACGGTATCGTAAGTGAAATTGCCCATGTGGCGGAAACATCCAACTTTGGTACTCAGGAACAGGTAACAAATTTTAAAGTTAAAGTCCGCATGCTGGATGTTCATCCCAAGATCCGCCCTGGCATGAGTGCCAATACAAACATTATTACAGATATCCGGGAGGATGTGCTGACCATTCCTATACAAAGCCTGACAATACGGCCGGAAGGTTATGATAAAGAATTAGGTGAAAAGAATGAAGATGAATCTGATGAAGAGAAAAAATATAGAAGCGGTAATTATAAGAAAGAAATGATTGAACTGATTTTTGTCGTTCAAGATGAACCTGCGGGAGATAAAGAAATTAAGGGTAATAAAAAAGGACCATTTGCTGTAGCCAAACCGGTGAAAGTGGGCATTAGCAGTGAAACGCATTATGAAATCATCAGTGGTTTAGATGAAAGTGAAAGAATAGTAACCGGAAGCTATAAGGCCATCAGCCGTGATTTAAAGCATAACAGTATTGTCCGCGTAGATGAGGATAATCGTAACTAATGGCTGAACTGATTAAGTTCAAGGGTGTAAAGCGCTATTATGATGTCGGTAGTGAGATTGTTAAAGCTCTGGATGGTGTTGACTTGACCATAAACCATAATGAATATATATCAATTATGGGCCCCTCAGGCTCTGGGAAATCAACATTGATGAATATGATTGGCTGTTTGGATTCGCCTACAGATGGGACGTATGAATTTGAGGGAGAAAAAGTTCATGAAATGGATGACAATCAACTGGCATCTATCCGTAATCGAAAGATCGGTTTTGTCTTTCAGACCTTTAATCTACTACCAAAACTCACTGCGTTAAGAAACGTGGAACTGCCTTTGATCTATGCGAATGTCCCCAGGGACGAACGCCTCAAACTTGCTGAAATTGCTGTGGGAAAGGTTAGTCTGACGGATCGCATGCATCATAAGCCCAATGAACTATCCGGTGGTCAGCGACAGCGTGTAGCCATTGCCAGAGCTTTAGTGACCAATCCATCCATTATTTTGGCCGATGAGCCGACCGGAAACCTGGATTCAAAAAGTGGTGTAGAAATCATGAATGTATTTGATGAACTTTATAAAGAAGGTAACACCATCATATTGGTTACCCATGAAGCATATATTGCCGAGCACGCCCACCGTACGATCCATATACTCGATGGCTGCATCGAGGAAGACATTAAAAATCATAAATCTAAAACGCGTAAAAAACTCAGAAAGAAAAAAGCGACTGCCTGATCATGTTCGCTTATATTGAATCTCTGCGCATGGCCCTGAGTTCAATCTGGGGTAACAAGCTGCGAACAGCTTTAACCACGCTTGGCATTATCATTGGTATCTTGGCGGTTACACTAATGGGCACCCTTATTTCCGGTCTGGATCGCTCCTTTGAAAAGAGCATGTCATTTTTGGGGCGAGACGTGCTGTACATCGCCAAATATGAATGGTTCGGCGAACAGGAATGGTGGGAGATCCGCAATCGCCCTGATCTTAAAGTTGAATATGTAGAAAAATTAAAAGCCCAGAGTAAATACATCCAGGCAGCCGCACCTGTAACAATCCGAACTGCAAATATTACACGCAAAGATGAAATGGCCATGGGCATTAACATTCTGGGCACAACTACCGAATTTGTACAAACAGCCTATATGAATATTGAGTCAGGACGTTTTTATACAGATGGCGAGGACCGCAGTGGTGCAAGAGTTATTGTGATTGGTTATGATGTGGCCAATGCACTGTTTGAAAATGAAAACCCCATCGGAGAAAAAGTAAAGATCGGGAATTATGTATTTCGTGTGGTTGGAGTTGCGGAAAAACAGGGCAAATTTTTGGGTTTGTTCAGCTTGGATAATCGTGCTATCATTCCGCTTGGAACTTATCAACGCATATTTTCTCGGCGGGGCTGGATGCGTCTTGATGTAAAAGTGGGTCAAGCAAATATTGATGACGCCAAGGATGAAATTACAGCAATTATGCGCCGCTTGCGGGGATTACATCCGCAAGAAAAAAATGATTTTGCTGTAAACCAGCAGGATGCCTTTCGACAGCAATATCAAACCATGAAAATTGCCATAGGTGGCACGGGCGTGTTTATTACTGTTCTTTCTCTCGTTGTAGGAGGTATTGGAATTATGAATATCATGTTTGTCTCCGTGAAAGAACGAACACGGGAGATCGGTGTACGCAAGGCCATCGGCGCCACACAGGGGAGTATTATGCGCCAGTTTTTGTTGGAAGCCTTGTTCATTTGTTTATTTGGCGGATGCATAGGAATTATTCTGGCTTTAGGCGGTAGTTTTTTGATTGATAAATACATGTTTCCATCTACCATGCCCATTTCCCTGGCTATTATTTCTCTGATATTGAGTTCAGTTGTTGGTATTGTTGCTGGATTAGCGCCATCGTATCGTGCTGCACGATTGGATCCTATTGAGGCATTGCGTTATGAGTGAATTGGATTAGGATTAAGTTAAGGATTTAGGATTAAGATTTGGGAATAGTAAAAAAAAGAGGACATTTTATAAATACACTGAAGGAAAGCCTGATCATGGCTCTCCAGTCCATCCGTCAGAATAAGTTGCGCTCATCACTGACATTGCTAGGTATCGCTATTGGTGTATTTTCAGTCATTGGCGTCATGACGGCGATAACAACCCTGGAGGCATCCATTCAATCGGGATTGAACGTTTTTGGAGCCAATACATTTTCTTTTCAAAAATATCCTGCTATCCATATAGGAGGTCACGGTTCTTGGGAAAAATTTTCAAAACGTAAAAGTATTACCTACGACCAGTATGATGCACTGCGGGAGCGGGCGAAAACAGCCGCTTTTGTCAGTGCTGGTGATAATGCCGGGGGGAAGTCCATCAAATATGGTGATAACCAGGCCAAACGTAACGTATCCCTTTTCGCAGGGGATGAGTGGACTACCCGGACATATAATACGACAATCGATGAAGGACGCAATATCACACACGGTGATGTCCATTATGGTCGGCGTGTTGTCATTTTAGGTGGCGATGCCATGGATCAGCTTTTTCCCTTTGAATACGCCTTGGGAAAAACTATCACCATTGATGGGATTGACTTCAAGGTGATCGGCAGCGCCGAAAGAAAAGGACAATCCTTTGGTGAAAGCCAGGATAATTATGTCATCATTCCCATCTCTACATATCTGCACCAGTTTGCCCATCAGCGTACATCCTTGAGCATTACGGTGGAAGCGCCCTCACCAGAACTATATGACAAAACGCTGGATGAAGCTATAGGTATTATGCGTACTATCCGTAAGGTTCCACCCGGTGAAGAAAATGATTTCGAAGTTGTCTCTAACTCACAACTCTTGGATACTTTTGGTTCGTTCACCAGTGGTGTGAAAGCCTTTGCTTTTGTAATCAGTATTATTGCTTTGCTCGTAGCCGGGATTGGCATCATGAACATTATGCTAGTGTCTGTAACCGAACGCATTAAGGAAATTGGTATTCGCAAAGCTATCGGTGCCAATAAGCGGGATATCATCACACAGTTTCTTGCTGAAGCAGTTTTCCTGAGTGAGATCGGCGGAATTGTAGGTGTGATTTTAGGAGTTGTAGGCGGAAACGTCGTTGCATTATTATTAAATATTCCGGCTGTGATTCCCATGGATTGGGTTGTCTATGGATTAGTTGTTTGCTCATTGATCGGTATTGGCTTTGGAATTTATCCAGCTTGGCGGGCTGCAAACCTCGATCCCATTGAATCGTTGCGTTTTGAATAAAATTTCTATCTTTATTGTCGGGTTTATCTCCTTAATTTTCCGCCAGGTTTTCGCCGGTATATGCTCAATCAGAACATTCTCAAAACGAACAATTTGAATCCGGTGGAAACGTGTCCCCGCTGTAAAATGGTTTTGCTCTCGTGAACGTCGGTGTCATCCCGGCCCGGCTCTATTCCACCAGATTCCCCCGTAAAATACTTGCCCCTATTAATGAAAAACCCATGGTGGTTCATGTTTATGAAAAAGCTCTGCAGGCTGAATCACTGGATGATGTCATCATCGCCATTGACAGCGATGAAACGGCAGAAGCACTAAAGCCCTTTAAAGTAAATACGGTCATGACATTTTCTGACCACAAGTCAGGTACGGATCGCGTGGCACAAGTAGTAGAGGAGCTGGAAGCGGATGTAGTGGTTAATATTCAGGGAGATGAACCGGCGATCGATCCTCAATTGATTGATGATCTTGTGGTAGCCTTTGATGTACCCAATATTTTCATGGCAACGGTAGCGACAACAGATATTTCATTGGAAGATGAAATTGATCCCAATGTAGTAAAAGTCTTGGTGGATAATAACAATATCGCCCTAGCTTTTCGGCGTGATCCCAGACAGTATGAAATTGGCGGTTATTACAGGCATATTGGCATTTATGCTTTTCGTAAGGAGGCCATCATGAAATTCACCAAAATGATGCAGACCGAAAATGAAAAGACGCATAAGTTAGAACAATTACGTGTGCTGGATAATGGACTACCCATACACGTGATCATGACAGATTATACAGGCAGAGGGATAGATACTGAAGAAGATTTAAAAGCATTTGCGGAGACTAATGGCTAAACAAACAAAATATATATTTGTACTTGGCGGCGTTATATCCGGATTGGGTAAAGGGATCGCAGCTGCTTCCATCGGCTATTTATTGAAAAGCGCCGGACTGAAAGTTTCTATCATCAAGCTGGATCCGTATTTGAATGTGGATCCCGGTACCATGAACCCTTACCAGCATGGTGAAGTATTTGTGTTGGATGACGGTTCCGAAACGGATTTGGATTTAGGCCATTACGAGCGCTTTATCGATGTGAATATGAGCAAAGCCAACAATGCCACTACCGGTCAGATCTACAGCACTGTTTTAGACAGAGAACGCCGGGGAGATTATTTAGGCGCAACCATCCAGGTTATTCCGCATATTACGGATGAGATCATTAATCGTATTCGAGCTGTAAATCAGCCCAGAAAATATGATGTAGTGATCTGCGAAGTGGGCGGTACAGTTGGTGATATTGAGAGCCTGCCCTTTCTGGAAGCTATTCGTCAATTATCTTTGGAGGTGGGCTACCGTAATCAAATCATAGTCCACGTAACGTTGGTCCCTTATATCCGGGCCAGTGAAGAATTAAAAACAAAACCCACGCAGCATTCGGTAATGAAACTGCGGGAAATTGGATTGACGCCTGATATTATCTTTTGCCGTTCGGAACGCAAACTCACCAAGGCTGTAAAGGATAAACTGGCACTGTTTGGCAACGTAGCCGGAGATCATATCATTGAGGGGCTGGATGTCCCCAGTATCTATGAAGTTCCCTTGGAGCTGCACCGCCAAGAAATGGGTCAAATAATCATGGACAGGCTAGAACTGCCCTCACAACCCAATATTGAATACTTGGAGAAATTCATCCACCGTTTTAAAAATCCAAAGCACAATGTGACCATTGCCATGTGCGGGAAATACACCGAACTTCCCGATGCCTATAAAAGTATCTTAGAAGCCTTTGTTCATTCAGGAGTTGAAAATAATTCCAGTGTAAATATCAAGTGGGTCAATACAGAAAAAATCCATAATGATGATGATGCCGCCAAAGCTTTTGCCAATGTGGATGGTATTTTGATTCCCGGAGGTTTTGGTGCCCGTGGCTCTGAAGGTAAGATCCTGACCAGCAAATTTTCCCGTGAAAATAAAGTGCCGTTTTTGGGGATATGCCTTGGACTGCAATGCGCTGTCATCGATTTTGCTAGATACATGTGTGGACTTGAAGGAGCCAACAGTACAGAATTCAACCGGCGTACAAAATATCCAGTTATTGCACTTATGGAATCCCAGCGCGCCATCAAGCGCAAAGGCGGGACCATGCGTTTGGGTGCTTACGATTGTGAACTCACGCCAGGGACGAAAGCTTACAATGCGTACCGTAAAAAGAAAATTTCTGAACGCCACCGCCATCGTTGGGAAGTGAATAACCGCTACCGCGAACGCCTGCAAAAAAATGGACTTGTTTTTTCAGGAGTGAATAATGAATTGAATCTGGTAGAAATGATTGAACTACAAGACCACCCCTGGTTTGTGGCGGGACAATTCCATCCGGAGCTGAAAAGCCGGGTCAGCGCCGCCCATCCATTATTCAGGGATTTTATTGGCGCGGCAGTCCAATTTCATTTAAAATCTGACCATGTCTAACATTATTCAAACGGGCAGCGTCTCCTTTGGTGGAGATGAACTGCCTATTATAGCCGGTCCCTGTGTTATCGAAAGCAGAGACCATTCTCTTGCCATGGCAGAAGCACTCGCAAATGTATGCTCTAAAACAGGTGTACCCTTGGTGTTCAAGAGTTCATTCGATAAAGCTAATCGTACAACTGGAGATTCCTTTCGCGGTCCGGGGATGGAAGAAGGGTTACAGATATTATCAGATGTAAAGGAAACAGTGGGTGTTCCCGTGTTAACCGATATCCACCATCCGGAACAAGCTTCGATCGTTGCTGAAGTCGCAGATATTCTGCAGATACCGGCTTTTCTCTGCCGGCAGACAGATCTCATTGAAGCTGCCGCCAAAACAGGTAAAATTGTGAATGTAAAAAAAGGGCAATTTTTATCCCCTTGGAAAGTGAGCAGTATTGTGACAAAGATCGAAGGCGCCGGTGGAAATCAAATTTTACTCACAGATCGAGGTACCACCTTTGGCTATGAAAGTCTCGTTTCAGATATGCGCTCTATTCCGGTCATGAAAGAAACGGGCTATCCTGTCATCTTTGACGCCACCCACAGTGCTCAAATGCCGGGAACAGGCGGTGGCAAAACAGGCGGTACCAGAGAATTCATTCCTACATTAGCCAAAGCAGCCGTCGCCGCCGGGGCTGATAGTATTTTCATGGAAGTCCACGATAATGTGGATTCAGCAAAGTCCGATGCCGCCACTCAATGGCCTTTGGATCAATTGGCAGATCTACTTGCAATTTTAAAAGATATCAGAAACGCTGTCAATGGCTAATACAAAAGCACTCTGCGCTAACATAAAAATGCTCATCTCCGATGTGGATGGTGTGCTTACGGATGGATCGGTTTATAAGGGTGCCAATGGTGAAGAATTAAAGCGGTTTAATGTAACTGATGGTGCCGGTTCGGCCATTGCCCGTACCGCGGGACTAAAATTAGCTTTGATATCCGGGCGTTATTCAGAAGCCACAGCTATCCGGGCGGCAGAAATGAAAATTAATGAAGTGTATAACGGTACATTGGACAAGCGTGGCCCTTACAATGAGATCAAAGCAAAACATGGATTAAATGATGATGAAATCGCCTACATCGGCGATGATCTCATTGACCTTGTTATCATGGAACAAGTGGCCGTGCCCATCGCTGTAGCGAATGCCTACGCTCCTGTAAAAAAGCAAGCAATCCATGTAACAGAAAAATCCGGCGGTCACGGCGCTTTCCGGGAAGCTCTCGAATGGATTCTCGCTGAACAGGGCAGGCTGGAAGAAGTATTGCTGGCCATCCGGAATGAGGTGCAGAATCCGCCGGAAACCGATCCTTATCATTAGCGTTAACCTTCTGTAAATGTTTAAACTGAGTTTATCCTTAATGTTGGTATTCATGCTGGGCTGCACCGGCAGGGATGGATCTTCCGTATCTCAAACACGGGAAGGCCTCCCGGACCAAGAAAGCTGGAAAGTAACCATTACTCTCACTGATGCAGGCGTCACCCGTGCTATTATCCGCGCGGGGCACTTAGAAAAATACGATAACAGGCAGTTTATATTACTCGATGACCATGTAGACGCTGATTTTTTTGATGAATTGGAAAACCACACCACCAATTTGAAATCAGCACTGGCGGAAATTGAAGAAGCATCGGACTTTATGCGGGCCATGAAAAATGTGGTGGTCGTTTCCGACAGCGGTGTAACGCTTTATACTGATACCTTGGTCTGGGACTCCAAAGAAGAGTTAATTTATACGGAGGTTAATGTCATGCTAACCACCGAAGAAGGAGATACTCTTTATGGTGTGGGGTTTGAATCGGACATTGCCCTGGAAAACTGGCGAATTCTCAAACCAACCGGTGTGACTTCTATAGAAGAAGATGGACAGTAAACACACACTCAAAGGCCAGGAATTATCCAGGCAGTACGGTTCCCGCTGGGTCGTGACCGGAGTGGACCTGGAAGTAAGCCAGGGTGAGATAGTTGGACTGCTGGGTCCAAATGGCGCCGGAAAAACAACAACATTCTATATGATCACCGGTATGATCAAACCATCCAAAGGCCAAATTTTCCTGGATGACCTTGAAATAACCAATGATGCCATGTATATGCGCTCACGAAAAGGTATTGGTTATCTGTCTCAGGAACCTTCCATTTTTGGTAAACTTTCTGTGGAAGATAATTTGAAACTGATCTTGGAAATGACGAAGTTTTCTAAAAAAGAACAGCAGGACAAAATTGATCAATTGCTGGAAGAATTATCCATATCCCATTTGCGGAAAAACAAGGGGAATACACTTTCTGGCGGAGAAAGGCGACGTGTGGAAATTTGCCGGACGTTGTCCATGGATCCCAATTTCATTTTACTGGATGAACCCTTTGCTGGCATAGACCCCATTGCCGTGGAAGATATTCAGCAGATCGTCCGTTCACTGAAAGACCGCAATATTGGTGTGCTGATTACAGATCATAACGTTCGGGAAACATTATCAATAACAGATCGCTCATATTTGCTTTTTGACGGCCGTATTTTGAATTCCGGCACATCAGAATTCCTGGCCAATGACGAAGAGGCGCGACGCCTGTATTTAGGCGAAAAATTCAGGTTGGACTAATGGCAACACTCGAACAACGCTTGGAGCAGAAGCAGGTACTCCAGCCTCAACAGATCCTGCAGGCTACCATCCTCCAGCTCAACACCGTCAATCTTGAAGAGCGCATACTGGAAGAATTGGAAACCAATCCCGCTCTTGATCAAATTGAAGGTACCAGTGAACCTGAAGAAGAAACAACGGATGATGAGGATGAGGATGAGGATTTGGATTGGGAACAGGATAATGAATATGAACCTCCGAATGTGTATGAAAAAAAAGAATACAAAGATATGCCCATTCCCCAAAAGAAAGATTTTGTGGAATATTTGGCAGACCAACTGAACCTCTGTGATTTTAATGTTCAAGAACGGTTAATAGCAGAAGAAATCATTTATAATTTGGATGAAAATGGCTATTTAGCCATGGATATGGAACTCATCAGCGACCGTTTTGAAATGGATTTAGTGGATGTTCTATCCATATTGAAGATAGTCCAGACGTTTGAACCCAATGGTATCGCCGCCCGAGATCTGCAGGAATGTTTACTTATTCAGATCGACAAATCTGAACATGCTGCTGCGTTTAAGCTTGTAAATGAATTTTTTGATGATGTGGCCAATCACCGTTACGAACACCTTGCAGAAAAAGCAGGATATTCAAAAAATGAAATAAAAGCTGCGTTGGAAGTGATCAGCCATTTGAATCCCAAACCGGGCGCAGGACATGAAGGGGCTGAAACAATTTCAGTCATACCGGAATTGGTCGTGTATGAACGGGAAAATAATTGGGTGATTGTCGTTAATGACAGCTGGCTGCCGGACGTACAAGTAAGCCGTGAATACGTAGATATGCTAGCCGGGGAACTAGATAAAAAAGCCAAATCATTTATTAAGAAAAAAGTGGATAATGCTATATGGTTCGTGGACGCCATTTCTGAACGGCGCAAAACTTTAACAGATGTGATGCGAGAGATCATCAAACGGCAGCCGGAATTTTTCCGAGGCAACGTAGACCAACTAAGGCCTATGAAACTTCAGGATATTGCCGATGAATTGGAGTTGGACGTTTCCACTGTCAGCAGATCTACTCGAGGAAAATATGTTGATACAACTTATGGTATTTTTGAATTAAAATCATTCTTTACAGAAGGGATGATAACATCCAGTGGCGAGGAAATCAGCACCATGCAGATCAAGCGGCTGCTGAAAGAATTACTGGATGAGGAAGATAAACGACGTCCCTGTACCGATGATAAATTAAAGGAATTGTTAAATGAACGAGGCTACCCTGTTGCGCGCAGGACTGTAGCAAAGTATCGTGAACAGTTACATGTTCCCGTAGCAAGGTTGCGTAAACAAATATGATTAAACATAAAATGGAGAAAAATAATGCAAACTAAACGAGTTATAATCGGCGATAGAGAGGTCAAGATTCCTGTTCTAGGAATTTTTCCTATGATTGCCATAGGATTGGTCTTATGGCTGCTGACAGGTACGTATATCGTCGGTCCTGATGAAGTGGGCGTTGTGCAGACCTTTGGTAAGCATAGCCGAATCTCTCAATCAGGATTAAACTATCATTTACCCTATCCCATTGAAACAGTGCAAACACCGAAAGTCACAGAAGTAAAACGGGTTGAGATCGGTTTTAGGACCACGGGTAAAAACCAGTTTCGCACGATTGAAAAAGAAAGTCTCATGCTAACTGGAGATGAAAATATCGTTGATGCTGAACTCATAGTGCAGTACAAGATTAAAGATCCAGTGGCCTATACATTTAATTTTGTCAAACCTGAACAGACTGTGAGGGAAGCAGCAGAGGCAACTTTGAGAACCATCATCGGCAGGCACAAGATTGACGAAGCATTGACTGCAGGTAAATTCATGATTCAGGAAGAATCAAAATTTTTGCTTCAATCCATTCTGGACAAATATGAAACAGGCATTTTTGTAGTTGCAGTCCAGCTCCAAGATGTGTCTCCGCCTAAACAGGTCATAGCGGCCTTTAAGGATGTAGCATCGGCCAAGGAAGACAAGAACCGTATGATTAACCAGGCGGAAGGTTACCGCAACAATGTGATTCCAAAAGCCCGGGGTGAAGCCCAGGCCATGATCCGTGAAGCAGAAGGGTTCAGGGTAGCTCGTATTGCGCGCGCGGAAGGAGACGTAGCCAAGTTTAATGCTATGTTGGTGGAATATAAAAAAGGAAAGGAAGTTACTCGCAAACGCATGTACCTGGAAACCATGGAAGAGATTCTGCCCAATATTGAAAAATATATCGTGCCTGATGGAGATGGCAGTAATCTCCTTAACCTCCTGAACTTGAATGCGCAAGGAGGTGTAAAATGAAAAAACCACTATTAGTCATTATTGTTTTAGGCCTCATCGTCTTTTTTACAACTGTGTTTATAGTGGATGAGCGCCAGCAGGTTGTCATTTTGCAATTTGGAGATCCGGTCCGCATTATTACTGAACCTGGACTCCATTTCAAGCTCCCCGTCCCGTTTCAAAATATTGTTTCGTTTGATGACAGGCTTTTGGAATATGATGTGGCTCCAGAAGAAGTATTGAGTAAAGATAAAAAATCACTCATCGTGGATAATTATGTGCGCTGGAAGATCACAGACCCTTTGGTCTTTTTGAAAACGGTTCAGGCGATTCCTACAGCAATTACGCGAATGGATGATATTATCTATTCAGAACTGCGTCGTGAATTAGGTACGCATAATATGACCGAAATCATCACGGAAACACGTGAAGAGATTATGGAAAAAGTAACTCGAAACAGCGATGAAGCCACTGATCAATACGGCATTAAAGTTGTCGATGTACGAATCAAACGTGTGGACCTACCGAAAGAGAATGAACAATCCATTTATGCCCGCATGGAAGCAGAACGGAATCGCCAGGCGAATAAATTCCGCTCTGAGGGAGACGAAGAAGCCCAGAAGATCCGCGCATCTACGGAAAAGGATAAAACCATTATCCTGGCTGTGGCCTATAAAGAGGCTGAGGAAATCCGCGGTGAAGGAGAAGCTCGTGCTTTGGAGATTTATGCAAAAGCCTATAACAAGGACGTTGACTTCTATGAATTCCTGCGTACACTGGAAACATATAAAAAAGTGATTGATGACAAAACAACGCTGGTGCTGCCAGCGGATTCAAAACTGTTTAAAATGCTTTATGAGTAACATTGTTACACATTGAAACGGTAAAACATAACTACTAAATTCGCTTTTGATTAAAAGCGAATTATGAAAAAAAGGCTTCCCGTAGGAAGCCTTTTTTTAAAAGGAAAAATAATGGACAAACATTTTTTACATATTCATGATTTATCAAAGGAAGAAATATTAAATATATTATCGTTAGCCAAAGACCTGAAGTCCAAATTCCACAATAAAGAGGATTTCAAGCATTTCCATAATAAATCACTAGCTATGATCTTTGCCAAGCCTTCTGCCCGAACGCGCATATCCTTCGAGACCGGTTTTACTTGGATGGGCGGCCATGCCTTATTTTTGGGACCCAATGATATTGGTATAGGCAAGCGTGAAGCCATCAAGGATATCGCCCGGGTGGTCAGCCGCTACAATGATATAATCATGGCCCGGCTTTTTGACCATGCCCATATTCTGGAATTGGCTGAATATTCTGATTCGCCCATCGTAAACGGCCTCACCGATTATAATCATCCCTGCCAGGTAATAGCGGATATTCTCACCATCAGTGAGCACAGGGATTCGTTGGAAGACCTTCATGTTTGCTACGTAGGCGATGGAAACAATGTTGTGCATTCCTGGCTGCAGTTGGCTTCCAGGCTGCCCATGAAATTCACCTGCGTATGCCCGGAAGGGTTTACTCCGGATGAAGATACTGTGAAACTAGCACGAGAAAATAGCGGATCAGAAATTGTCATTACCCATGATCCCATTGGTGGTGTTCAAAGTGCCGATGTTATCTATACAGATGTATGGGCGTCCATGGGACAAAAAGATGAAGCGGAAGCCCGTGAAAAGCGGTTTGCAAGCTTTCAGGTCAACGGAGATATGATGGCTCGTACCGGTAAAGACGCTCTTTTCATGCATTGCCTGCCAGCCGAGCGGGGTCGTGAAACGACCGATGAAGTTATGGAAGCGGAATATTCGATTGTCTTTGATCAAGCTGAAAACCGTCTGCATGCACAAAATGCCATTATGGTAGCTCTAACATCTTAATGAAAAAAACAACATTTCTGTTTTTATTATCACTATGTCTGGCTCAGAACGGATATATCGGTTCTTTAAGTTTTGATTACTCCGGCTCTGAAAGCGGTTCATTTCATGCTGAATTAAATGATTCAACCCTCGGTGGTGCGACTGCCACGATAATCATTGACGATACAAGTTCAACTTTATTTATTGCAGCTATTCAAGCAATTGATTCCATTTATTTTTCAGCCCTTTTTATTTATATGGTAGCGGATTATTCAATATTCATGTCAGGTGATTGGCCTTTACCGCCGGGAGATATATTGAACCCAAATATAATTTTTGGGTTTTTCCCAGAAATAGACACATCCTTTTTCAGCCAGTTTTCTGACCTAATTCCTGACTCAATTGGTCTTGATTCAACATTTATTGAAGATTTGATCGATGACCTTATTACAATTATGATAAATGAGTCCTACCTTGGAATAACAGGAGCTGTTAACTTAAATCATATAGATGATGATTCTATCAGCGGCAGTTTTGATGTAGGAGCCTTACAATTGGGATTTCCACCGGGGGTGATCAGTATTTCCAGTGGTTCAATTGAATTGAGCGGGGTTGTATTGCCGCAAGTGGAAATTAAAGATGACCCCATTTTACCGGATCAAGTCACAATGTACCCGGCGTTTCCTAACCCGTTTAATCCAACCACAACCATCCGATTCACCATCGGAGCGAGACAAGCCTCACTATTACGAGTGTATAATATTAAAGGGCAATTGGTGAAAACATTGGTTAATGAACAACTGCCTATTGGTGAACATGAAATCAAATGGAATGCATCCACCCAGCCAAGTGGAGTGTATTTTGTTCAGTTAGTGAGTGGGAATTACAGCCAAACTGAAAAAGTTTTACTGATAAAATAGATCAGTCCATCAGGGACCAGTGGATGCCATAAGTGCGGTATTCAACCGCTAGAGATCCTTCTGATAAGGGAACTGTAATTGTAAAACTGGCCGTGGCACCCGGTTCGATGGCTGTGTCTGTAATGACACCGGTGGCATATTCCTGAACCGATCCCTGGGCAAAGGCTGAATCCCTGCCGGTTAGTTCTGTTTCTGCTGTCCAGAGACTGGCAATGATGCGCACAAAATCAGCCCGTGTTTTTCCTGAATTTTTAACTATGCCGGTAATTTCTTCATGATCTGGATAAACACTCACAAAGGGCTCACTCATGAGTTCTACTTTTGGTGCTGGAGGTTTTTCTTCTTCGATATTGACCACTTTGTCTTTTTCTATGGCTAATTGGCCGATGGCGGTCTGGATAATAACTACTGAAGCCGTTTCATCAATGATTTCCCCGATGACAATTGTACCGTTGGTGAGCTCAACGCGGTGCTGGAGTTCAGGGATTCTGATGAGATTCAATAATTCTTCATTGATGGCTGGGATTGCTTGTTTTCTTTCTATAACTCGAATAACACGCTTGAGTGAATCAATTTGTATCTGCAGACCTTCCAGGCCATCCTTATAATCGAAAAACGGTTTGCCTTCAGGGAGTTTATCCGCTTTCTTTTTTTCAATTTTTACTTCAGGAAAAAGAGTTGTATCAGACACTGACGTACCCGTTTTTGTCGTATCAGTTTCTTGGGCGA
>Ga0066376_10001703_pt1 | contig 21164 bp, 24 predicted proteins | sample Knorr_S15_td_Bot_FD_77009 | JGI IMG/M metagenome (GOLD analysis project Ga0066376, IMG submission 77009) | Marine microbial communities from Southern Atlantic Ocean transect - Knorr_S15_td_Bottom_ad_5009_LV_A | ecosystem: Environmental > Aquatic > Marine > Oceanic | place: Southern Atlantic...
CTGGAGACCGGCCAGGCGAAACTCGACGCGGCGATCGAGTCCTATGAACGCGGCGCCCTGCTCAAGCGCCATTGCGAGGACAAGCTCAAGCAGGCCCAAGCCAAGATCGACCGCATCGTCGAAGCTGCCGACGGCAGCCTCGAGACCGAGCCTCTCGAGACCGACGAGGCCGCGACTTGAGCCACGGCCGTCTCGAGCACTCCCTGGGCGAGACCGCCGCCGCGGTCAATGATTGTCTGGACCGGCTGTTGCCCGAGCCCGCCGGACCCGAGGGGCGTGTGGCCGAGGCCATGCGCTACGCGGCCCTGGGCGGCGGCAAGCGGCTCAGGCCGTTTTTGCTGATCGCCGGCGCCCGGCTGTTCGGCGTCGAGGGCGAGCGGCCCTTGCGCGCCGCCGCGGCGGTCGAAATGATCCACGCCTATTCCCTGGTCCATGACGACCTGCCGGCCATGGACGACGACGATCTGCGGCGCGGCCGGCCGAGCTGCCATATCCGCTTCGACGAGGCGACTGCCATTCTCGCCGGCGACGCTCTGCTGACCTACGCCTTCGAGGTGATCACCGAAAGCGAGACCCATGGCGATGCGGGCGTGCGCTGCGCCTTGGCGCGGGGTTTGGCCGCCGCCTCGGGCGCCGCCGGCATGGTCGGCGGCCAGATGGTCGACCTGCTGGCCGCCGACAACCACCTCGATCTCGACGACATCACCCATTTGCAGGCCCTCAAGACCGGCGCCCTGATCGCCTTCGCCTGCGAGGGCGGGGCGATCCTCGGCGAGGCATCCGCCGATGCCCGCGCAAGCCTCGCCGCCTATGGCCGCGATCTCGGCCTGGCCTTCCAGATCGCCGACGATCTGCTCGATGTGGAGAGCTCGGCGGTGGCGCTCGGCAAGGCCGTGGGCAAGGACGCCGAGGCCGGCAAGGCGACCTTCGTCAGCCTGCTCGGGGTCGCGGGCGCCCGCGATTACGCGGACCAATTGGTCGCGCGGGCGGTGGCCCGGTTGGAGATATTCGATGGCCGGGCCGGCCTGCTCGCCGACGCCGCCCGCTTCGTCGTCGAACGCCGTCATTGACCTCAAAGCCGCGCCTCGACCAGCTTCTCACCGACCGCAGGTTGGCCGATAGCCGCTCTCACGCCCAGGCCCTGATCATGGCCGGCAAGGTGTTCTCGGGGGAGCGCCGGCTCGACAAGCCCGGCATGGCCATCGCCGCCGACAGCCCGCTCGACGTGCATGGCAAGGAGCATCCCTGGGTATCGCGGGGCGGCGTCAAGCTGGCCCATGGGCTCGAGCATTTCGCCATCGATCCCGGCGGGGTCACGGCGCTCGATATCGGCGCCTCGACCGGCGGCTTCACCGATGTCCTGCTGGAGCGCGGCGCGGCGCGGGTCTATGCGGTCGATGTCGGCCGCGGCCAGCTCGCCTGGAAGCTGCGTACAGATCCCCGCGTGGTGGTGTTGGAAGGGGTCAACGCCCGCTATCTGGTCAAGGATCAGATTACCGAGCCGGTCGGGCTGGTGGTCTGTGACGCCAGCTTCATCGGCCTGGCCACCGTGCTGCCGGCGGCCCTCGCCCTGGCCGCGCCCGAGGCCCATGTCATCGCCTTGATAAAACCCCAGTTCGAGGCCGCCCGCGGGGATGTGGGGAAGGGCGGCGTGGTGCGCGACGCGGGCGTCCGCCGGGCGGTCTGCGAACGGGTCAGCGGCTGGCTCGACGGCCTTCCCGGCTGGTCCGTGCTCGGCATCGAGGAGAGCCCGATCACCGGGCCCGAGGGCAATGTGGAATATCTCATGGCGGCGCGCCATGGCTGAGCAGCGCCTGGTGGAGCTGACCATCGAGAGCCTCGGCGCGGCGGGCGACGGCGTCGCCAACCACCAGGGGCTGCGTTATTACATCGCCGACAGCCTGCCCGGCGACCGGCTGCGGGTGCGCGTCACGGGTAAGCGCAGCGACGGGTTTGCCGCGCGGACGGTCGAGAGGTTGAGCCAGGGACCGAACCGGACCGCGCCCGCCTGCCGCCATTTCAACGATTGCGGCGGCTGTGCGGCCCAGCATCTCGACGATGAGATTTACCAAACCTGGAAACGTCAGAGGGTGATTGAAGCGCTCGCCCGGCGCGGGCTCGACGATGTGACCGTGGCGGCCCTGACGCGGACGCCGCCCGGGGCCCGCCGGCGCGCCACATTCCATGGCTTACGCCGCGGCCATGACGCGGTCATCGGCTTTCAGGCGCGGGCCAGCCATCGCATCGTCGATATCGTCGAATGTCCGCTGCTCGAGCCCGCCCTGGCGGCGCTGATCGCGCCGCTTGGCGAGATGTTCGCCGGGTTGCTCGAACCCAATGGCCGCGCCGAGGCCCGGGTCACCCTGACCGGGACCGGGGTCGACCTGCTGATCGCCGCGCCGGCGCCGCCGAACCTCGACCAGCGCCAACGGCTGATCGATTTCGCCGACCACCATGATTTACCGCGCATTTCCTGGTCCGCGAAGGGCGACGACGAGCCGGAACTGATCGTCCTGCGCCGCGCGGTCCAAGTGACCTTCGGCGCCGTCGCCGTGGATCTGCCGCCCGGCGGCTTCCTCCAGCCGAGCGCTGTGGGCGAGGCGGTGCTCGCCGCCACGGTCACGGCGGCGACGTCCGAGGCCGGGCATATCGCCGATCTCTACGCCGGCTGCGGCGCCCTCAGCTTTGCCCTGGCCGGCCACGCCAGGGTCCATGCGGTCGAGGGGGCGCGGGCCATGACCACGGCCATCGAGAGGGCCGCCGCGCGGGCCGGCCTCGCCGGGCGGATCACCTGCGAGACCCGCGACCTCGACCGGCGGCCGTTGCTGGCAAAAGAGCTATCGCGGTTCGACGCGGTGGTGTTCGATCCGCCCCGGGCCGGCGCGAAACACCAGGCCGAGGCCCTGGCGGCGAGCCGGGTTCCCCTGGTCGTCGCCCTGTCGTGCAACCCGGCCAGCTTCGCCCGCGACGCCCGCATCCTGATCGACGGCGGCTACGCCATGGCGGAAGTCCAGCCGATCGATCAGTTCCTGTGGTCGGCCCATGTGGAACTGACCGCGGTCTTCAAACGAGGCCATTGATCGACATCAAGGCCGGGCCGGCGGAAATCGCGTAGCAGTGCCGCATGGCGGCTCGAACCGACTCGATCAGCAAACAACGAACCTATGACCGCATTGCCCGGTGGTATGATTTCTTCGACCTGCCGTTCGAGCATTTCCGCTACAAGCCCTTGCGCCGGATGCTGTTTGACGGGATGCGCGGCGCCTTGCTCGACGCCGGGGTCGGCAACGGGCGAAATTTCCCCTTCTACCCGGACGGCTCCGAGGTCACCGGCATCGATCTCAGCCCGGCCATGCTGGAGTGCGCCCGGCGGCGCAAACTTGAGCTCGGCACGGCGGTGACCCTGCGCCGAATGAATGTGATGGAGATGGATTTCGCCGACGATAGTTTCGACGGCGTGGTCTCGACATTCCTGTTCTGCGTGCTCGATCCCGCCCATCAGCGGCCCGCCCTCGAGGAGCTGCGCCGGGTCTGCCGACCGGGCGGCGTCATCCGCATATTGGAATACGCCCTCTCGGAAAACCCCCCGCGGCGCTTCATCATGAAACTCTGGGCGCCCTGGGTGCGCTTCGCCCACGGCGCCGCGTTCGATAGCCATACGGAGCAGTATCTGGATTCCGCCGGGCTGGAACTGGTGGAGAGGAAATTCCTCTACAAGGACATCATCATACTGCTGACCTTGCGGCCGCGGGCGGCCTGATCAGCCTTCGTCCTCGATGCGTTCCAACTCGGCCCAGTATTGTTCGTAGATTTCACGGCGCAGGGCCGTATCGGCGGCCTCGGGGTCGAGGTTCTCGGGATTGAAGCGTTCGTGGAAGGCCGCCTTGGCGCGGGCGAAACGGGTGTCGGCCAAATCTTCCTCTTCGCCCCAGTCTTCCGCCTCTTCGGCGATGTCCTCTTCCCGCTCATCGGTCTCCTCGGCGGTCTTGCCGTCGCCGCCGCCGGTCTTGCCGAGACGCTTGGCCAGGTCGCGAATATATTTCTTGTCTGCGCCGTCGAGTTCGCCCTGGGCCAGATCATCCGCATAGCCCTCGAGCTCGAGGATGAATTCGGGCGAATTACCGCGCCGCGCCATGAGTTGCTCGAGAATGGCCTTGCTGTCGCTGTCGCTCATGTCGGTCCTTCACATTGGGCGCGGTGGCGCAGCATCTGGTCGGCCAGCACGCAGGCCAGCATGGCTTCGCCCACCGGCGTCGCGCGGATGCCGACGCAGGGGTCGTGGCGGCCCTTGGTCGAGACCTCGACGTTCTTGCCGAAGCGATCGACGCTGCGCCGGGGAATGCGCACCGAGCTGGTCGGCTTGACCGCGAAGCGGGCGACGATATCCTGGCCCGTCGAGATGCCGCCGAGGATGCCGCCCGCGTGATTGGACAGGAAGGTGATTTTTTTCTTTTTCATGCGCATTTCATCGCCGGAGACTTCTCCCGCCATGGCCGCCGCCGCGAAACCGGCGCCGATCTCGACGCCCTTGACCGCGTTGATGCTCATGAGCGCCGCCGCCAGTTCACTGTCCAGCTTGCCGTAGATCGGCGCCCCGAGGCCGGCGGGGACGCCGCTGGCGCAAAGCTCGACGATGGCGCCCGCCGACGAGCCCTGTTTGCGGATTTCGTCGAGGAAGGACTCCCAGGTCGCGACGATGCCGCCGTCGGGCGACCAGAACGGATTGTTCGCCGTCTCGTCCCAATCCCAGCGCGCCCGGTCGATGCCGTGGGGGCCGATCTGGATGACCGCGCCACGAATGGTCACGGACGGACCCAGGACTTTACGCGCCACGGCGCCAGCGGCGACCCGCATGGCGGTCTCGCGTGCGCTCGAGCGGCCGCCGCCGCGATAGTCGCGAAGGCCGTATTTGGCATGATAGGTCATATCCGCGTGGCCCGGGCGGAAGCTGTCCTTGATGGCGCCGTAATCGCTGGTCCGGGCGTCCGTGTTGACGATGATCAGCGAAATCGGCGTGCCCGTGGTGAGCCCCTCGAAGACCCCCGAGACGATGCGCACCTTATCTTTTTCCCGGCGCTGGGTGGTGAAGCGCGACCGGCCCGGGCGGCGGCGGTCGAGCCAGGGCTGGATATCGCTCTCGGCGAGCGCCATGCCGGGCGGCGCGCCGTCGATCACGCAACCGATCTCGGGCCCGTGGCTCTCGCCCCAGGTGGTGACGCGGAACAGATGGCCGAAGGTGTTGTGGGACACTAAACGACCGAAATATCGGGCGCGTCGACCGCTTTCATGCCGACCACGTGATAGCCGCAATCGACATGATGGATATTGCCGGTAACCCCGCTCGACAGATCGCTCAACAGATAGACCGCGGCGCCGCCGACCTCGTCGATGCGCACGTTGCGCTTGAGCGGCGAGTTGTATTCGTTCCATTTGAGGATATAGCGGAAATCGCCGATTCCCGAGGCCGCCAGGGTCTTGATCGGCCCCGCCGAGATGGCGTTGACCCGGATGCCCTGGCCGCCGAGATCGACCGCGAGATAACGCACGCTGGCCTCGAGCGCCGATTTGGCGACGCCCATGACGTTGTAATGGGGCATCACCCGCTCGGCGCCGTAATAGGTCAGGGTGAGCAGGCTGCCGCCGTCGGCCATCAACGGCACCGCGCGCTGGCAGACCGCCGTGAAGGAATAGCAAGAGACGGCCATGGTGGTGGTGAAGTTATCCAGGGTGGTGTCGAGATAGAGGCCCTTGAGCTGGTCCTTGTCGGAATAAGCCACCGCATGGACGACGAAATCGAGCCGTCCCCAGGCATCGCGGATGGTCTCGAACACCGCGTCCAGGCTGGCGGTGTCGGTCACGTCGCAGGGCAGGACCATCGAGGAGCCGACTCTCTCGGCGAGCGGGCGCACCCGCTTGCCCAAGGCGTCGCCCTGATAGGTGAAGGCGAGTTCGGCGCCGTGATCGGACGCCGCCTTGGCGATTCCCCAGGCGATCGAGCGCTCGTTGGCGACGCCCATGATGAGCCCCTTCTTGCCGGCCATCAGGGGATTGGCAACGGTCATTTTGTTCGCCTTCATGCTGAAATGGTGGATTCCGGCATCGTACACATTTGGCGAGTCGGGTAAAGCCAAAGCCGACGCAAATATCCAAGCGAAAACGCGCCGCCGGGTCGCGCCCGGGACGTCGGGAGAACGCCGTCGTGGAATCCGGGCTTAGTTGACGAAGCGCCAGGTACCGTCGGGTTCGCGGCAGGCGGTGCCGTAGACTTCCTCGGTCTGGCCGTCGATGGTTACCGTGGAGACGTACTCGCGGCAGGGCTGGCCCGTGGCGGTGGCGTAGGTCTTGGTCGGCATCAGGCTGCCGGAATTGCCGCTGTCGGGGTTGACCCAGCTCGACGACAGGCCGGTGGGCGCGGTTTCGAGTGTGCTTTGGGCGTTGTTGGCGAGATAGGCCTGGTCGGCCTTGTCGAGGGACTTGCCGACCTCGCCGCCGACAAAGCCGCCCAACAGCACACAAGCGCCCACGGCCGCTAGCTTGCCGCTGCCCGAACCGATCTGACTGCAGGCGAGGCCTCCAAGGGCGGCGCCGCCTAGCGTCCCCAGAATCTGCTTGTTACCCTGGCCCTCGGCGCAGGCCGAAAGGGTCAACAAGGCGGCGACGGCGATTGCGGTGGAGGTGGAATTCAACATCGGAATACCTCTAACTTATTTTCCGGATTCTCCATACGCGACGGAGACATGTGAAACCCCTACCTTGGTGCAACATAGCACGGCGCGGGGTGGATTTGAAGGGGCGGTGTTTCGCCGCCGTCGCTGACTTATCGGATCGATACCTTTATATTCGGTGCATGACAAGCGATCTCGATGCCATCGATCCCATCGCCCTGTTCGCCGAATGGTACGGCGAGGCGCAGGATTGCGGCCTCAAGGAGCCGACGGCGGTGACCCTGGCGACCGCCGACGGCCAGGGCCGCCCGACGGCGCGCATGGTGCTGCTCAAGGGCCATGACGAACGCGGGTTCGTATTCTATACCAACACCGAAAGCCGCAAGGGCGAGGCGCTTCGGGATAATCCCTTCGCGGCGCTGTGTTTTTATTGGCCGCCGCTGGACCGCCAGCTTCGCGTCGAGGGTCCGGTCGAGCCGGTCAGCGACGCGGAGGCCGACGCCTATTTCGCCAGCCGCGACCGGCAATCGCGGATCGGCGCCTGGGCGTCGGCGCAATCGCGGCCTCTGGAAGGCCGCTTCGTTCTGGAGCGCGAAATCGCCCGCTTTGCCGCCAAATATGCCGTAGGCTCGGTGCCGCGTCCGCCCCATTGGTCGGGCTACCGGATCAGCCCGATGCGCATGGAATTCTGGAGCCAGGGCGCCTTTCGCCTGCATGACCGCCGGGTGTTCACCCGCGACGGCGACGGCTGGACGGCCATGCGGTTGTTTCCGTAATAACGCTGGGTGGGGGATAGTGGATCAGCCGCATAAATCCGTGACCGAGGGGGGGGCGGCGACGATGGCCATGGCCGACGCCGGCCGTTTGATGAAGCTCGCCACCAAAGCGTCGGTCGCCGTCGCCCTGATCCTGATCGCCGTCAAGATGGCGGCCGTCCTGCTGACCGGGTCGATCAGCATTCTCTCGTCGCTGATCGATTCCCTGATGGATGTGCTGGCCTCGGCGATCAATCTGTTCGCCGTCCACCACGCCCTGCAGCCGCCCGACGCGGAGCATCGCTTCGGCCACGGCAAGGCCGAACCCCTGGCAGGGCTCGGCCAGTCGGCCTTCATTGCTGGCTCGGCGGTGCTGCTGACCATCGAAGCGGTGCGCCGGCTGTTCGAGCCGCATGCGGTGACCGATATCGAGGTCGGCATGGCGGTGATGGTGTTCTCCATGGCGCTGACTATACTGCTGGTCGCCTTCCAGCGGTATGTGGTGCGGCGCACCGGCTCGACCGTGATCGGCGCCGATGCGCTGCATTACGAGAGCGACGTGCTGATCAACGGCAGCGTCATCATCTCCCTCGGCCTGTCCAAATGGCTCGGTTGGCAGGCGGCCGATCCGATCTTCGCCATCCTCATCGCCGGCTATCTGTTGCGCGGCGCCTGGTCGATCGCCGCCAAGTCCCTCGACGTGCTGATGGACCGTGAATTCCCCGACGAAGAGCGGGCGAAGATCACGGAAATCGCGTTGAGTCACGCGCAGGTGACCGGCATGCACGACCTCAGGACCCGCCGCGCCGGCCTGCAACAGTTCATCCAGCTTCATCTCGAAATGGACGGCGACAAGCGTCTCATCGAGGCCCATGAAATCGCCGACGAGGTCGAGGCTTGGATCTGCGCGGCCTACCCCGGCGCCGAGGTGATCATCCATCAGGACCCCCACGGCCTCGACGAACATCACCCGGTATTCTCCAGCGACTAGTTGCTCCCTGGTATAAGGGGGGGATGAACCTTCTGTTAAAATGCCTTTGTGGGATCTTCTCGGCCTAATATGCGCAGGATCTCCACGCCCTCGCAATCAATCCGGAAATAAATCGAATGCGCTCCGCAGACGCTCCGGCGATAGCCTTCCCTGATGTCATCAATGGCTGGGTACAGACTGGGCTGATCGGCGATAGCCTGGAATCGTGCGATTAGTCCGTCATAAAATTCATCGGCCAAGCTCAAACCGAAGCTCAAAATACCGTGTTAGTAGAGTCGGTCCAAATCTTTAAGCGCCCTATCACTCAGGCGGTAGCTTGCCATTATCTCTCAATCTGTCCCGAACGGCAGCTCTGATATCTTCTGGTGTCCGATCACTGATACCGCTTTCCTCGCCCTCGATGAGTGCGGCGCGGATGGCTTCTAATTTGATTTGTTCTGACCGGCGCCTTTGGCGTATGAGGTCGTTGACCAGTTCGCTGTTGCTCTTGTATTCGCCCTGAATTTCGACCTTCCACTTGAGCCATTCGCTATTTGGGTCGGTGAATGAGATGCTCTGTCTCGACATAATTTGGTCCTCCGAGGGAAACAATTGTGGTGCAATATTACATCAATTACGCACCATATTCCCAGCTAAACCAATCGACCATCACCAATAGCCGTGGAAGTGGTGGACCGGGCCGTGACCGGTGCCGACATCGAGTCGGTCGGCGGCCTTCAGCGCCGCCGTCACATAGTCTTTTGCCCGCCCCGTGGCTTCGATCACATCGAGGCCCTGGGCGAGGCCGGCGGTGATCGCGCTGGACAGGGTGCAGCCGGTGCCGTGGGTGTTCCCGGTGGCCACGCGGGGCGCCGCGAAGCGCCGCGTAATATCGCCGCCCATGAGCAGATCGGTGCTTTCGGGGCCCGCCATATGGCCGCCCTTGAGCAGCACCCATTGCGGCCCCAGGGCGAGCAGGCGCTCACAGGCCGGCGCCATTTCGGAGTCGTCGGCGAGAGGGTCCTCGGCCAGCAGCACCGCCGCCTCGGGCAGGTTCGGCGTGACCACCATGGCCAGCGGCAGCAGGCGCTCGCGCAAGGCCGACACCGCCTCGGCGGCGAGCAGGAGATCGCCGCTCTTGGCCACCATGACCGGATCGAGCACCAGCTTGGTGACCCGGTGACGCTCGAGGCCCGCCGCCACCGTCTCGATGACCTCGGGCCGGCTCAACATGCCGATCTTCACCGCGTCGATTCGAATATCGTCGAACACCGCATCGATCTGCCGGGCGATGAATTCGGGCGGCGCGTCGTGTATGGCGCGCACCTCCCGCGTGTTCTGGGCGGTCAGGGCGGTGATCACGCTGGCCCCGTAGACGCCGAGCGCCGAAAAGGTCTTGAGGTCGGCCTGAATCCCGGCGCCGCCGCCGCTGTCCGAGCCGGCGATGGTCAGGGCGTTGGCGATTCCCCGGGCGGTCACCGCTTCGCACAGTCGACGATGGCGCGCAGACGGTGCGCGGCGGCGCGCGGGTCGGGCGCCGCGCAGACCGCCGAGATCACCGCCACGCCCGCCACCCCGCAGGCGATCAGCGCGGCCGCGTTATGGCGCTTGACGCCGGCGATGGCGACCAAGGGCAGATCGAACAGGGAGGCGATTTCCGACAATCCGGCGACCCCGATGGGCGGCTCGGGGTTGTTCTTGCTGGCGGTGGCGAACACCCCGCCGATGCTCACGTAATCGATCCGATCGATGGCTACGCCCCGCGCTTCGGCGAGGGAATGCACGGTGACCCCGATGATCGCGTCACCGCCGAGCAATCGCCGGGCGTCGGTGGGGTCCATGTCGGTTTGGCCGAGATGCACGCCGTCGGCGCCCGCCGCCAGGGCGATATCGACCCGGTCGTTGATCAACAACGGCGCGCCGAGGGGGGCTATGCGCGCCTTCATCTCGCGCGCCGCGTCGATCATGGCGCGGGTCGACGACGTCTTGTCGCGCAGCTGGACCATGCCGGCGCCGCCGCGCACCGCCGCCTCGGCGACGTCGGCCATGGGGCGGCCGGCGCAATGGTCGGGACCGATTACCAAATAGAGCGAAAGATCGAAAGATTGACTCATGCTGCGCCGCCCACTCGGCTTATTTTATTGCTTCCCGCGAAGTCGTCAGCCGAAGCGTCTCGCCGTCGATGGTGACTTGGATACGGATGCTCATGAACGACTTCTTGACGACACTATACTCGATGCCCTCGAGATCGTAGCAGACGGTTGCCATGAGCGCGTCGCGTCGGCCCCAGTCCCGGGACAGCACGGCGATGTCGTGGTCATCGAAATAGCGGTCGGTCAGGCAGCCGACGTAGTCGTCTTCGATCCCGCCTGTCTGGGCGGTCGCGGCCCCGGCGGCCGACACCGCCGCGAGCGAGATGATCAACGTGAGCATCCTGTTCATACGCTGTCTCCCGATGACTCCGTCAATTATCGGAAACGGTCTCACATTCCGCGGACCACCACAAGCCGGACGGCGCGGCCCGGAAACGCCACTAAGCGGCTCGTCTTTTCTTGGCGGGACCCGGGAACGGAGAGTCTCGGTTAACAGTTCGTTTAACATAGCCTGATATGGCTGATCGCGGACGAGTTGCCCATGTCCGCCATCCCAATTCGCCGGAAGAATCATGAACCGAAAGGCGCGCCGCCTACTCAAGAGTACTAGAAAACGTAAGAGCGACCGGCTCGGCGGCGGGGCCTTCGACACCATCGACGCAATGATGGGGGAAGCCGCTGTCTTGAATCGGCAAGGCAGACTGGATGAAGCGCTCTGCCGTTATCGCGAGATTCTCGAACTCTACCCCGATCACCCTGACGCATTGAACAACGCTAGCCTGATCCTCAGTCAGACCGGCGACAGCGACCAGGCCCTCAAGTTTATCCGAGCGGCGGTCAAGGCCGACCCATACGAAGCCAAGGCCCATAACAACCTCGGTTACGCGTTGGACATCGCGGGTTCGTTGGAGGAAGCCGAGTCGGCGTTTCGCAGCGCCATTGACATCGCTCCAAACCTGGTGGAAGCACACATAAACTTGGCCAATCTGCTTATGAAGGTAGGCAGGCCAGCCGAGGCGGTCGAATCACTCCGCTACGCCCTCTCGCTGTCGCCCGACAACAAGGCGGCACACAACGGCATCGGAAACGCGTTGAAGTCCCTGGGGCGGCGCGACGAGGCCATGAAACACCTCCGCAAGGCCATCGAGATCGACCCGGGCTTCGCCGAGGCTCTCAACAACATCGCAATTCTGCTCCACGAGCAGGGCCATCTGCGCGAGGCCGTCGAGGCTTTCCGCAAGGCAGTGGCCATGAAGCCAGCACTTACCAATTTTCATTACAATCTCGGTTGCGCCCTGACCGAGCTGGGCGATTCTGAAGCAGCGATTGAATCGTTTCGCGACTGTCTCCAGCTCGCTCCGAACCATGCCAACGCATCTCTCAACCTGAGCAATTTACTGCTCGATGAAGGAAGGTTGCACGAGGCCGTGCCGACGCTCAAGCAGGCCGCCACGCAGTTTCCTTCCGAGCCGGCAGTTCTGGCGATCCTCGCAAATCTGCTGTCGGACGGCGACGATTTGGGTGACGCTCTCGAGTCTGCTCTCCGCGCATTCCATGTTGATCCGAACTCGAGCGTTGCAAAATGCATCGTGGCGAAGACCTTGATCGAGCAGGGACGCCACGCCGAGGCGGTGTCATTCTACGAGGACCTTCCTCCGGCCGCGACCGAGCACGATGTCGTCGCCCATGTTTGGCTGTACGACAGCCTGTTACGGCAGGGGCCAATGCAGGCCGCGAGATTGGTTCTCGACGGCCTCCTCGAAGACGCCCCTTTAGTGCCGAAACAGTGTCAAGATCTGCTTGTTAAGAAGGCGATCGACGCATGGTTATCCGGCGACCTGATCGGGTGTCGCGCAGCGGTTAGCGATGCGGCGACGGTGTCGGAAAAAGCAGGAATACTTTCGGTCAACAATCACGCCTTGGCATTTGAACGCTTAATACGTCTACTCCTGGAGTACCGCGAGCATCATCCCGAGCTTTACGCCGACGACAACTGCGAAGAACTCCATGTCATCGGAGAAAGCCACTGTCTGTCCCCACACGGTACCATCGCCGTTGTCGAGGGCGTTTCCTACCGGTTCGCCGGGCACATGATCGTGGGCTGTAAGGCGTGGCATCTCGCGGACCCCAGGGCTAATTATTTCCAGCGCGCGTTCAAGGCGATCGTCCGGGGATTGCCCGACAATGCGAATGTTCTTGTGACCATCGGCGAGACAGACTGCCGCCCCAACGAGGGCATCTATCCGTTGCACAAAAAGAGGCGCATCGATGCCGCGGAACTCATCGACAACACCGTTACCGGATTCGTCGACTTCGTCACAGAGAGCGCGGCCGGAAAGAATCTACAGCTGAATTTTTGCGGGGTTCCGGCGCCTCACCGCGACCGGTTTTCGCGACTTCCCCTGCCCGAGTCGGGCGTCCGCGATTATCTCGACGTGGTGGCGGGTTTCAGCCGCAAGCTGGATCGAACGAGCACGGGTCGCGGTTGCGGCTTCCTCGACCTTCACGAGATGACCGTTGGCGACAACGGAACCTCGGACGGCCGCTTCCACATCGACGATACGCATCTCATGCCTCAGGCGTTCCATCACTGCATCACCGAGCAGTCGCCCATGCCGGATCAAGCCTCGGCATGTTCATCCGGCCAAACCGACTCACCACTTGCCGCGGCTCGACGATGATGTTACCGGCCGGTCCGTGAAAGCAGGCTATTCGACCGTGATTTCGACCGGCGGCGTGGGCGCCTGATCGGCCTTCGCCGGCTTTGCGGACTCACGATTCAACCTGGCGAGCACCTGGCGTCTGTAATCCGGCTCTCGCCCCGCTCGCTCGATGTCGATTTCGTCATCGTGCATGATTCGAAGACTCCCCCAGTAGAAATCACAGTAGAAATAAGCGGCTAAATCTGCCCGAGGACCGCCACTCAATCAACCGTCGATCATGGTTAACCGCGAGATTCTTGGGGAAGGTTTTGAGGAAAACCTGTGCGTAAGCTGAGGGTAACCGTGTGGTCAAAAATATCGCCGACCGGCGGCGCGGCGGGGGGTTTGCTTTTCGTCGGCGCGGGTCGTATTACGGCGGGTAACCCGATGAGAACCACGCTTCACCCCGCCCGAGGACTTCACCATGGCCATCCGCGTAAACTCTCCCCAAGCCAGGGACATCGCCTATCACCTGCACCCCTACACCAACGCCGAGCTTCATGAACAATTAGGCCCCAGGATCATCACCGGCGGGGACGGCGTCTATGTCATCGACGACGACGGCAAGCGCTATATCGAAGGGCTCGCCGGCCTGTGGTGCGCGGCCCTCGGCTTCAGCGAGCAGCGCCTCGCCGACGCGGCCTACAAGCAGATGCGGGAGCTGCCCTATTACCACGGCTTCGCCCATGCCACGACGCCGCCGGTCATCGAACTCGCCGAGCGCCTGATCGAGATGACGCCGCCGTCCATCGCCAAGGTGTTCTTCTGCAATTCCGGCTCCGAGGCCAATGACACCCTGATCAAAATGGTGTGGTACTACAACAACGCGCTGGGGCGGCCCGAGAAGAAGAAGATCATCTCGCGGCGCCAGGCCTATCACGGCGTCACCGTGGCGGCCTCCAGCATGACGGCGCTGGCCTATGTGCAAGATTCCTTCGACCTGCCGATCGCCAATTTCATCCATACGGACTGCCCCCATTACTGGCGTTATTGCCAGGACGGCGAGAGCGAGGAAGATTTCGCCACCCGCATGGCCGACAATCTGGACAAGCTCATACTCGATGAGGGTCCCGAAACCGTCGCCGCATTCTTTGCCGAGCCGGTGCAGGGGGCCGGCGGTGTCGTCGTTCCGCCGGCCACTTATTTCGAGAAGATCCAGGCGGTGCTGCGCCGCCATGACGTGCTGTTCGTCGCCGACGAAGTGATCTGCGGATTTGCCCGCACCGGCAACATGTTCGGCTGCGAGACCTATGATATCGAACCCGACATGATGGCCATCGCCAAGGCCCTGTCCTCGGCCTATCTGCCGATTTCCGGAGCGATGATCTCCGATGACATCTATCAGGTCATCAAGGCGGAAAGCGGCCGCCTCGGCGTGTTCGGCACGGGCTATACCTATTCGGGCCATCCGGTGCCCGCCGCGGTCGCCCTGGAGACCCTGAAAATTTACCAGGAGAGGGATATTCTCGGCCATGTGCGCGGCATTTCCCCGCATTTTCTCGAGCGCCTGCACGGCTTCGCCGATCACCCGCTGATCGGCGAGACCCGCGGCGTCGGCCTGATCGGCGCCGTGCAGATGGTTCCCGACAAGTCCAAGAACGAAGTTTTCGACGCGGCCATGAAGGCCGGGCCGACGGCGGCGAAATACTGTGCCGCCCATGGCCTGATTACCCGCCCCTTGCCCGGCGACGCCATCGCCTTCTGTCCGCCGCTGATCATCACCAAGGACCAGATCGACGAGATGTTCGATAGCCTGGCGCGGGCGCTCGACGATACCCTCGACGATCTCACCCGCCAGGGCGCCGTCGCCGCTTAGGATCAATTTTACCAGGACATCTCACAGATGGCGGATTTGAGCGGCAAGAGCGTATTGGTGACCGGTGGTTCGCGGGGCATCGGCGCGGCCATGGCGCGGGCCATCGGCGCGGCCGGCGGCGAGGTCATCGTCCACTACGTCCGTCATCGGGACGCCGCCGAAGCCCTGCGCCGGGAAATCGGCGAAGCGCGCTGCCACATGGTCCAGGCCGATCTCGCCCTGCCTGGCGATGTGGACAGGCTGTGGTCGGAGAGCCTCGAGATCTGCCCCGGGCTGAACGTGCTGATCAACAATGCCGGGATTTTCGAGGTCGCGCCGGTCGATGCGCCGCTCGGTGCGTGGCGCGCCGCCTGGTCACGGGTCATGCAGGTCAACCTTCTGGCCCCGGCCGATCTGTGCCGCGCCGCGATCAATCACTTCCGAAAGCAGGGCGGCGGCAGGATCATCAACGTGGCCAGCCGGGCGGCATTTCGCGGCGAAGCGCCCGACGAGATGCCCTACGGCGCATCGAAGGGCGGCCTGGTGACCCTGACCAAGACCATCGCCCGCGGCTTCGCCAGGGACGGGATACTGGCGTTCTGCATCGCGCCGGGCTTCACCGCTACCGAGATGGTGACCGGCGCCATGTCCACGGCGGCAATTGCTCGGGCGACGAGCGATATTCCGCTTGGCGAAATGGCGTCGCCGCAAGAGATCGGCGCCTTGGCGGCCTTTCTCTGCGACGATACGGTGCGCCACATGACCGGCGCCACATTCGACGTCAACGGGGCCTCGTACCTGCGCTAACCATGCGGATGCTTCTCTAACGATTGCAAATAAGGCTTTGTAAACCTATATTCTCTAAGCTCTGCTTGGTGGTATATTCCTGAAATCGCACAAGGTTCGAGGACTGGCCCAGATGTTCCGCGATAATTCATTGATGCCGAAGGAGGCGATTCGCCTGTCGGCGCTCGGGCTGTTGAGCCGGGGCCCGATGAGCTATGCCTCGGTGGCCAATGAGGTGCGCCATTTCACCACCCGTTTCTGGGGGCCGACGCTGGATGTCATGGCCTCTTCCATCGAGTTGATGCGCCTCGAAGGCCTGGTCGAGGCCGTCAGCGACGACGGCAACGACGCGGATGGCGCCGCCATCCTGCGTCTGACCGACGCCGGCCGGGCCGAACTCAACGAGTTGCTGAGCGCCACCGTGCGCGCGGAAGCGAGCGATTTCAGCAAGCTCGCCATCGCCTTGAAGCTGCGCTTCATGCATCTGCTGCCGGTGGCCGAGCAGCGCAATCAGGCCGAGTCGCTGATCGAGATGCGCCAGATCGAGGCCGCCAGGCTGATCGACCTGCGCGCCACCCATGCCGATGAGGGCGGCCATTTCCTGCGTTGGCTCGACCGCGAGATCGACCGCGCCCAGGACGACCTCGCCTGGCTCGAAGACTTGCGCGCCCGCCTCGAAGACGATTAGGCGGCCACCTTGCGGCGGCCAGCGTTCAAACGCCACGCAGGCTCACGTTTTTATGCGGTCGCCAAGAGGCTCCCTGCGTTCAAACGCCACGCAGGCTCACGCCGAACGATCGGCGGCTCGCCTTGCTCGCTTGCTTCTCCGCCCGATGAAATCGGTCGGAGAATGCTGGTGAGGCTGATCGGGTAAGTTTTTCCTTGGCCGATAGCTGATAGCTGACTGCTGATGGCCGATAGCTATTCCTCAAGTCTCAACCTCGGGGCGGTCCCGCCTTCGCCCTTGTCATAGACCGCCGAATACATGTTCCACCACATATTGCGGCCCTCCAGGGCGGCGATGCGTATGCGCCGCCGGTGGTCGTCGTCCTCGGCGTATTGCCGGGCCGCGTCCCAGCCGGTGGCGGAATGAACCTGGTCGGCGCCGACATGGACGGAGAAGTAATAAGCGTCTGCGTCCGAATAGCCGTAGTGCTCGACCAGGCCCCGGCTGACCCCGTCGCAGAACTCCGTGAACATGTCCTCGATGCCGAGGGAGACGTAGCTCAGCGCCTCGAGCCAGCCGCCCCGCCGCGCATAGAGGGCGACCGTATCGGGGTAGAGCCGGGTCTCGGCCATGATCGGCCGGGCGTCGATATTCTCCAGACTGTACCCGGCGGCCGCCCCGGCTTTCAGCGCCAGTTCCCAGTGGGACGGCTCGGCGGGCGTTCCGCAGAGCTCGCCGAACAGGTTCGCCGCCAGCTTCTTCTTGATATGGCGGGGAGCCTGGGGGATGATCGTCGACAGGGAAGAAATCCCGTCGAGCACGGCGTATTTCAGCTGCGCGCAGAGCTCGGCGATGGTCTCGCGCCGCAAGGACCCGTCGACCAGATCCTTGTACAGCGGGTGATGGTTGACTGACCGGCTTTGAATTTCCCCGCGCAGCTCGTCCCAAAACTGATCCGCGTTCATGGCGGCCCCTTCATATAAAAATTGCGGCGCTGCGACTTTCCCGTCACCATGGCGACGGGCAATCGGTCAATTCTTGTCGGCAGAGGATAGCATGGAGCGGACGAATTTCGCGGCCTACGACACCGAGGATATCCGGCGTAAGGACGGGGACCATTTCATTCATCCCTGGACCAATTTCGCGACCTTCGAGAAAGAGGGCTCGGAAGTCATGGCCGAGGCCGAGGGCGTCTACGTCTATAACTCGGACGGCGAACGCTACATCGACGGCATCGGCGGCCTGTGGTGCGTCAACATCGGCTACGGCCGCGATGAAATGGCCCAGGCCATGGCCGACCAGGCGCGCAGGATTTGTTACTACTCGCCGTTCGGCCATATCACCACGCCGCCCGCCGCCGAACTCGCCGCCAAGCTCGCCGAGCTCGCGCCGGCGAACATCAACCACGTGTTCTACGGCACCGGCGGCTCGATGGCCAACGACACGGCGGTTCGCATCATCCACTATTACTTCAACCGCCTGGGCAAGACGTCCAAGAAGAAGATCATCTCCCGCATCGACGCCTATCACGGCTCGACCTATCTGGCGATGACCCTGACCGGTGTCGATTTCGACCACCAGGGTTTCGATCTGGCGCCCGATATCGTCGAGCGGGTCTCGGCGCCCAACGTCTACCGCCGCCCCGACGGCATGGCGGTGGAAGAGTATTGCGATCACCTGGTCGATGAACTCGAGGACAAGATCAATCAGCTCGGCGCCGAGAATGTCGCCGCCTTCATCGCCGAGCCGATCATGGGCGCCGGCGGGGTGATCGTGCCGCCGCCCGGCTATCATGCGCGCACCGCCGAGGTCTGCCGAAAATACGAGCTGCTCTACATCTCCGACGAGGTGGTCACCGGATTCGGCCGCCTCGGCCATTTCTTCGCCTCCGAGCCGGTGTTCGGCCTGAGTCCCGACATCCTGGTTTCGGCGAAGGGCATCTCGTCGGGCTATCTGCCGTTGTCGGCGACCATGCTTTCCGACGCCATCCATGAGGTCATCAGTGTGCCGCAATCCAAGGGCGGGCTGTTCACCCACGGCTTCACCTATTCGGGCCATCCGGTGCTCTGCGCCGTCGGCCTCAAGAACATCGAGATTATGGAGCGCGAGAATATTTGCCGGCATGTGCGGGAAGTCGGGCCCTATTTCGAGAGCCGGCTCGACAGCCTGCGCGACCTCGCCATCGTCGGCGACGTGCGCGGCAAATGCTTCATGATGTGTGTCGAGAACGTCGCCGACAAGGAGACCAAGCAGCTGTTCGACGCGGACGTTGCCATCGGCGACCGCATCGCTCGCCACGCCCAGGTGCGGGGCCTCATCGTCCGCCCCATCGGCCATCTCAATGTCATGTCGCCGCCCTTGATCCTGACCCGCGGGCAGATCGACACCTTCGTCGACATCCTGCGCGACTCCATCGTGGCGACTCAGGACGACCTGGCGCGCGAAGGCATCTGGCGGGGCTGACCATGGCCCATCAGCGGTTTCGCAAGTTCAACACCAAGGCGATGTATCCGGAGCAGTCCCTGGACAACGATCTCTGCATGGTGGTGCGCGCCGGCAATCATATCTTTATGCGAGGCCAGACCGGCTTCACCCTGGACGGCGATTTCGTCGGCGTCGGCGCCGCCGCCGCCCAGGCCGACAACGCCATGAAATGCGTGAAGCAGCTTCTCGAGGAGGCCGGCGCCAGGCTCGAGCATATCTGCAAGATCACCGTCTATATCATCGACCCGCGCTACCGCGAGGATGTCTATAGGGTCATCGGCGAGCATCTGCGCGGGGTCTATCCGGTCTCCACCGGCCTCGTGGTGCAGGCCCTGGCGCGCCCCGAGATGCTCATGGAGATCGACGTCGAAGCGGTGATCCCCGAAGAGTCGTAGAAGCTTTTCACCACAGAGACACAGAGACACAGAGGAAAATTAAGCAAAAAACCTTTTCGGCGCGTAGCGCCAAGAAACCTTCTTTTTCTCTTTCTTCTCTGTGCCTCTGTGGTTTGATTTTCTTTCTTGTTGATCGGAGGCGGCCATGACGTTTTCCCTATCCGCGCGCTGCGCGCGCAGCGGCGCCTTCGGCATCGCGGTGAGTTCTTCGAGCATCTGCGTGGCGGCGCGCTGCGGCGTCTGGGCGCGGGCCGGCGCCGGGGTGGTGGCCACCCAGAACGTCACCGATCCTGCGCTCGGCGCCCTCGGCCTCGATCTGCTGGCCCGCGGCATGGCCGCGCAATCGGCCATCGAGGAGATGGTGGCGTCGAATGCCTATCCTGAATACCGCCAGCTCGCGGCGGTCGACCGGGACGGCGGCATCGCCCATTATTCCGGCGCCAAGACCCTCGGCCTCAACCGGGTGGCCGAGGGTTCGGGCTGCGTTGCCGCCGGCAATATCCTGGCCGCCGAGGAGGTTCCGGCGAAGATGGTTGCGGCTTTCGAGGCATCATCCGATCATCATCTTGCCGAATGCTTATTGCGGGGTCTCGAGGCCGGCCTCGAGGCCGGCGGCGAGCAAGGCGAGCTGCGCTCCGCCGGGCTCTATGTGGTGGGGAGCCACGTCTTTCCCCTGGTCGATCTGCGGGTCGATTGGCACGATGCGCCGATCGCCGAATTGCGCGGTCTGTGGCGGCTCTATGAGCCCCAGATGGAAGCCTATCTGGGCCGCGCCCTGGACCCCGAGCGGGCGCCGAGCTACGGCGTGCCGGGGGATTTGTAGGCGGTCAGGCGAACAGCAGGCGGTCGAGACCGCGCACCAGGCCGGTCACCGCGCCCACCCGCCGCGCCGCCAGCAGGGTGCCGTCGACATAGGGCGAAGCACTTTCATTGGCGTCGTGACGCAGGGTCAGGCGGGCGCCGGGAATGCCGAACACGACTTCGACGGAGGCCGTGAAGCTGGGTAAGCGGATCGAATGGGTGCGCACCCCGGCGATGTCGGCGCCGCGGGTCTCCGGCGGCCCGAGCATGGCGTCAAGCGGCACGTCGAGGGTCGGGCGGCGCACCGCGCCGAGGCGTTCCGAGAGCTCGCCGGCGGTGCCGGTCGGCGCGTTGGGATTGGTCGCGCCGGCATAATCGATGACCTCGAAATGCTCGATATGGCGGGCCGCGAAGAGGGCGAAATGCTGCAACAGGGCGGCCGTGAGGGAGAAATTCCCGGCCGCCATGACGCCGACCCCGGCGGCCTCGGCGGCCTCGTCGATCTGCCCGAAATCCGCGGCGTTCAGCCCGGCGGTTCCCAGCACCACCGGCACGCCGTGGGCAATAGCGGTCATCACATGGGCCTTGGCCACGGATGGATGGGTGTAGTCGATCACCACGTCGCAGGGGGTCTCGAGGGCGCTCGCCAGCTCGCCCGAGATGGCCACCCCGGCGGCCGGCCGGCCGAGCACCTCGCCCACATCCCGTCCCGCCGTGTCGCGGGCGACGGCGGCGACAAGCTCCAGATCTTCGGCGTCGAGGATCGCCGCGCCAAGGGCGGCGCCGGTCCAGCCGGTGGCCCCGGCCAAGCAGATTTTGAGCATGCGATGGGCTCCTTGGGATCAGAATAGATGCTGGCCGCCGGTGACCATGATTTCGGTTCCCGAGACATAGGCGGCATCCTCGGAACAGAGATAATAAATCGCGCCGGCCACGTCGGCGGGTTGGCCGAAGCGGTGCAGCGGGATACGCGGGATCATCACCTCGGTCTCGGGCGACAGCATGGCGGTTTCGATCTCGCCCGGCGCCACCGCGTTGACTCGCACGGAGA
>Ga0066376_10001704_pt1 | contig 21164 bp, 17 predicted proteins | sample Knorr_S15_td_Bot_FD_77009 | JGI IMG/M metagenome (GOLD analysis project Ga0066376, IMG submission 77009) | Marine microbial communities from Southern Atlantic Ocean transect - Knorr_S15_td_Bottom_ad_5009_LV_A | ecosystem: Environmental > Aquatic > Marine > Oceanic | place: Southern Atlantic...
TCCTATGACGACGCCTACTGGTCGCACTTTGGCGGTATCGGTGCCTCGAAGGATGCCGATAAGTTCGGCGATGTCCTGCTCGCTCCCGTCGAGCCGGGTCTGCCGACCGCGGTTGCCAGCAGCACCTGGGGTCAGATCAAGTCCAGTTTCACCCTGGAGTGACCAGATTGGAGTGAACAGATTGGAGTGATCTGATCGTATCTGTTCGAGATTGAGGCAACCTAGCGGTGCATGATAAGCGGGGTTCACGGATGATTGTGAATCCCGCTTTTTCTCGCATGGAGGTTGAGCATGTCAACCGGTAGACTGACAGCAGTACTGCTGGTAACGGCCGGGCTGCTGTCGTCGGTGGAAGTGCAGGCCCGTCAGCAGTACCAGATCGGGGGTGCGGCCGGCCACTCGTGGTCGGAGCTGGGAGAGATGACCTTCACCGACGTGGAGACCGTGGCGGGCTCCATTCGGCCTCTGGCGACGGAGCTGAGTCACAACCTGCTGCTCAGCATCGGGGAACGAGGCGGCAGTCTGAACCAGCCGACGGGGATCAACAATTACACCCTGCCGATAAACTGGGTCGATGGCGAAGGCCTGTTCATGATCGACGGTGACTCGACCACCGCCTTCGTGCATCCGCCGCGTATCGATTTCTTTCGCGGCCCCGGGTTTTTCTGGGGAATGCCCATGGTCTTCGACCTCGGGGCACCGTTCAGCGTGGAGCGCATCCGCTTTCTCACCCGACGCGATTTTCCCGAGAACAAGCTGCGCCAGTACAGCCTGTTCCTCAATGACGGCAGTGAGGAGAGCAAGACCAAACGCGGAGACCTGATCTGGACGCTCTTCCGACAGGAGACGGACAATCTCCAACGCGTAGTCGAGCTCGATCTCGGCCCCCAGCAGGTCCAGTTTATCCACTTCCTGCCCGGGAGCAGTTCCAGTCCTCGTGACGTCCGGGGTGGCCCCGGTGAAACCTTCGAGATTTCTGAGTTCGAGGTCTTTGGGGAGGGGTTCACGCCACGGTCCACCTTTCTCTCCGAGCCCATCGACTTGGGGCAGCCGTCCAGTCTGGGCGTTTTGCGCTGGGCGGCGGAACTCTCGCCGGAGGCCGGGATAGTTGTCCAGACACGTTCGGGCAGCACTCCGGTGCCCGAGGTCTTCTGGCGCCGGACCGGTGTTGGCGACGATATTTCCAGATTTTCGAACAGCGGCCGGCCGCTGACTCGCAGTGCCTACTTTGCTATGGGTGAGAACCTGCGCGGGGGCGTCACCCAGGACCTCGAAAACTGGAGCGTCTGGCATACCTACGAGTTCGAAAATGGGCTCGATGCAGGCATTCAGATTCGCTCTCCCAGTCCCCGGCAGTACTTGCAGATCAGCATAGAATTCAGCTCACGGGCCCAGGCCTTCGGCCAGATAGATTCACTGCTTTTTGAGTTTTCACAGCCGCCGCTGGCGAGCTCTCTGGTGGGTGAGGTCTCTCCGCTTTTGGTGGAGGCAGGCGTAGCGGTCGATTTTACCTATTGGGTTCGGGCGCAGATGGAACGGGGACAGGGGGGCTTCAACGCGCTGGAGATCATCACGCCCGCCCAGGTGGATGGCGTCACGGCGGTACGGGTGGATGGCGTCCCCGTCGATCTCGCTGACTTCGCCCCCGTGCTGGACCCGGATGACCCACAGAGGTTTATCGCTCGTTTCCCTCGGATCGCTCAGGACCAGACCCTTCTCGAGGTCGATTTTACGGCCAGGGTCTTCCGCTACGGCACGCCTTTTGTCGCTGTGGCTGTCGACACGGATCTGGACGAAGTAGGCGTAGCCGTAACTCCGGGCGATGCTGTTCCCGAGATTCTCAGCGACCGAGTCAGCGTACAGATCTCTCTTGAAGGCGATCTGCTAGCGGATATTGAAGTCTTACCCAATCCCTTCTCTCCCAACGGCGACGGCGTAAATGAGCGCGTGCTGCTGAGCTATGCGGTCCTGCGACTCACGGACGCGGCCCCGGTAAGAACAGAAATTTACGATCTATCCGGGCGGCGAGTCGCCGAGCTTGGTGACGGCAGCGGCAGCAGCGCTCTGTTCACCGTGGAGTGGGACGGCACCGGGGTCGACGGCCGCATGGTCGCGCCCGGGATCTACCTCTACCGCATCATCGTGGAGTCCGACGGTGGCTCGGAAGAGAGACTGGGCCAGATCGCGGTGGTTTATTGACTGTGGCCGCTTGCAGCGTGGCCAGGGTGGTTGGCGCTGTGTTGATTCCCCTGCTCTGTATAGGGGCATGTACATCCTCTGACCGAGCCGCACCTGCCGTTCCCGGCGTGGTGGCGCGCATCGACGACACGGTCGCTGTTTCAGCGGGAGACCTGAGGCGCTTCGTGGCTGGAATCCCAGCGACTCTAGCGTCGGAGAGCGATTTTGAGGGGGCGAGACGGGAGTACCTTCGCAGTCTGATGGCCAAGCGCGTGATGGCGATGGAGGCCAGTGCCACGGGCCTCGACACGGTGGCCAGCGTGACTTCACGTACAGCCGTTCGCTGGCGGCGTCATCTCGCTAATCTGTATCGTCGGGAACATCTGTGGCCCTCCATTGAGGTTACCCAGGCGGAGATTCAGCGCTACTTCAGCATGGCCGGCATGGACCGCGAAAGAGAGATCGCCGGGATCCTCGTGGAGGAAGAGGAGACCGCTCGGGAGGTCCGTCGACGGCTGGCGGACGGGGACAGCTTTGAGGAGCTGGCGCGGGAATACAGCGTCCACGGGCCCTCCGCCTCTCAGGGAGGGCTCCTTGGTTTTGTCTCCGCCGAAGAGGCCGCGGCGCTGAGAGTACCGCATGACCTGTTTCTCTCTCTTCCCGTTGGCGAGGCGTCGGATCCTCTGCCGATGGGTACCCGCTTCGAGATCATTCGCTTCCTGCAAGACAGAGAACTGGGGCTGGAGTCGCAAAGAGCGCATATCACCGGGATTATTAGGCGGGAGAAAAGAGGGCTCTTGGAGCGGCAGACCACCCGCTCTCTTGGTGAGGAATTGAGCTGGCGGCTTTCTGAGGAGGGTTTGAGATTCCTCTTGACGCGAGCGTCTGTTCGGGGATACGTCCTGCGAAAAGAACTGTCCGCAACAGAGGCGGCGATGCCGCTCCTTCTGTACGAGGGAGGAGAGGTGAACGTAGGAGACTACGTCGACGCGCTCTGGACCGACCCGCCCCGGGCGCACGGTGGTTGGGTAGTGCAGGATAGTGCCGAAGTGTCCCGGGTCGCGGCCGATCTCCTGCAGGGCGAGGTGATGCTGGTGCAGGCGGCGTTGCGATCCGGTTTAGCTGATCGACCTGCTGCCCAGTTGAGGCTGCGTACCATCCGGGCGGAATTCGCCGTCCGGGAGCTGCGGCAAAGGGAAGCGGTGACCAAGGCGACGGTTTCGGTCGAGGATGTCGAGGAGTTCTACGAGGAGCACGAGGACATCTTTCGAAGGCCGGAGGATCTCTACCTGATCGAGGTGCTGGTCGAGAACAGGGCCGAGGCCGACAGCCTGCTGGCGCTGATCGAGCAGGGGGAGAGCCTGGAGAGTCTGGCTCAGAAGCATACCATCCGCGCCGAACAGTTGTGGGAAAAACCGGGAACCGTCACCCTCAGCGACCAGGAGCGCCTGGCACATCCGAGATTCTACCATGCGGCCCAGCAGGCACGGGATGGTGAGCTCGTGGGTCCGGTGGAGGTGGATGGTGGTTTCAGTGTGTTCGAGGTGGCGGGCAGGTCAGGAGGGGAGATTCTGCCCCTGAGCGACGTGGCCCGGAGGGCCCGAGCGCTGGCCAGTCGAAAGAAGCGAGAGCTGCTTTTCGACGAGTTGGTGGATGCCCTGATGGATCGCTATGAAGATCGCATTGTCATCTATCCGTCCGAGCTGGAAGCGGCGCTGCCGGATAGCTTTCTGAAACGACTGCAGACAGAAAACTCGCCTGTGGTTGCCGATCGAGCCTAGTGCCGTCCGGCGCAAATGAGTCGGTGTAACGGGCGTCGAGGCGCCGACCTAATTGTGTGCCGGACAGATGAATGCTAATTGGCGATGGAGAGAGGCGCTGTCAGTGAGGAGATTATGAGACCTAGGGTGCTGATCGGGCTCGGGCTTTGCTGTATGATCCTGGGACAGGCGATGGCCGTCTGGGGGCAGGCTCGGGGGTACCGCCTGCGCGGGAATCGGCTGGAGGTATCAACCAGGTCACAGTGGCGGGTGTGGGACGCGCCTGCCGGCCTAGCGCAGATCTCCAGTTCCGGCATGGTCACACCGGCGTTCGTTTCCAGTCCTACCGACGCCATCACCAACCTGGCGGATTTTGTCTACGAGCTGCCAGGCAGTTTCGAGAATGACTTCGACACGTCGTTTAAAGACGGTAACAAGCTCATGGCGCGCGGGGGGATCAAGCAGGCGGGGTCGAGGGCATTCCAGGCGGCTCGGGCCATAGACGGGAATGCAGAGACGTTCTGGGAGCCCGATCCCACCGATGCGGTCCAGGACTGGTGGGTGGAGATCGACCTGGGCAGGCTGGTCTCAGCAACGAGAGTAGTTGTCCGCTTTGCCCAGGACAGCACCACAGATCGCGCCGATCCCTTCTTCCAGTTCAAGGTGCATTCGGCCACAGGTCAGAGTCCTTTCGGGGTTGGCAGTAGCTCCCTCGACTTCGCCCTCGTCGGGGGTACAAGCCAGCCCAATAAGGACCAGCGGACCTTCGAGTTTGATCTCGATCCGCTGCTCAGCCACTCGGACGAGTGGACGGGCCGCTTACTACAGTACCTGCGGATTTCCGCAACGGCGAGTCGGGGTTCGAGGGCAGAGGTGATATCGGCGGAGGAATTCGGGGCCCTGACGCCTGGTGATCGCGGCAGCATCGATCACTTCTGGGCCATCGCTGGCGAAGAGCGTCTGGTCAGCGCCGAGCGCTATGCTGAGTTGCCGGTCCAGCAGCAGGGGGGAATACGCCACTACCGGCGCGAGCGTCCGAGACTGGCCGAGGTGGAGGTATGGACGGTTGGGGAGAACATCGGCATCGGCATCGTCGCCCGCGGCGGAGAGTTGAGCGACCCGAATCCCACCGCAGCACCGGACCGGGCTTTCGACGGTCGGATTACGACTAACTGGTCGGCTACCGTTTTCAGCACCGTGGGGGACATCGCCGAGTGGGGTCTGCTGACCATGGACCTGGGCGCTCTCTTTCGTCTCGACGCGGTGCGGGTGATCACGCGCCTGAACCCCGGGGCTGCTGAAGCCGTGCTGATCGGATATCAACTGCGCGGATCCGATGGCTCTCTCGCACCGGACGGTACTCTCGTCTGGGATGACCTGAGCAGTGAGGAGCGGCTGATCAACGGCGACAGCATTCGCCTGTTCGAGGATCGCTTCGACTTCCGCAGGATCCGTTTTCTCGAGTTCCGCAACGTCGACGTCGCCCGGAGAACGAGGGCGTATCTGGGCAATCGGGTTCAGAGCACGATCACCGAGATACAGATCTTCGCCAAGGGATTCCTGCCGGAGCTGGTGCTGACGTCCGACCTCATCGACCTGCAGGGAACGCGTGTGCTCACAACCATCGACTGGGACGCTGACGTGCCGGCCGGTTCGGCGGTGGAACTGCGCACCCGCACCGGGAATGACCTTCGAGAGATCAGTCGCTACTTCAAGAAGGACGGCACGGAGGTCGACAAGGCGACCTATGAGACCAAGGTCCCCTCCTTTCTGAAGGGAGAGATCACTACCGAGGTGCTCCCCGGGCCGGGATGGAGCAACTGGAGTCAGCCGTACGTGTCGCCCGGCGAGATCGTGCGCTCGCCCAGTCCCAGGCGCTTCACCATGATTCAGGCCACGCTGCTGTCCACTGATCCCGATGCCGCTGCCTCCCTGCGCTCCATCCAGCTGAACCTCGCCGACCCCGTGTCCGACAACGTGGTGGGAGAGATCGAGCCGAAGCGGCACGTCCCCGCGGGGGAGGTGGTCGACTTCGACGTGTATATCCGCCCGCGGCTATCGAGGCAGAATTCGGGATTCGATCGGGTCCGCGTCGTCGCGCCGTCGGGCGCGGTCATGCAGCTGCGGGAAGTCAGGCGTGGCACCGAGCCCAATCTCAGGGACGGCACGGCGGACGCCTTCCAGAGGCTCGGCGGCCCTGATGCCACGGGAGATAGCGAATTTCAGAATGCCGCCGGCAGCTCTCTGAAGGTTGCCGGTAACGGCACCGATACCTTGACAGTCGAACTGCCGACCCGCCTGCGCTGGTCACTCGACTTCGAAACCGAACCCGAGCAGGTGCAGGTGTCCTTTCGCTCGATCGTGTTTCAGAGCGGCTCCACCTTCGAGGTGCAAATCGCGAACTCGAGTAACCCAGGCCAGTGGCAGCGCGTCGATTCAGGCGAGGCCGTCGGAGATGATCTAGCGGCGGGAAGGGGGCTGACCGTACTGACGCCCCTCGGAGGCGGAAACATCAAAGTGTTCGGTGTCAGCCCCGAGGTCTTTACTCCCAATGGCGACGGGGTCAACGAGGTCGTGGTATTCGAGTTCGCGGTGCTCAACATCAATATCGAGCGCGAGGTATCGCTGGACGTCTTCGACCTGGCCGGCCGTCGAGTCAGGCAGCTGACCCAGAGTCGTCTCAGGGGAAATGGCTCGTACGCCATGCAGTGGGACGGGATGGACGAGTCCGGCGCCCTGGTTCCTCCCGGTACCTACCTGCTCATGGCTTCCGTTGACAGCGACTCTAACGCGTCTAATGCCGTGCGGGTCGTGGGTCTGGTCTACTGAGACTACTGAGACTACTGAGACTACTGAGACTACGGAGACGATGCGCCAGACGGCTCCCATTGGCTACAGGCACGATCGCCAATCGCTGTCTCCCTCTCCCCTACCTCAGGGGTGAGAACCTGGCCTCAGGGGGTGAGAACCTGGACGTCGTCGTAGACTCGACGTTCCGATCTCACATAGCGCGAGCGGCCCTCGAATACCGGAAAGATGTGAACGGGCCTCAGCTCGGCCTGCCAATCGCCGTCCGCTAGAGGAAACACATCTACCTCCAGGTGGCCGTAATGCTTGCCGCCATCGATCAGTATGCCGTTCCGCCAGTGCTCGGGAGCGTCCGTGTGGACGAGGAATTTCTGCAGGGGGTTGGAAAGGCCACCTTCGGGGCCCCTGAGCCCATCCCCAGCGATGCCGACGTCGTACACATGCAGGGTGTGGGCCTTTTCTCCGCCGCCACCCGGTATTATCTCCACCCCATCGATCTCCGAACGCTCCCACAGCTCATCGTGGCCCGCTATAATGGCATCGACGCCATAGCGCATGAAGAGGGGGGTGAGGCTGCGTACGGGTACGCCCGACTGGGGGTCTTGTCCGTCTTCGAGAGTGAAGATCCGCTGCCCGACACAGATCGTATCTCCCGAGGACACGTGAAACTCGTCTATCCAGCCACTGACGGGAGAACGGACGAGGGCAGTTCCGGAAGGCGTGCTGACTTTGAGGACCGGCTGGCCCGATGACAGGCTGTCTCCCTGGGAGCGCAGGAGAGCCATTACTATCACCGAGTCGATTACAACCACCGAGTCATTGTCGGCGAGTCGAACGGGAGTGTAGGAGGAAGAGTCATCAACCGCCCAGATTTCAGCGGGCAACTCAACCTGGATGGCAGCTCCGTCTTCTCCGGGAGGCCAGCCATGGGGGCCGACGGAATAGGGAATATGGTGAAAGATCACGAAGGTGAACTGACTGCGAGACTGCGCCCGCGCCAGCTCGGTCCGCAACCACTCGTACTGCCGTGACCCGGGCCCGAATGCGGCGGCGCCACCTCCGTCCGGGTCGCTCTCTCCGAGGAGTAAGAAGTTCGTGTCCCGGTCGGACTGGTGCGGACTGTCGTTGGCCACGTCCAGGGCGATGAGGGTAACGGGTCCGTAGTCGAGGCTGTAGTACCTTCCTTCCTGCCCCGAATCAGCACCGTTGGAGGGATTCTCGAAATAGGTGAGGTAACGCCCGATGGCCCTTTCGGAGCCGGGTTGGTCGTACCCGGCCGTCTTCGGACTCTCGTAGTACTCGTGATTGCCAGGGGCCGCGATAACAGGGATTTGGGATGCCACTCCGACGCCGCTGTCGGGCGCAGCGACGTGGCGCCAGAACTCATCCCAGTCCCGCTGCTCTCCCCCGGATTGGACCAGATCGCCGGAGATGGCGATGAGGTCCGGCCGCCGGGAGGAGATGACCTTCAGATTGGCGGCAAATCCGTCGGTCTGATCGAGCAGGTAGGTCCGTTCCGGATCCCGACCGCTGGGGTCCCGCCAGTTCACGTGGCTACCGGTAGACTCTGGTTCGGTTTCACAGTCGGCAAAGAATATCAGTCGTACTGGCTGGTCGGCAGCCGGGGCCGTGGTGAACCGGGAGGAGAAATGACTGCCTCCTTGCTCAACGGTGTAGGAGTAGGTTGTGGCCGCTTCCAGCCCCTCCAGTCGCACTCGATGGCGGTAGGGAGGATCGGGCGCTGCGTTGGCAAAGAAGCTCTCCTCCTCCCACGCCAGGTAGGCCAGCGCCGGCGCTCCTTCCGGAGCAGACACTACGGTTTTTTCGGACCCGGGCTGGAACCAGGCGGCGAGGCGGCGGAGGAAGCCAGGGCGTTGGGCGGCGGCGGCGGTGGTGGGGGAGAACGTGAGGCGGCCGGGGACTTTCTCCTCCGAAAACCAGAGGACTGTCATAGCGGTCGTTGACGGGTGCTGGAGGTAAGGGAAGACGCGGAAGTCCTGTTCTGCCGCCACTTTGCCGGGCAGCAGCATGAGGACGGCGGCCAAGCCGGCCGCCCACGCTCTGAGGATCATCGCCATTTTCACGACCGCGAAATGGGAAGCGGATGGATCGAGGCGAGACGGGCCAAGCCGATCAATACAGTCCGGCGTGCCATCACGACCTCTTCGGTTTCGCCGCCGTCGTCGATTTTTTGCGGGGCCCCGAGCGCCCGGCGAACGTGAGCTCGGCAACTCCCGATTTATCGAGCTCACCTTTGCCGAGGCTGATCATGCGGTCGAACTGGGCCTTCGAGGCGCGGGCGAGAGGAAGGTTCAAACCCGCTTCTCGCGACAGCTTCAGGGCGATGCCCGAGTCCTTGGCAGCGTGGGCGGAGGAGAAGTAACACTCGTGGTCGCGGTTTACCATATCTTCGCCGTCGGTCTCCAGAACCCGCGAGTTGGCTCCGGTCTGCGAGAAGATTTCCATCAGCATCTTCAGGTCAAGACGCAGGGCTTTTCCCAGACCCAGGCCTTCAGCCAGTCCCGCGGTGTTGATGTTCATGACCATGTTGACCAGTGCTTTGACCTGGGCGGCCTGTCCCGCCTTACCCACGTAGCGGAGATCGACGCTCATCGCCTCGAGGATGGGAAGTGCCCGATCGAACACCCGCCGCTTGCCACCGCACATGAGGTAGAGCGAGCCCTCGCGGGCCTGCGTGATACTGCTGGCCATGCATCCCTCCAAAGAGGAAGCGCCGGCCTTCGCCGCCCTCTTCTCTATTTCCACGTGGCCGGCGGGAGATATGGTGGCGCAGTTGATAAAGACTTTCCCCTTCGCTCCCTGCAGCAGGCTGTCGCCCCGATGGGTAAATATCGCCCTCATCGCCCGGTCGTCGGTGACGACGGTGATAATGTAATCCGCCGCCGCGGTCACCTCAGCGAGGGTACGAGCGTTTTGCGCCCCGAGTGCACGAGCGAGGCTGGCGGCCGCCTTCCGGTCGACGTCGAACACGGCCGTCACCGGGAAGCCGACATCGTGGAGGTGACGGGCGATGTTGCCTCCCATGCGGCCGACGCCGACGAGGCCGATTCGATAGTCCGCTTTCCCAACTCGTGCCATGAACTCCTCCTATGGTTATAGATAGCGACGGTCAAAGCTACGGCTGCCGACATATCTCGGCCAGCTGACGAGGGGATGCGTATATTGCTACCTCCACTTTTTCCGCGAGTGCGGTGTTGATTGATTCGCCCATCTGACCGGAGCTCGAGGTTGTGTTTTCCGTCATTGGCGTTGTCATTCTCGTTGTTGCTTTTTGCATTCTGGTGGTCACTTTCCTCTGGGTGGCGCGACTTCTCGGTCTCGGCGGGAGTGGTGTCGCCGGCCGCCGCGGGAAGCCTGGAGCAGGTCGTGAGGGCGCGGCTGGCGAAGGTCTGGCGGGAGAGGGAAAGGGGGAGGGGGAGGCCCAGGGGATGAGATCGCCGATGCAGTGGAGACAGCGGCAGAGGAGGCCTCAGGGAGTGCTGGTGGATCGGAGAATGACCAGCCGGATACAACCCCGTCCGCCCGAGATTCCGCCCGCCGCCTGCGGGCAAAAATAAAGAAGGCCGAGGAACCCAGAGCCCGGGAACCCAGAGCCCGGGAACCCAGAGCCGAGGACGGCCATCAGGGCCAACTACGGTCTGATCCTGGGAATTCTCGCGTGTGTGCTGTTCAAACTCTCATCTCTCCTGTTGATCCTGTCGATCGTGGGCTTGTGGTACAGCGGCCGTGCCCTCTGGTCTGGTCTGTACAGACGCCGCATCATCGTATACCGCGCTCTTGTCGGTCTGGTCCTCGCCCTGATCTCGTGCGGTCTTCACATTCTCGAATCCACCGGCCAGTTGGCGGCAGCATTCCCCTTCCCGTGAGCCTATAAGCTGGACGCCACCGCCGCCGGTCCGTACTTTCTCGCCGCACCTTTACCAGAGGGGACAGCGGCTGATGAAGATTGGCGTAACCCAGATCATCCTGGGAGAGATGACGTTGGACGAGACGCTCGATCTGTGCCAGGAGGCCGGGTACGAGGCTGTCGAGCTGGTCTTCTCAGAAGACCGGGACCTCGACGTGAATATGGGTTCCTCCGATCTCGCCAAAGTGGCTCAAAGCTGCGCAGACGCTGGTGTAGAGATCGGTAGCGTCATGGCGCACTACGCCGATCGCGGCAATCTGATGAGCCGAAATGCGGCCGAGCGCGAGAAATGCAGCCGCTCATTGGAGCGGGCGCTGCAGATCGCGGGTGCTCTGAAGGTGGGGACCGTTCTTCTTCACCCCGGACAACTGTCGGCGGAGGGGACCTATCGCGAAGCCTGGGATGACTTGCGCGATGCCCTTGTGGAGATGGCGGATGTGGCGGAGACCAACGGCGCGGCCATAGCGGTGGAAAACGTGTGGAACAAGTTCCTGTTGAGCCCGAAGGAAGCGTCCGAATTCATCGACGAAGTGGGCAGTCCGTGGGTGGGGATCTATCTGGACACGGCTAACATGATGGCCTACGGATATCCCGAGCACTGGATCCGCGAACTGGGTAGCCGCATAAAAAGAGTGCATTTCAAGGATTTCAAGCGCCGCGATCACGCTTTTGTCAATCTCCTCGACGGCGATACCGACTGGCCTGCCGTCATGTCCGAGCTGCGCAATCAGGGGTACGATTCGACGCTCATTCACGAAGTGGGCGGCGACCGCTCTACCCTTGTCGATCTCGGTGAGAGAATGCGGCGCATCGTCGCAATGTGAGGATTTCGATGGTCTACGTTAGGAACTGGCGGGAATTTCAACCAAAAATCGCCCATCTGAGCGCCGTGCACTGGGGGGGGCTGCGCCCGAGAGCGGAAGAGGGCGGAGATGCCGATGACCGCGACCGGCTCGAGCGACTGGGTGGATTCGCCCGTCATGCCCTGCAGGGCGGGAAGACCTCCGACCACCACAAGCACGAATGTCTCGAGCAGGTGTATTACATATTGAGCGGCAAAGGCGAGGTCCTGTGCGGGGATATCCGCTATCCGGTAGAGGCCGGAGACGCCGTCTATCTCCCCGCCGGTCTTCCTCATCAAATGTTCAACGACGCCAGCGACAGCTGGCTCGAACACCACGTCATCAGCATGCCCGTCGATGAGAATGGTGGCGATCTTCTCATTCGAAACTGGTGTTCGAGTTCCCCCCTCGGGGACGGGGCAGGAGCCATTCGCTGGCACCAGTTGGGGCAAGTTGGCGACGAGGAAGCTGGTTGCCTGAGGAGTATGGTCCTCATTGATCGGGAGGCCGTTCAACCCGGTGGCCGGACTGTGGAGCGCTGCTATGGCCTGCTCGAGCAGGTCTATTACGTCCTCGAGAACCGGGGGATCATCACAGTTGACGGCGAAGAAGCAAGCTTTCGGGAGGGCGACATGATCCACCTGCCTCCCACCGCAGAGTACTCAATCTCCAACCCTCACCCGGAGTGGGTCAGCTACCTGATAATGGCGGCTTGAACGCCAGCTGACACCGCTGTCGACATGCCTTGAGGAGGCCCCACCATGACAAAGCTAGATGACCTGCACGACGCGCTGAGCGGGATGCTCGCCAGCATTTCTTCTCCTGGCGGCGCTCAGAATGGCGAGCATGGCTCGCTCGCCGAATACCTGCGCAGGATCGACGGTCTCAAGGACGAGTTGGGCGATGAGGCGCCGCCCATGCTCGCTCACTACCTCGAAAAACGGAGTTACACCAAGGCCCTCGACTTCCTTGAAGGTCGGGATGAAACCGCTGCACCCAACTGTTGAGTCACTGATTGCCGACCCGAAGCGACGGGTTATCTACGATGTAATCGCCAGAATCCCCAAAGGCCGTGTCGCCACCTATGGACAGATCGCGTCGCTGGCGGGCATGGCGGGTCGAGCCAGACAGGTGGGGTACGCTCTTGCGGCCACTCCAGAGAGCGTACGAGTTCCCTGGCATCGCGTCATCAACGCCCAGGGAAAGGTCTCTCCCAGAAGTCACACCAAGCTACACGAGCTACAGCAGGAACTGCTCAAAGAGGAGGGTGTCGTCTTCGTTTCCGGCAAGGTGGATCTGGCGCGGTTTCTCTGGAAACCGCGGGGGTTAATCTGAGTTTCTCTTCCCAGCAGCTGTCCCCTCGCAAGCCGTTCGCAGGTGAGTTGGACCGGAGAATCCTGAGGCTGGCCATTCCCAATCTCCTGGCGGCCGTCTCGATCCCTCTAATCGGCATCGTCGATACGGCGATGATCGGCCATCTCCCCAAGGTGGCCTTTCTCGGAGCCGTGGCCACGGCCAGCGTGATCTTCGATGTCCTGTTCTGGGGAACGGGGTTTCTTCGCATGGGGACGACCTCCATCGTCGCCCACCACCACGGGGCCGGCGACGATGCGTCGTGTGCCGAGGCGCTCTACCGATCTCTGCTGACAGCTCTTGTCCTGGCCGCTCTTATCGTCCTTGCGAGAGACAGTTTGGCGTGGTTGGGCTTCGAGTTGGCGGGTGGAAGCGACGAAGTCAGGCGCTGGGGTGAGCGTTACTTTCAGATCCGCGTCCTCGGCGCGCCTTTTGTTCTGTGCACCTTGGTGCTCACCGGGTTCTGTCTGGGCAGGGCTGACGTGCTGACGCCCATGTCTATCACCATGGTGACGAACGTCGTCAACATAGCAGGCGACTACGCGTTGATCTACGGCAAGTGGGGGGCGCCCGAACTCGGGGTGGAGGGGGCGGCGTGGGCGGCAGTCGCGGCTAACGGTGTCGGCATGGGTTTGGGCGTGACCGTGGTCGCAATCAGGTACCGCTCCAGGTTGGGGGTGCGTCTGAGCAGTCTTTTCGATGTTGCCAAGGCGGGTCACCTCGCGCGCACCAATGTCGCTCTGGCAGCGAGGACGCTCTGCCTACTGTTCGCCCAGTTTTCGATGATGGGCATGGTGGCTCGAATGGGGGAGGTCCCGCTGGCCGCCCACGCAATCATCTGGCAGATCTGGTCGCTGGTGAGCTTCGCGGTCGACGGCTTCGCGCATGCCGCCGAGACGCTGGTGGGAAACTGTCTCGGATCCGGAGACGCGGCCGCGGCCCGCAAACTGGCGGGCCGGACTTTGCGTTGGGGCCTGGGCATCGGTGTGTCCCTGGCGGTTGTCTACAGTCTGGCACTGGCACAGATCGCCGGTCTCTTCACCGCCCACGTCGAGGTCGTAACCGCTGTTGCCTCGCTGACCATGGTGGTCGCTCTCGCGCAGCCGCTGAATGCCGCCGTCTTCGTCTTCGATGGCATCTTTATCGGCGCCAACGATGTAGCGTACCTGTTCGGGGCGATGGCGGTGGCGGCATTCGCTGTTTTCCTGCCGGCGGCCGGGCTTTTTGTGTTCTGGTTCGATGGCGGACTTGTCGGAGCCTGGCTGGCCTACGACGCCCTCATGATAGGCCGCTTCGTGACCCTTTTCAGGCGCTATCGGACCGATGCGTGGTTGGTGAGTTTTGCGCGCTGAGTTACCGGAAGGTTGACCATACTATCAAGGAGACCAAGAGAAGATGCCATTCGTTCACGTCGAAGATCTTCCCAGGCTAGAGCTGTTTCCGGGCGCTTTGAGCGGCATTGTGCGGGGCGAGCGCCTGATGCTCTCCTTTCTCACCCTCGCCGAGGATTGCGTGATTCCCGAACACAGCCACCCTCACGAACAGGCAGGACTGGTTTTGAAGGGTGAGCTTCTTTTCAAGATCGGAGGGGAAGAGAAGGTCAGCAAGCCTGGGGATGCCTTTATCATACCCGCCAATGTCGTACACTCCGGGGAGGTGGCGGCCGGGCCGGTGGAGGTATTGGATATCTTCAGCCCACCTCGAGAGGACTACAGTGAGCGTTACAACCAGCACCTGAAGACCTCCACTGACACGGTCTGGCAGTAAAGGTAATGATATGTACGTCGTTCTGAATTCCAAATTCTTCAGTGATCTGTCCCCCTCCCGGCTGGGAGAGAAAGCGCTCGAGCTCGGGTACGACGGCATCGATATCTGCGTGCGCGAAGGGCACCCCATCCATCTCAGTAATGTCGCGACCGCGCTTCCGGAAGCGATGGGGATATGGCGGGATCAGGGGCTGCGATGTCCCCTGGCGACGGCTCCGGTCGGGTTTACCGATCCCACCGTGGCCGAGACCTTTTTCGAGGCCTGCGCCCGGTCAGGGGTCCCGCGGATCAAGCTGGGATACTGGCGCTTCTCGGAGGGCGCCGACTACTGGGATCTCCTCGCCTCGGCCAGGCAGGACCTGGAGGAGTTTGCCAGGTTGAGTGGCCGATACGGGGTGCAGAGTTGTTGTCACACCCATAGCGGGGCGTGCCTGGGCTCAAACTGTGCCGGGGTCATGCATCTCGTTCAGGGCTTCGATCCGAAGCTGGTGGGAGTCTACCCCGACTTCGGTCACATGGCCCTCGACGGTGAGGAGCCGGCCATGGGCCTGGCAATGGTTCGCGACTATCTGAGCATTGTGGCTGTCAAGGACGGGTATCAGGCGCGCAGGAAGTCGGGCGAAGGACCGCCGCACGCAGCGGCGTTTGCAGCGGTTGGTCGAGGCAGTGTGGATTGGCCCAGGAGTCTGGGTCTGCTCGCGCAGATGGGATACGATGGGGATCTGGTGGTTCACACCGAATACGAATTCGACGAGCCCATCATTCGCCAGGTGGGGTACGCCGAGCAGGCGCCGCCGCGTCTCGATTCGACGGCGCGCGAGGACGCCGAGTATCTGAGACGGATACTGGCCGACATTGCGTGATTGACGATCTGGCAAGATGGGTAGCCTTTCGCTCAGCAGGAGCATTTACGGAGCTTCACCAGAGAGGGAAACAGAAATGACAAAGAGAGTGCTGACCGCAGATGACTGTCGATCGGTTCTGGTCGTCGCCATTACGCCCCGCCTCCCGAATCGCGCCGTGGATCTCGAGGGTGTCCACGCGAATGTCCGTCACCTCGTCGATTGCGGCGTCGACTTCCTGATGCCGGAGTGCGGCACCGGTCTGGTGTACGACGCCGACCTGGCGGAGTACGAAGCCGTTGTGGGGGCCTTCATGGATGAGGCCGGTGGCGATGCGTTAGTAGTACCGGGGGTCGGACCTGGGTACGGCCGCGCCCTGGAGATGGGTCGGATCGCCCGCAGCCTCGAGGTTGCGGGCGTCATGATCATGCCCGTGGTGGGACCGGCATCGGCGAGTGGCGTGGCTGCAGGCATGCGGGATATCGTCGACAAGGTGGGTCTGCCCACGATTCTCTACCAACGGCGTCTCGACATCATGCCGCCCGACCAGGTGATTGACCTGTGTAAACTCGACGGCGTGGTGGGCCTGAAATACGCCGTCGACGATGTCGGCGTGTTCCGACAGATTGCCAACGAGGGGGGGACCGACGCGGCCATGATCTGCGGCATGGCGGAGGACCCGGCCATCGAGTACATGGAGAGTGGCGCGGTGGGCTTCAGCTCGGGAATGGCGAACTTCACGCCGCACCTGAGCCTGGGTCTGCTAAGCTCATTTCAGGCGGGTGACAGCGTCGAGGCTGAGCGCATCCGGCAGCTCATGCTGCCGTTCGAGAACTTCAGAGGCGAGAACCAGGGACGCTACAGCGCCTCGGCCTTGCACGCTGGGATGGATTGCGCCGGACTGGCCGGCGGACCGGTGATTCCTTTCGCCGAGGATGTGGCGACTGAGGACCTGCCCAGAGTGAGGGCGATGATGGACGTCCTGCTACAGGAGGACGGGCAGCTGGCGACAGCGGCCAGCGAGGCAGTGAATGGGGGTGTTCGTGGCTGAGTCAGTACTTCGCATCGGCCTGGTTGGACTTGGGTCGGTATGCGCGTCTGTGCATTTTCCGGGCTTCTCGCTGATTCCGGGCGTGGAGGTGGCGGCGCTTTGCGACGCCGACGGCCAGATCCTCGACCGCCGCAAGGCGGAGTGGGGCATCGACGCCGGATTCACCGACTACAACTCCTTCCTGCGCGAATCCGGCGTCGAGGCGGTCGCCATCGCCACGCCCAATCACCTGCACAAGGAGCTGATTCTGGCTGCCCTGGCGGCTGATTGTCACGTGTTGTGTGAGAAGCCACTGGGCATGGATCACGACGAGACATCCGTGGTCTACGAAGCGGCTCGCGCATCCGGGTTGAGGCACATGACGGCCTTCACATACCGCTTCGTGCCGGGCATGAACTACCTGCGGCATCTGGTCCGAGAGGGCGAGCTGGGAGAGCTTCGGCACGCCCGCTTCCAGCGGCTTCAGGACTGGGGAGAGAACGCGATCGGTTGGCGGCAATATCGATCCAAGGCTGGAAGCGGCGAGCTGGGCGACATGGGCATACATCGGATCGACTTCGCCGAGGATCTGCTGGGGCCGATCCGGTCGGTCTGCGCCTCGCTCAAGCAGGTGGTGCCCAGAGCTACCTCGGCGGATGGCGCCTCTTGCCCACCCCAGGATGTCGAGGATTGGGTGGCCTGGATCGCCGAATTCGAACAAGGCGCTACCGGCGTTTTCGAAATGGGCAAGCTGACCAAGGGACAGGGCCCGGGGGGGGACCACGATCTGGCGGAGCTCAACGGATCCCGCGCCTCGGCCGCCTACCACCTGCATACGCCACACGAAATACTGTTCGCGGCGCGGGGAGAGCCGTACAGGCCTCGTCCAGTGCCGGCGGAGTTCCTCAAACGGGCGGGATCGCCGCGGGACTCAAGCACTGGAGACCCGCTTATCACCTTCCGCTACGACCAGGCTTGGGAGTTCGTTTCGGCGATCCGCGAGCAGAGAGAGTGCCTTCCTTCATTTTACCACGGAATGCGTGCCCAGGCGGTGGCCGACGCTATTGGCCTGGCGAACCAGGAGCGTCGCTGGGTGGACATAGCGGTGTGATCCCCACACTATGGGCATTCAGGACGCTATGCGGCCGCGCGGTCGCAGCCGATGCGCGACGAACGTCGCCAGCAGGAAGAGGGCGCAAGCCGCAAGGAAGACATCCCCGTGGCGGGTGTAGAAGGTGGACGTCGATCTGGGGACCACGGCCACGCTGAAAGCAGCTGTTTCGAACAGCTGGGTGGCCTGGGAGATATCGCCGGCCGGTGAGATAGCGCAGGAGATGCCAGTGTTCGCCGCCCGCACGATCGGTCGACCCGTCTCCACGGCGCGGAAGACCGCCATGGACAGATGTTGCCTGGGCGCGGCCGTGCGCCCGAACCAGGCGTCGTTGGTCGTGTTCACGAGCACTGTGGCGCCCAATTTTGCCAGCTCACGAGTGATTCCGGGGAATATGGATTCGTAGCAGATAAAAACCCCGAGAGTGATATCGGTCTGTGGCAGCGCGAGAACTTTGCGACCGTCGCCTGGAGCGAAAGGGCCGCTTTCCGCGGTCAGACCCTCCAGGTACTGAAAGAGCCAGGGCATGGGCAGATACTCGCCGAAGGGTACCAGGTGGACTTTATCGGAAAAGTCAACCACGCGGCCCTCTCGATCGAGAAGGAACGCCCTGTTGTAGATCTTGGCTTCTCCCCCGATCAACCCCATCTCCAGGCTGCCGACCAGAATGGGTGTGCTCACATCTCGAGCGAGTTGCTCGATTTCCCCGCGATAGGCAGAGAAGCGATCATCCCGGAACCAGTAGGGGAGGGCGGTCTCCGGAAAGACAACCAGATCCAAGGGGGCTTTCGAGGCGAGCTGACGCGTAAGATCAGCGTAGCGCTGGGTGATGGTGCGGGCGCGATCGGGTTTCCATTTCACCTCCTGGATCACACTTCCCTGGATGACTCCCACCTTCAACTCCGCGTCTGATGTCGTTGACGATCGGGCGGAGGACGTTGCAGAGGTCAGCCAGGCATACCGGCTGGACCCGTACACCGCCACTGCGGCCATCAGAACGGCGATCGGCAAGGAAGTCGCCAGCACCCGTCGCCTGGTGGCGAGAAGCTGAGACAGCGCCACATTCACCAGAACCAGGACAAAGCTGACACCGTAGACCCCCGTGAGCGAGGCGAGCTGTCTGAGCGGGCGGTTCAGGTACTGCGAATAGCCCAACAGCTCCCAGGGAAAGCCGGTGATGATCCAGGTTTGCGCCCACTCCAACAACGTCCACACGGCGGCGGCGATCCAGGGGAGGAGGGGGCTGCGGCAACTGAGGCGACGGCAGACAAGAAAGAAGGCGGCCGGATAGAGTGCGAGGTAGAGGATGAGCAAGCCGCCGGTGAGCAGGGCCTCGGGGCGGGAGAGATTGCCAAAGCGCTCCAGCGTCTCCGCGAGCCAGTACACGCGGCCGAGACCGGAGATCAAACCGAAGGAGATCCCCAGAATCAGGGTTTGCCTGAAAGCGAGCGAATTCGAGTGGTCGGGTTCGCCGTCGCGAGCGCGCTTCCCGTCCTCAGTGCTCAATCCGGCGGCAAATATGTAATAGAGACAGGGGAACAGGCTGATCCAGCCGAACAGCTGGATATCTGGCTTGGGGATGCTCAGCGAAAATAGAGCGCCACCCAGTCCTCCAAGGAGCACGGGTGGCAGATAGCCCCGGGGATGGGGCAATACTCAGGACTCCATGTAGCGGCCGATGGGGCCGCGCAGCTTCTCGACGGCGCTGTTCTCGAGAGCGGCGACGGCCTCGCGGTCCATGCGCAGCCGAGACGCCGTCTGTCCCTGCGATTTCTTGCGCTGGAAACGCATCTCCACCACTTTCATCTCGTCCGGAGTGAGCTTCTCGAGGGCTGCCAGGAAGATCTGTCGCAGCTCCTGACCCTCGACCCGATCCAGAGGGTTCTCCGTTATGAAGTCGGCGAGGAAGCGCTCATCGAGCCCAGTTCTCTGGACCTCCCTGAGCTCTCCTCCCCTGTCGGGGGCGATTTCCTCAGCTACTTTGTGAAAGCGTGGCATCTGGCATTTCGCCTATCGGGTTATTCGCTTACACCTGCACAAAAAAAGTCCCAAATAAAAAAAAGTCCCAAATAAAAAAAGTCAGGGAGCCGCAAGGACTCCCTGACTTTAAGCTTTGGTAGCGGGGGCAGGATTTGAACCCGCGACCTTTGGGTTATGAGCCCAACGAGCTACCAGACTGCTCCACCCCGCAACACGAAGGGTAATATACAGCGGCTAGCCACCCCGCGCAAGGGCATCATCGCTTTGTCCCGTTGCCATTCGTGTCGTCACTTTCGGCAGGGGCCAGGGGCACGCGGCTCATGAGCACCTGAGCGATCCGCTGCCCCTCTACTTTCATAACTTCAATTTCCAGTCCCGGGACGTTCATCGTCTGACCTTCGTCCGGCACCTTGCCTAGGTGGTCGTATATGAACCCGCCCAGGGTATCGAATCCGTTACTGGGCAGATCCATATCCAGCAGTTCGTTGAGCTGGTCCATGTTGATTCTGGGGTTGACGATGACAACTTTCTGGGGTGTGCGCCAGACGTAGAGTTCATCCTCTTCGTCGTATTCGTCCTGCATTTCCCCGACTATTTCCTCGACCAAATCTTCGGTGGTGACCAATCCGGCAGTACCGCCGTATTCGTCTACGACGATAGCGAGTCGGGTCCGCGCGGTCTTGAGATCGGTCAGCAACTCGTCGACTTTTTTTGTTTCTGGTACATGGTAGGCCACATGAGAGAAGGGGATCGAATCCTTCTCCTTCTGGCTGTCCTCCACCAGGAACTCCCGCAAGGGTCGGTCCAGATCGAGGTCGGCTCGGCTGACCAGGAGATGCAACAGGTCCTTGACGTATACAACCCCCCGGATCTGGTCCAGCGATTCCTCATACAGCGGAACGCGCGAATGTCCCGTTTCCCGTATTACATCCAGCAGGTCCCGCAAGCTGTCGGACTGCTCTACGGCTGTCATGTCCACACGGGGCACCATGACCTCGCGAACGACGCGGTCGTGGAATCCGAAGACCCCCTGGATCATGTCCCGCTCACCTTCCTCCAGGACGCCTGTTTCCTGCTCGGCCTCCACGAGATTCCGCAGCTCCTCCTCCTTTGCCGCCTTGAAGTCCTCCTCCGAGGACTCTCCGATAGCCAGACGCTCCAGCACCTTTGCCAGCGGCAGCAACAGGGCGTGGAGTGGTGCATAGGCGACAGCGACGGAGGGAATTCGCGGCTCCTCTCCCTCCTCCTCAAAGCGCGTTCGGCGAACGACGGCGGCGGCGAGGAAGACGGCGGCGGCCACAAGTACAGAGACGATCACGGCTATCGGCGTGATCAGATACGCGCTGAGGAAGGTCTGGAGAGCGACAGTGAGGGCGATGGCGCCCAGGGCCTGTCCGGCCCGCGCCATCAGCTGAAGTCGGTGTCGCGGCTCGTAAACCCGCAACATCAGGCGCGCCCGCGGAATGTCGGCCTCGACCAGTTTCTCCAGTGAGGATCTGGACAGGACGGTAAACGTCGCCTCATAGCTGGCCAGCGCGAGCGAAGCCAGTGAGGCGAGAATGCAAA
>Ga0066376_10001706_pt1 | contig 21148 bp, 19 predicted proteins | sample Knorr_S15_td_Bot_FD_77009 | JGI IMG/M metagenome (GOLD analysis project Ga0066376, IMG submission 77009) | Marine microbial communities from Southern Atlantic Ocean transect - Knorr_S15_td_Bottom_ad_5009_LV_A | ecosystem: Environmental > Aquatic > Marine > Oceanic | place: Southern Atlantic...
CCGGTGACGCCGATCGCCATGTTGCGGCCCACCATGAAACAGATGCCGCCGAACATCTTTATCTCAGTATAGTCAGGCTCCGACTTGAATACGGCTCGGACCCGCTCCGCAAGCTTCTCGTCGCAGGGCATCTTTACACCTCCGGTCCAGTTTTCAGTCACATTTTACTTCCCGGTCTCGTACCAGGATACGCCCAACTGTCCGGGACCACGGTTCGCAGCTATGCCATACTACACACCCGCAGATATTCCATTTACGCATATATATTTGAACCGAGGCCTCCCAACCACCGATCCATGAAATCCAACGATGCAGAAGTTACCGCGTCCACCAAACGGCCTGGCCGGTTCTTCTCCAGCCGTTTCTTTTACGGATGGTGGGTGTTGGGGCTCATCAGCTTCATGGCGGCGCTGAACAACGCCTTCTTCGACAAAGGGCCGGCGCTGTTTCTGATTCCGGTGGGAGCCAGCTTGGGTTTGAACCGGGCAACAACGTCGCTGATATTCTCGTTGGGCCGATCTGAAGGCGCGGTAAACGGACCGTTTGTTGGCTATCTGGTTGACCGGTTCGGGGCCCGCAAGATCATGTTTATCGGCACGATTTTGGCCGGGATCGGGTTCATCATCTTTGCCTCCGCCGATAACGTTTGGATATTTGCCCTGGGTTACCTTGGCTTCGTGTCTTTGGGCGCCACCATGGCCTTTCAGGACTCCGCCACCGCCATGGTCGTCATGTGGTTCAGCCGCTACCGAGTTCGGGCCATGTCCATCCGCGAGGCCACCGGGAACCTGGGCTCCACCATCTTGATACCGCTGATGACTCTGATGATCGCCGTCTACGACTGGCGGATGGCGGCGTTCATGGGCGCCGGCGCCTATCTGGTGCTGATTCTGCCCCTCATCCCGCTCTTGAAAGAGTCGCCGGAAAGTATCGGCTTGTTGCCCGACGGGGCCAGCGAAGATGCGGTGAAAGGGGCGCGGGCATCTGCTCCGCCGGGAGCCAGCCCCGCTGAATTACAACGGCTTCGGCGCTACTACGACGGCGCTGAGTTCACGGTCCGGGAGGCGTTGCGCACGTCCTGCTACTGGTACCTGCTGACCGGCACCATGCTCCGGCAGGTGTCACGGGTTGCCATCGACCTCCATTACGTCGCCATCTTGGAATGGAGGGGCTTTGATCTGTCCATGGCCGCGCTGTTATTCACCCTGCGTTTGGGGATGAACGTGCCCTCCAAATTGATCGTGGGGTATTTTGGAGACCGTGTCCCGGCACAGGTTGTGCTCAGTGGCGGCATGGTCCTTTACGCGGTCGGCATGGTCTTGCTGCTTTCTTCCAGTTTGGTCTGGGTTTTGCTGGTCTCAGCGGTCGTGAGCGGTATGTCCGAAGGTATCACCCCGGTCAATTGGGGGGTCATCGGAGATTATTTCGGGAGACACCACTACGCCACATTGCGGGGAATCATCAACTTGAGCTATAGCTGGGCCTTGTTGTCCGTGCCCTTTGCCGCCGGATGGTGGTTCGACCAGTACACCAGCTACACCGTGCCGATAATCGTGTCCTTGGTGGCCGCCGTGGCCTCGGCAATGGTCTACGCCATGATGCGGCAGCCAAAACTACCGGGCAGGCTGGTGCATCCCATAACATAGGAGATTGTTTCTAGTAGGGGGTAACATGCCCGAAGAGATCGTCCTTCGCGGGTGCCTGGAATCCGATATTGAATCGGTGTTGGAGCTTTGGCTGGCCGCAGGCTCCACCCCCAGCATCACAGACACCCGAGACACCCTGCTGGTCACCATCAACTCTGCGGCAGCGTCGGTGATACTCGCCGATATCGGTGGAGCGGTTGCGGGTTCAATCATCGCTGGTTTCGACGGCTGGCGGGGCAACGTCTACAGACTAGCGGTGCATCCCGATTTCCAACGCCGGGGAATCGCCCGTCGACTGCTCACAGCGGCGGAAGACTGGCTCCGGTGCCAAGGAGTCAAGAGAGTGGGAGCAGTGGTGGAGAAAGACCACCCCTGGGCCACCGGCTTCTGGGACTCCACGGAATTCTATCTGGAGCCCCTGGACCTCAGGTACGTCAGGGAACTTTAGCTTTTAAAAGACCACCACCGACCGCAGCACCTCACCCCGCTCCATCTTGTGGAAGGCTTCTTCAACGTCGCCGATGCCGATGGTCTCGGAGACGAACCGGTCCAGGTCGAGACGGCCTTGCAGGTAGAGGTCGATCAGCATGGGGAAATCGCGGGAGGGCAGGCAGTCGCCGTACCAGGACGATTTCAGGCTGCCGCCCCGGCCGAAGACCTCAAGCAGCGGCAGTTCGATCTTCATGTCGGGACTGGGCACGCCCACCAAGACCACTGTGCCGGCGTGGTCTCTGGCGTAGAAGGCCTGCTCGTAGGTTACGGGACTGCCCACAGCCTCGATGGCGACGTTGACGCCGTTGCCACCGGTCAACTTTCGTATCTCCTCAACCGGGTCGGTGGACGTAGCGTTGATGGTGTGGGTCGCGCCGAACTCCTTGGCCCAGGCCAGCTTCCGGTCGTCCAGGTCCACGCCGATGATGGTGTGGGCGCCGGCCAGACGGGCCCCTACGATGGCCGCGTTGCCAACCCCGCCGCAACCGAACACCGCCACCGAGTCGCCCCGGCTCACGTTGCCCGTGTGCATGGCGGCGCCGATGCCGGCCATGATTCCGCAGCCCACCAGTCCGGCCGCTTCCGGGCTGGCATCGGGCGATACCTTGACCGCCTGCCCAGCGTCAACCAGGGTCAGTTCGGCAAATGCGCCGATGCCCAGGGCCGGTGACAAGGGGGTGCCGTCGGCCAGAGTCATCGGCTGTGATGCGTTCCGGCTGGAGAAACAGTACCAGGGAGTTCCCCGCAGGCAGGAACGGCAGGCGCCGCAGGGGGCGCGCCAGGCGATGATCACGAAGTCGCCGGATGCCACGTTGGTTACGCCGTCGCCCACCGACTCGACGGTCCCGGACGCCTCGTGGCCCAGCAGGAAGGGGAAGTCGTCGTTGATGGCCCCTTCGCGGTAGTGGAGGTCGGTGTGGCAGACCCCGCAGGCCTTCACGCGAATGAGCGCCTCGCCGGGGCCCGGATCAGGCACCAAGATGGGCACTAATTTCACCGGCTCGCCCTTGGCTGCCGCGACTACTCCGTTAACCTGATGGGCCATTGATATTCACTCCTGAACCCCTTGCTGAGGTCACCGGAGGATATTAAGCCGCGGGAGTCGAGTCTGTCCACCGCACCTGCGGATGATGCCGGCGGAGAAGTTAGTGGTGGTCGTTCTCGGCGGCGAGCTGTTGGGCTCGCTGTTCCAACTCCTGGACGGAGACGAACCCTTTCTTGAGGGCCAGTTCTTCCAGGGCGGCCAGCCACCGCTGGTAATAAGTTGATGAGTCGCCGGACTGCTCCGCCCAGGCGATGTGTTCGATGAAGACGCTGTTGAATTCCCGCCACTGGTAATGGCCCGCGTTGGTCAAGGCGACGGCGACGCCGAAAGCACGGCCCTCCCACGGGCTCTCAAAGACCAGTTCCCCGTTGCTTCTGGGCAGGGCGGAGGTCCCAGACATGCCGGTGACTTCCCATTCGATCTCTCTAGTCATCTCGGGCCTCCTAACTGGCGAGGGCCGGGCTGTCGGCTTTGGCCACGCCCACCATAGAATCCCTGGTGGCCAAGGCTACGAGCTGCTCTTCGCTCAGATCGTTAGTGCCGGCTGGGCGTTGGGGCAAGACCAGGTAACGTACATCGGCGGTGCTGTCCCAAACCCTGATCTCCACCAACTCGTCCAGTTCCAGCCCGAACTCCTTAAGCACGGCGCGCGGCTGGCTGACCGCGTGGGCGCGGTATTCCAAGGACTTGTACCAGTTGGGCGGCAGACCCAGCACCGGCCATGGATAGCAGGAACACAGGGTGCAGACCACCATGTTGTGCACGGTGTCGGTGTTCTCCAGCACCACGATCTTGGAGCCCTCCAGGCCACCGTAGCCAAGCTCCTCGATGGCGTCAGTGCCGTTCTTCAGCAGGCGTTGTTTGTACTCGGAGTCGGTCCAAGCCCTGGCCACGACCTTGGACCCGTTCATGGGCCCGATGTCAGTTTCATAGGCCTCCACCAGGACATCCACGGCGTCGCTGGCCAGAAGACCTTTCTCAACAAGTAGCGAATCCAGGGCCTTGGCGCGCGGGGCCGGGTCGGACGCCGAGTGCGTGTGCTGATTGTCGGGTGTCTCGCTCACTGCTTCTCTCTTTGATGGCTGTTTCTCTACGGTAACGGCGCTAGATAGCCTTCTTACATATCGACATACACGTTTGAGTTACCCTCGGCGCCGGCGCCCCACAGAGCGTCCGAGCTGAACCGGACGTTGTAGATGGGCTGGGGCGGGGCCTCCACGCCGGCGGGTTGGGTGTCGTAGAAGTGGTGCACGCCCCAGTAGCGGACGATGGTCCCGGTCTTGCTTTTGAGGTAATCTGGAAGCCGGCTGTGGCCGATGGGTTCGACGTTCAGCACGGTAACGCTATCCCCGGCCTGGAATGAGGGCGTGATTCCCTCTTCTTTATGAGGGTCGTTGTGGGAGTAGATGATTCCTTGGAATCTTTCACGGAAGGGAGGGTCTTCCCAGCGCGGCACTTCGGTTCCGGGGTTGTCGGCGAGTTCCTGGGTCTTGGCGTCAAGTTCCTCGATGCTCAGGAACCCCTTGGCCAATAGACCGGTTTCTAGAGCCTTCAGCCACCGCTGGTAGTAACCCAGGGAAAGGTAATCTTCGGGGTCCAAGCCCTCGATCGCCGGCCTAAGTCCGCCGGGCTCGAGCACAGCGTGGCGGGTCATGGCCAGCATCATGCCGAAGGTGCGGCCCTCCCAGGGCTCATGGAACGTGCTCTCCTCTTTGGAGTGGCTTCTTATCGGCCCGAACCCGGACTTGCCGCCAATGTCGTGGACGCGGCTCATGGAAATCTCCAGCACTTGGGTTTGGCTTTTTGATGCCGTTCGACGCGTGGGGGATTCAGCCCGCCAACGCAGCTTCCACTATCCGGGCGAACCCGATGAGTTCTTCGTCCGACCCGTGGTCTCCCATGATGGAGAGCCCCACCGGAATACCGTTGACCTCGCCTAGGGGCAGGCTCAATTGCGGCCTCCCTGTGGTGCCGCCGATGCAGGTCAGCCGGCTCAACCGGCCCTGCACCTCTACCTTGCCTGAGGTGGGCAACCCACGCAGGGGCGCGGTAACCACCGCCGTGGGCAGGCAGACGAAGCCGCCGTCGGCAAACACCTCGTCCATCCTGGCCCTAACGCTGTCGCGCAAGATGGCCGCTTCCCTTAGCTGGGCGTCGGTCAGGCTGATGGCCAGGTTGTAACGCTGGCTGACCCAGAAGCTGAACCTGGGGTTAACCTCATCGATCCAGTCTTTCACCGAGTCCCAGGCTTCCTTTGACTGAAGGACGTTCTGCTGGGTTGCCCACTCGGCCAGGCCGTTGGGCGACAACCCGAGCGTGGTAGAACTCCCGGCCAGAGCGGCGACCTTTTCAGCCAGTGGAAGAAGCACTGCCGAAACCTCAGGGTCCGCTTCTTCAAAGGCGTCCTGGGCGATCACTATTCGGCTGGGCGCAGAGTCCGGGATGGAGGTCTTGAACACCGCCTCCGCAACACGGGCGTAGGTTGCCGCGTCTCTGGTGAACCAGCCGATGGTGTCGTAGCTGGGCGCCTGCATCAGTATGCCTTCTAAGGGGATGCGCCCGTGGGTGGGCCGCAGGCCGTAGAGGCCGCAGAAACTGGCGGGGATGCGCACCGAGCCCCCGGTGTCCGACCCCAGGGCGAAATCCACCAGTCCTCCAGCCACCGCCGCCGCCGACCCGCTGGACGAGCCTCCGGGCACTCGGTCTCTGGCCTTGGTGTTGATGGGCGTGCCGTAGTGGGCGTTCTCGCCCAGGATGCCCCTGGTCAATTCGTCGGTGTGGGTCTTGCCCACCATTGTCGCCCCGGCATCCACCAAAGTCTGGACTATCCAGGCGTTCTTCTCGGCCGCTGGATGGGTTGCCTTCCAGTCCGGGTTGCCGCCACCGGTCACGTGGCCCGCCACATCGAAAATGTCCTTGGCGGCGAAGGTCAGGCCGGATAACGGGCCGCCCTCCACACCTGCCAGATAGGCTTCAGTGTCTTTGCAGAATGCGTCCAGATCGTCGACTAGGGGCTGTTTGGCGCTGGCCACTTAGGCACCTCCGGGGATATCGTCAGGCTGATAGTTTGAGTTAGTTTGAGGCAGTATATCTCAAGGGCCGGTCAGACTCGGGAACAAATCGGCGACGGAATCCGTCATACAGGAAGATGGCAACAAATAAAGGGATAATAAGACGGAGGACGGCGATGAACAAGAGAATCAGCACAATCATATTTCTGGTGACGATGGTCGCGCTTCTGGCGGCCGTAGCCTGCGGAAGCAGTTCAACCGCCGTGCCGACCGGAACACCGATCAAAGGACCGCCGCCCACAGAAACACCGGGTTCGGGAGATTCCCCGCCGGAAGAGCCCGCGCCAGTCGCAGTCCCCGCTCCCATAGAAAGCTCAACGGTAGTCCTGCCGGCGACTCCAGGCGGCGACTACATTCTAAAGATCATTTCGGGGCTGCCCAACGGCTGTGCCGAGTTCAACGGGTACGAAGTCAAACAGGACGAAGACCGGTTCATTGTAGAAGTCACCAACCTGGTGCCCCACCCTAGCTTGATGGTCGAGTGCATCGAGATCTACGGCTCACACGAGGCTGAAGTAGTGTTGGGGAGCGGACTGGTTGACGGCGGCACCTATACGGCCGAGATCAACGGCGAGTGGACCCAACTATTCATCGCCCATGGAGAGAGCGGCCAGGGTATGGTCGAGAAAGAGTCGCCCATCGAGGAGATCATGGTGGCGGAGGTGAATGGTGGCTACATACTGAACGTGACCTCCCGGCTACCCAAGGGTAGTAGTTGCTCCCTGTTCAACGGTTACACGGTCAACCGGCGGTTCGCCGGGCGCACCGAAGTCTCACTGACCCATCTGGAAGTCACCGGCGACAACGTGCCCTGCACCGCAGACTTGCCGGTCGTCGTAACCGGGATCGCCCTTGATGCGGACTTTGCGGAAGGCACCACCTACACTGTGTCGGTCAACGGAACGGAAACGACCTTCCCAAGCCAAGAACTGGCGAGCGTTGAAATCCCGGCTCCCATCGAAGATGCTACGGTGCTGCCGCCTGAGTCGGTTGGCGGGGACTACATCCTCAAGATCACATCCGGCCTGCCCAGCGGCTGCGCTCAGTTCAATGGTCTGCAAATTGAGCGTGACGGCAATGGTTTCATTGTCGGCGTCACGAACCTGATGCCCGACCCCAAGGAGCCCATCGCCTGCACCGCGATCTACGGTTATCACGATAGCGAGATAATTCTTGGGAGCGGACTAGACACTGGGGAATCCTATACAGTCACCATCAACGGCGACCTGGCGGCCTCTTTCACCGTCCAAGGTGAGACGGCCAACCCGATGGTCGAGAAGGAATCGCCCATCGAAAGTGTCGAAGTAGCCGAAGCCGACACCGGATATACGCTGACTGTTGTCTCCAGGCTGCCCAAAGGAAGCAGTTGCTCCAGCTTCAACGGTTACCATATCAACCGGCGGTTCTTCGACCGCATCGAGGTAACTGTGACCCACTTTGAGGTCTCCGAAGACAACGTGCCCTGCACCCGCGACCTGCCGGTGGTGGTCACCGAGATTCAGCTCGGCGACAACTTCGAGAGCGGCCGCTCCTACAGCGTGTCCGTAAATGGAGAGGAAACCGCCTTCACCGCCAGATAGACTCAAACTGGGCCCATAAACAGAGAAGCGGACGGGAACTAACCCGTCCGCTTCTCTGTCTTTGGCCGATTCTGCGATATACTTATCGCCACCTGATCAAACAGTGGAATCTCCCCAAAACCGTTCGATCAGTCGATGACAACCTGGGAGGGTCAACATGCTGACCGCCGAAGCCAACGAGAGACTGACCAGAGTCGGCCCCGGGACTCCGATGGGCGACCTGATGCGCCGCTATTGGATACCAGTCCGTCCTCTGGCTGAACTGAAAGAGAAAGACGTGATGCCCATCACGTTACTGGGCGAAGACCTGGTCCTGTTCATCACCAAGAAGGGCGATCTGGGTCTGATCGGCGAACGCTGCCCGCATAGAATGACCATGATGAAATACGGCATCCCCGACGAAGACGGCCTCCGCTGCTGCTATCACGGCTGGATGTTCGCCCCCGACGGCCAATGCATCGACACGCCCCTGGAGTCGCCCACCAACAAGCTGAAAGAGCAGGTCAAGATCGGCTCCTACCCAGTGCAGGAGATGGGCGGACTGGTCTGGGCGTATATGGGCCCCCAGCCCGTGCCCTTGCTCCCCCCCTGGGACCTGTTCGTGATGCCCAACGCCATCCGTCAGATCGGAATAACACACCTGGAATGCAACTGGCTCCAATGCCATGAGAACACCGGAGACCCGGCCCACAGCGTCTATCTCCACGGCTACAACTTCAAATACATCTTGGAGAAGAAGGGCGAGCTGGAAGAGCGGACCAAAGACCGGCAGATGTCCACACTGCATTCTAGGATGGACATGGGGCGGGGCATCGAGTCCCTGTACGCCCATGAGACCCAATATGGCATGGAGAAAGGGATCAACTACTCCAAAGCCCTGGGCGCCGACAAAGACCGTCAGTCCCGCCACTCAACGGTCATATTCCCCTTCTTCACCCAGACGGGCGGGCCTGGGCAGGTACGCCAGGAATTTCAGATTCGCGTGCCCATCGACGACACAAACACCTACCACATCGCCTACGGCTGCTACACGGCCCCGGAGGCGGTGCCGGCCCCGGTTCAGGAGTCCGTCCCTTATTACGACATCCCGATCTTCGACGAGGACGGCCGCCCGATCTGGGACTTCGTCCTAGCCCAGGACTCCCACGCCTGGGTATCACAGGGCGACATAACCGACCGGACCAAGGAGCATCTGGGCCGGACCGATCTGCCCATCGTGTTCATGCGCCGCCAGTTCGAGGAAAATATGCTCATCGTGGAGGATGGCGGAGACCCGAAGAACGTGTTCCGCAATCGGGATTCGATGCCCGACCTGATCCACGGCGGAGTCTGGGATGAAAACGATTCATCAGTCACTGGGGCCGGAGGCGCCGTCTCCAGCTTCCGCTCCGCCTACCACAAGGGCTACGGCATCGACGACGCCGACCGTTACGGCCCAGTCATGCCGGACATCATCGACCTGATGCAGCGCATCGACGACCACAACGAGGCCGTCAAAGCTTAGTTACTGGTTCTGGCGCTCATTCCTCTATCGTCATTCCTGCGAACGCAGGAATCCAGAATGGCGGCGTTGGCCAAGCATGTTTGTTCAACCCCTCGTGGATTCCAGCGAAAGCTGGAATGACGGAATACCGCCTATGCCATTCCGCGCCAAGGGATAAACCGGTCCCGCCACCGTAGGGGCGGGTTTCTAACCCGCCCGGCCTCAGGTAGACCATTTTCCGAATCCGGAGACCGGGTCGCGTAAAGCAGCCAGCCGGTTTCGTTGGACGGATCGGTTTCCCGCGAGCAGGGCAGGTTGGAAACCTGCCCCTACGCCCACAATCCCCCTTGTGATTCCTGCTAAGGCCGGATTCCACCAACCGTTCGTGGTGAGCTCCGTCGAACCATGGGTGCGCCAGAGCTTGGGTTCTTCGACAGGCCCCCCGATTCATCGGGGAGACTCTCGACCATCGGTCGGAGTTCAGGATGAGCGGAATGTGTTGTCTGCCGCCCTCCGTCATTCCGGCCCTTTCAGGGAAGGGAATTACGCGCCCTGCCACGCCCAATGATAAACTGTTGCGATATTAAGTCTCGCACCCCTTTGTTCTAACCCTAGACCAACAAGGAAATCACCTATGCGCGCAGCCGTTATCACCGAGCCAGGTGGCCCCGATGTTCTGAAGATCATGGAGGTTGATGACCCGGTCCCCGGCCCTGAAGATGTCCTAGTCGACGTCAAAGCCTCCGCCCTGAACCGCGCCGACATGCTACAGCGTCAGGGCGGCTACCCTGCCCCCGCCGGCAGCCCCTCGGATATACCCGGTCTGGAGTTTGCTGGAGTGGTTATTGAGGCCGGCGACCGTGTGATAGGTATGGCCAAGGGAGACCGTGTTTTTGGTCTTCTGGGCGGTGGCGGTTACGCCAGCCGCACCGTCACCCACCACCGCATGGCCATTCCCATGCCGGCCGATTGGGACTTCGTGCAGGCCGCCGCGACTCCAGAGGTCTTTTTCACCGCCTACGACGCCTTGTTCAACCGGGGCAATTTACAGATGGGAGAGACTCTGCTGGTCCACGCCGCGGGTAGCGGGGTTGGCACCGCCGCAGTCCAGTTGGCCCACCACGCCGGGGCGTTCGTTTTCGGCACCGCCGGGTCCGCCGAGAAGTTGGCCGGCGCGGCAAAGCTGGGCATGGACGTGGGCATCAACTACCACGATGAAGACTTCGCCGCCGTGGTCAAAGAGAAGACCGGCGGCGCTGGAGTTGACGTGCTCATCGACTTCATCGGCGGGCCCTACTGGGACCAGAACATAGCCTCCATGGCGGTCCTGGGACGGTTGGTTGAGGTCGGGTTGATGGGCGGCGGCCGGGTCGAGGTAGACCTGGGCCAACTGATGGGCAAGCGCCTACAGGTGACCGGCACTGGCCTGCGGGGCCGCACTCTCGAAGAGAAGCTGGCTGTGACCGCCCAGTTCAAGCGCCACGTGCTGCCCCACCTGGCCTCAGGGAGCATGAAGCCGATCGTGGACCGGACCTTCCCCTTGGAAGAGGTTGCCGACGCCCACCGCTACATGGAGACCAACGCCAACTTCGGCAAGATCGTGCTGACCATAGGCTAATCTTCCAACCGCACCGGGAGAACCCAGATGCCAGAGATGCAGGAACCGGAGAAGATCAGCCCAAAATCCCCCGGCGACTACCTCGAGATAATGAGCAAGGTGGTCTTCCAGTCAGGAATGTCCTACAAGATCGTCGAATCCAAATGGCCTGGCACCCGCGAGGCGTTCCACGATTTCGGCGCCGCCAAAGTCGCCGGCATGACCCCATTTGAGATCGACGGGCTGACCGAGGACACCCGCGTCATCAGGAACCGGCGCAAGCTGGAAGCCGTGGTGAGCAACGCCCAGACATTGCTGCAACTTGAGGCTGAATTCAGCGGTTTCCAGGCGTATCTCCGCTCCCACGGAGACTTCCCCAGCCTGGTCAAAGACCTGAGGAAGCGGTTCAAGTTCTTGGGAGAGATGGGCTGTTACTACTACCTGCACGTGGTCGGCGAGGAAGTCCCACCCCACGAGGAGTGGATGGCCAGCCTTAAAAAATGATGATTTGCGTGGTCAATAAGGGTAAATGAGATGAAGCTTGAAGGCAAAGTTGCGATGGTCACGGGCACCAGCCCCAACATCATGGGCGGCATCGCGGAGGGTCTGGCCGCGGAAGGCGCCGACCTGGTCTGCATCGACATCAACCCCAAGTACGCCGAACAGTGTGCCAAGTCGGTGACCGACGCCGGACGGCGCGCCATCGCCATCGCCTGCGACGTAACCGACGAAGCCCAGGTGACCGCGGCCGTGGCGCAGGCAAAAGAGGCCTTCGGCGGAGTGGACATCCTGGTCAACGGCGCAACGCTTTTCAACACCAAGGGAATCCTGGACATGCCCCTGGACGAATGGCGGCGTCAGACCGACGTGCTACTGACCGGCGCGTTCTTGTTCACCAAGCTCATCGCCAAGCAGATGATCGAACAAGGCCGCCACGGCAACATGATCAATATCATCTCCACGGCCGGCCATCAGGGCGAACCGGGCAACATCGGCTACGGCACCGCGAAGGGGGGGCTGCTGAACTTCACCCGCGCCGTCGCCATGGACCTGGCCGAGCACAGCATCAGGGTCAACAGCATCACCCCTACCGCCACCGATAGAGCAGAAGGGTTGGAGCGGGCCAAGCGCTGGGGCGTCGATTGGCCCGGCCCGAGGATGGGACAGCGAATGTCCGGCTGGCCGGCCGACCCCGGCGCGGGACTGCCCATGCAGAAGATGCCCAGCCCCAGCCATTACGGCAAAGCGGCGGCGTTCTTGGCCTCGGATGAAGCTGAGATGATCACCGGTTTTGACCTGCGAGTGGATGGCGGGGCCATCGCCAAATACTGGATCTGGGACCCTGGTTCGGATAGCTGATTCATCGCGCGTGCCATCGGGCTATAATGCGCTAACTGTTTACCAGACCTGAGAGACAACTACGATCAACAAACGAGGTAAGAAGATGCCGCTAGACCCACAGATCAAGCAAGTTATGGAAGCCACGGCTGCCCTGGGGCTGCCGCCGGCCAACACTGTCAGCCCAGAGGAAGCCAGGGCCAACGCTAAGAAGCGGCCCCGCGCTCCGGGCCCAGAAGTCGCCAAGATTGAAGACCGGATGATTCCTGGTCCCGATGGCGACGTTCCGGTGCGTATCTACACGCCTGAGGGCGATGGCCCCTTCCCCATCCTGGCCTGGTACCACGGTGGTGGCTGGGTCGTAGGCGACCTGGAGCAAGCCGACGCGTCCGCCCGCAGTCTGTGCGTGGGTGGCAAGTGCGTGGTTATCTCCGTGGACTACCGTTTGGCCCCGGACACCAAGTTTCCCGGCCCCGCCGATGACTGTTGGGCGGCAACCACCTGGGCGGTCGCAAACGCCGCCAGCATCAACGGCGACTCCTCCAGGCTGGCCGTTGGCGGCGACAGCGCCGGTGGCAACATCGCCGCGGCCATGTGTCTGATGGCGGCGGACAGAGGCGGCCCCGAGATCGCGGTGCAACTCCTGATATACCCCGTCACGGATGTGAATTTCAAAACCGTGTCCTACGGCGAGAACGCCGAGGGGTTCGGCCTGACCAAGGTCACCATGGAGTGGTACTGGGAGCATTACCTGGCAAGCATGGAGGATGCCTCCAACCCGTACGCAGCCCCGGCCCAGGCCAAGAGTCTGGCCGGGCAGCCGTCGGCCCTGGTGATCACGGCTGAGTATGACCCGCTCCGGGATGAGGGAGAAGCCTACGCCAAACGGCTCAGTGAAGCCGGCGTGGCGACCACCGCCACTCGTTACGATGGGGTGATTCACGGCTTCTTCAGCATGGGAGCGGCAGTGGACAAGAGCGTGCAGGCCATGGACGAAGCGTCCGCTGCCCTGCGTAACGCCTTCGCCAAGGCTGGGACCCCCAGCGCCGCGGATTAACCCATCCGGCGCACATTTAAGATCAAAAGAGGTACAGATGACTACTTCCACCGCCGTCAGCGTCACTGTCTGGTACGACTACACTTGACCCTTTTGCTACGTCGGCCTGGGCAGGCTCGACATATTGGCCAAAGAGACGTCTTTCCAGGTGGACCGGAAGCCGTTTCTGCTGCGGCCGGAACGCCCTCCGGAAGGTGAGGAACGCCGGCTGTTCGACGGAGAGACCCAGACGGAACTGAACCCGGCGATGCAGGAGCGGGCCAAGGGCGTCGGCCTGGTCATGCGCCGCCCTCAGTGGTCGCCCAACACCATACGGGCCCACGAGGCCACCGCTTACGCCAAAGACAAAGGTAAAGACGGGGAGTTCCACCACTTGGCTGCGCAGGCGTACTGGGAGTCGGGAGCCGACATCAACGACCTAGACGTGTTGAAGGGCATCGTTGAGGCCGCCGGGATGGACTGGACTGACCTGGGTCCCCGCATAGAGTCCGGTGAGTACCGGGAGACTGTGCTGCGGGAGTATGAGGCCGCTAAAGAGAAAGGCGTGGGCGGGACTCCCACCTACCTGATCGGCGGCGAACTCCACGGTGGCGACGTCGGCATCGACGAACTACGGGAGGCCATCAAGTCCGCCGCCGCCGGGTGAGCCATGCGGTCTGACAACTTGGTGCTGGTCATCGGGGCGGGCATCTTCGGCCTGACTGCGGCGCTGGAGTTACAGCAACGTGGTTACCAGGTGACCGTGGCCGACCCCGGTCCGGTCCCACACCCGCTGGCAGCCTCCAACGACGTCAGCCGTATGGTGCGGATGGACTACGGGGCCGACGGGCTTTATTCCACGCTGGGCGCCGATGCCATCGAGGGCTGGCACCGCTGGAACGCCGGTTGGGGCCGGGACCTCTACCACGAAGACGGGTTCCTGCTGATGTCCAGTGTCCCTATGGCCGCGGGGTCGTTCGAGCAGGACTCTTACACCCTCCTGAGCAGCCGTGGATTTCCCTTGGAGAAGCTTTCGCCCGGCGACCTGTCCAGCCGCTATCCCCACTGGAACGCTGACCACTACATCGACGGCTATTTCAATCCCAGGGCCGGGTGGGCGGAGGCCGGAGAGGTAACCGCCGCCTTGGCCGAAGACGCCGCGAACGCCGGGGTGTCCGTCGTGACCGGCTTCCCCGCCGTCGGCCTGCTACAAGAGGGCAACCGGGTAACCGGGGCTGTCGCTTCTGATGGGACCGAGCTGCGGGCCGAGTGGGTGGTCGTCACGGCAGGGGTGTGGACGCCGGTCTTGCTGCCCGATCTTGCGGACCGTATGTGGCCGGTGGGGCAGCCCATCTTCTACTTCAAGCCTGAAGACCCTGACGCCTACCGGGCGCCGTCCTTTCCTCCCTGGGGCGCGGACATCCCACGGAGCGGCTGGTACGGCTTTCCCGCCAACGATGACGGTGTGGTCAAGATGGCCAACCACGGGCCGGGCAGGCGAGTCCACGCTGACGCGGAGAGGGTGATCTTGCCGGAGCAGGAAGCCCTTTGCCGGGATTTCCTGGCGCAATCTTTGCCGTCAATGGCGTCGCTCCCCTTTTACGGGACCAAGATGTGTCTCTATTGCGACACCTGGGACGGTGACTTCTGGATCGGCCGTGACCCGGAGCGCCAGGGGTTGGTGGTGGCCACGGGAGGGAGCGGGCACGCATTCAAGTTCGCGCCTGTACTAGGGGGCCTGACGGCCGACGCCCTGGAAGGCGCCGAAAATGCCTACAGCGAACGGTTCGGCTGGCGGTCTCTGGGCGAGATCAAGAGCGAGGATATCCGCTACACCGGAGAGTGATCAGACAGCAGCCCGGACTTCTTTTCTATAAAACGGCAGCCAGGTTACACGGCAGCGGGGACTTCCTTCAGGCGTGGCAGCACTTTTTCGGCGAATAGTCTCATGCTTTTTTCAACCTCGCCGTAGGGCATGCCGCCGAAGCTGAACGCCGCCAAGTAAGTCTCGCTTCCGACGCGGCTGCGAGTGGTCATGATCTTCTCGTAACACTGTTCCGGGGTTCCCCACACCTGCAGGTCGAGGAAGAAGTCTTTCACGTCCTGATTGCCGTACTTCTCGATCTTCTCGGTGAACTTGCCGTAGTACTCGTAGCCTTTGGTTGTCTTCAGGTGGTCGCTGCGGAACTCGTAGTGGTCCATTATCGAGTCCCAGTAATTCCCGACGAACTCAGAGGCCATCTCCCGCGCCGTGTCTTCGTCCTCATGACAGAAGGTGAACCCCACCACTATGGGCGGTGGCGCCGGCGCTCCGTTCACCTCTTGGAATATCTCCCGGTAAGCCTTCAACTCGTTCTCTACTTCGCTCCAGGGCTTCTGGGGGATGATCAGCATGCCCAAGCCCAATTGGGCTAAGGCCAGGGATGACTCGGGAGAGACCGCTGCGGCATAGGTCCGGCCTTTGAAGCTCTTGTAAGGCTTGGGCCTGATATCGACTCTAGGCTGCTTGATCAATTCACCGTCGAACTCGGCGACCCCGTCCTCCAGCGCGTCCACCAACAGCTTGGCGCTTTCGGAGAACCTGGTCCGGGACTCCGCCATGTCCACCTGAAACCCGTCGAATTCCACTCTACCCAGGCCCCGGCCTACGCCGACCACCGCCCGGCCGCCGCTCAGATGGTCCAGCACCGAGAACTGTTCGGCGATTCGGAGTGGGTTGTGCCAGGGAAGGACGACTACCATGCTGCCCAGTTGCACGCGTTCGGTGCGTCCGGCCATGTAGGAGAGGAACTGCAGCACGTCGGGGCACATGGTGTAGTCGGTGAAATGGTGCTCCACGGCCCAGATCGAGTCATAGCCCAACGGTTCACACAGGTCAGCCAGGCGCAGCTCGTTCTGGTAGACCTCCAGGTCCGTCATCGCCTTGCCAAAGTTCTGGAAAAAAGTCGACGTGCCGACGTGCATCGTTTCGCTCCAAAGGCCGTTTATGGGGCCACGGCTACCTGGGACTCAGTCTACAATCCAGCGGCCAACCCGTCCACCGCGTGCGGGCGCGACACGCCCATCCGTAGGGGCGGGTTTCCAACCCGCCCTGGTGTTGAAAAACCATAGTCCTGCTAACCAAAAATCTTGTGGGTCATCACGCCTATGGGACGGCGTTTCGCGGTTTCTACAACCGGGCCGGCGAACAGAAAGGGCGGGTTAGAAACCCGCCCCTAAATAGGTTTGCCATTGCCGAGGCCTGAGATGTTACCTGGTTGCTGAGAAACCGGCTGCTTCGATTCCTGCGCGGGCGCAGTCTTCGTCTTCTTGGGCCGTGCCGCCGCTGCCGCCGACCGCTCCAATGATCTCTCCATTCCTGAAGACGGGCAACGCGCCTTGACCGGGGATGAAGTGGCCGCCTTCCATGGCCATGAAGGCCCGGAAGATGGGCGCCTGGGAGTTGTCGGTCAGCGAGCCGCTGGCAACCTCAAAGCTGGCGGAGGCCACCGCTTTGCCCCTGGATACCACAGGGGTCCGCCAGGGGGCTCCATCCATCTTGCACATGGTGATTAGGTCTCCCCGGGGGTCAACCACCGAGATGCTCATCTTTACGCCTAATTCCACCATTTTCGCCTTGGACCCAGCCAAGATCGTTTCAGCTTCCGCGAGATTCAAATTAGCCAAAATGTCCCCTCCAATATTACGTGCTTGAACGTGATTACCGGGCAACATTGTAGGCGAGAACCGGACTTGTGGAAAGAGGGCAGAATCAAAGTGGAGGCCCGATATCGGCCCTCCACTCTATCGTTGCTGGTTGCGGCGGGCTACTGGGCTACTGAAAAGTCACGATGGGTGAAAGAGGAGACGTTCCGGGTCCGCTGAACTCGCCCGGCGTGGTCCCGGTGACGATGTCCACCAAGGTGTTGGCGTCAAAGGCGGCGACGCTCTCGAGAGAGAAGAGCATGGTGCCGGCGACGTTGTCCCGTATCCTAAACTTCACCACCGCCACCGGCCCGCTGCCGTTCATCCCATTGATGTCGATGATTCCGGCCCAGAGACGCCCCGGCGCCGGAGTGCTGGAGTCGATGAGCGCATTCCCCGACAGCAGGCCCCGTTCCACCTGGGCCAATTCTAGCTTGGCTGGGTCATAGACCAGGACAAACTCCAAGCTGCCCACGTTTTTGGCCCGGGTGGCCAAGATGGGCACCGAGATAAACTTGGCTGCCGGGACCGCGGTCGGCTCGGCGGTGGGCGCCGGCCCTGGCGCCACGGTGGGACTGGGGCCTGCGCCCGCCGGGATGGGCGTAGGCGATACGGCCACAGGGGGCTGATTCGTGCCCCCGTCTTCGCCGCCGCCGCCAAAGACCCCGATGCCGAACAGAAGGCCGATCAGGGCAGCGACAACGACCGTCGAACCCACCACCCATTTCCAACTGGTTATCAATCCGATATATGTAACTTCCAACATCCAGCGCATGATCTGCTCCCCTAACTCGGCCTGGCCATGTTCAGAATGATTCGCGCGTCGTCGATGGTTATCTTGCCGTCATTATTGACGTCCAATGCTAGGTCTATCTTCTGGAGGTTGGACGCCATCCTAAGAACTTGCAGTGCGTCCAACGTGGTGACCCGGCTGTCGCCGTCGGCGTCACCCCGGATCCTGGGGCCAACCTTGAAGTCGGCTCCCACCAACTCCATCGTCAATGGTGTGCTGGAGTTGTGGTTGACCAAGGCATCGGACAATGTGATGGGACTCACCGTCCCCTCGGAACCGACGACCTGGAACTCGACCACCGCGGCGGTCCCTCCCGGGCCTACGCCTTTGGTCACGGCAAACCCAAACTGGACCTCACCCAGAGTGTCGGCATCGAAGCTGAAGGAGTCCGCTGTCAGCCGTGACCCTCGCTCCACGCTGACCACTCGGAGGGAGTTGGCGTCGTAGTTCAGAGTGAATCCCAGGCTGGTGATACTCTCGGCCTGGTTCAGAGTTATGGGCACCCGGACGATGCTGCCCAAAGGCGAAACACGCGACTCAAGCACCAGGGCCGTCCCGATGGGACCGGTAACCCTGGGCAGTGGCGTCTGGTCGGGCTCGTCGGGAACCGGGTCGATGACCTTGGGCGTTTCAGGACGAACGTCGTTCTGCCGGTTGACGGTGATTAGGTAGGTGCCGATGGGGTTGTCCACCCGGCCCGAAGCGGACACGGCCAGTATGTACCAACCGGCTTCCGGGGCTGTCCACTCCAATGATTGTTCCAGTCCGAAATTGGAGGTCGAGAACCCGGCGGACGCGTTTTCCACCGAGAACCGGACTCCTTCCACCGTGCCGGGTCTGACATCGACCGTGTAGGTGATGTCCTTCTCAGCCGAGAACCGGAAGTAGTCGTAGTCATCGGCGGGGCTGATGGCGCCGGCGATGGCGTTGCCAAATCCGATGCGCGTGCCGACGGAAGCTTTGTCGCTATGCCGGTCTTGCAAGGTCGTGTCTGGGGTGACCTTCAGCGAGTAGGTCCCGGTCGGCTGCTCCGCCAAGGCCGATGCCGCTATCTTGACGAAATAGGTGGCCGAGTCGGGAGAGGTCCAACGGACGATGTTGCTTTCGCCGAAGTTGCGCGCGCCTGTATCGGCGCTGCCGTCCACGCTGTTGACCTCCAATGAGACTGCCGAGGCTGAGCCATAGGTCAGGTCAAGCAGGTATTCCACGCCTCGTTTGGCGGGGAAAGTGAAGAAATCCAAGTCCGATCGCGGGCTGATCGCCCCTTGGTAGACGGTGCCAAAGCTAAGCGGAGTGCCGATGGCGGCCGTGTCCATATGGCGGTCTTCCAAGCTGGTGTTGGCCGATACTGTCAGGGCGTAAGACCCGATGCCCTGCGTGGCTTGGGGCGAGTAGGATATCACTACGTAGAACAAGCCGGTGCTGGCCGCGGTCCATCCCAGGCCCGTGCCCAGGCCGTTGGTGCTGCTCAGTGTGTCTCCGCTGGAATTCTCGATGGATATGACTGCGCCGTTGGCGGTGATCAACTCCAGTTCCAAGGAGTAATTTATGCCCCGTTCGGCCAGGAACGAGAAATAGTCCCGGTCGGTCTCCGGGCTAACCGCGCCCGGATGGGCGTTGCCGAAGCTGAGGACCGAGGCGATGCCAGGGAAATCGCCGTGGTGGTCCTGCAGCGTGTTGTCGATGCTCAGGTTCAAGGAATAGGTGCCGATGACGTTTGGAACCTGAGGGGACGCCGACATCACAGCCAGGAAGTTTCCGTTGGACGGTGAGAGCCATTCGAGCGTCGTGCCCACGCCTCCGTTGGAAGCCAGGCTGGTCCCGCCGCTGTCGATCACCGTTAGGTTGATGCCGTCCGCGGTGCCTAAGGTGACATCCAGCATATACCTGACGCCGCGCTGGGCGGGGAAAGAGAAGTAGTCCAGGTCGCCGGCGGGGCTGATCGAGCCCTGGTGGGCATTGCCGAAGCTGACCACGGTTGCGCCGGCGGCCGTCTGGGAGTGCTGGTCGAGCAGTGCCGTCTCGGCGTTAAGTTTAACGGCGTAGGTGCCGCTGGAATCGCGCACCCGGGTCGTGCCGGTCACGGCGATGTAGTAAGTGTTGTTGCGGGGGGATATCCAACTGAGGGTGTTGCCGATGCCGTCGTTGGTCTTCTCCACTCCAGTGAAGGCGGTCTGAATGGCGAGCTCTACGCCTTCGGATGTCCCCAAGTCGACCTCGACGTTGTATCTCACGCCCCGTTGCGCCTGGAAGGAGAAATAGTCGGTGTCGTCTCCGCCGTCAACGGTGTTGATCAGACTGGGCTGGTTGCTCCAGGGACTGACAGCGCCCTGGTAGACGTTGCCTGGCGATATCTGGGTGGCGCCGGTGGTCTCGTCGGAGTGGCGGTCCATGAAGCGGGTGTCTTCGAAACCGCTCAGGGTGTAATTACCCAGATAGAAAGAGCCATCGAAATTATTGATCGTGCCTGAGACCTCGACGTAATAAGTGTCGGTGGTCCGGGCGATCCAGGTGACTGTCTTCTGGCCGCCGGACACGGTGAGGTCTTGCTCGGGTGAGCTGTCGTTGCCACGGGCCAGGGAGTTGATGATGGAGATGTTTGCGTCCACCACCGTGACCTCATCAAGCACGAAGGTGTACCTGACTCCCCTCTGGGCCTGGAAGGAGAAATAATCGACATCGAAAAGGATGTCAGACGGATCTATGACCCCGGACAGGGCCCCTGAACCGATGTTCAGGTTGGTGGATGTGAACCGGTAATCACCGTGGTCGTCTTCCGCATGAATAGTGCTCTGACTGGAGAAGAAAGCTACCACAACCAACGCCAGCAAAAGCAGCGTCATTGGCAGTAGCGTCATCGATTTCCGCATGCCCGTCCTCCATTCCTCCGCCGCGATCAGCGCGGCACTAGGGCCGGGGCCACGGTCCATTCCGGACTTTTTAGACCCCGTTCATCAGGCGTCCGCACCCGGCCGACGAGGTCGGTCGATGGGCAAACTTCCTGCTTTTAGCTTAGAAAACTATCTATAGTTTAAAATTAATTTTAAATTTAAGTCAATTAAATAAGCCACCAGATAGCAGACGAATCGCGTATGGCACGAGAAAGAAGGGGCTCAGCCGGCGCTGTGGTTAGGGGGAGTAGATGTCGGTGTGGGGGTAAAAAGCGTACCAACCGAACCAGTAGGAGTCGCGGCTGGATAGTTGTTCCATGGTCCGGCCCGAACCGTCCAGACTCATCAGGGCATTGTCCTGGGTCCGCCACTCGACGCCGGTCTCATCGGTGAGAATCACTTCCTGACCTGTGGACGCCTGCGATCTGGTGAAGACATGGCCCTCACGGTCGTAAGCCCGGACTCCAACTCCCGTAGAGGCGGCGAAGATAA
>Ga0066376_10001709_pt1 | contig 21119 bp, 21 predicted proteins | sample Knorr_S15_td_Bot_FD_77009 | JGI IMG/M metagenome (GOLD analysis project Ga0066376, IMG submission 77009) | Marine microbial communities from Southern Atlantic Ocean transect - Knorr_S15_td_Bottom_ad_5009_LV_A | ecosystem: Environmental > Aquatic > Marine > Oceanic | place: Southern Atlantic...
ACGCTCGCTTTTCCCTCGGTGTCGGGACCAGGCATCCGTTAGCCCGTGCCAAGCGTTTTGGGGCCAAGGTGAGGGGGGTGGGGCTCGTCGACCGGTTCGCGGATCGAGATGCCCGTTCCCGCCGCACGCGTACGGACGCACCGGATCAGCCCTCCACATGGCGAGCGTCGACCCGGGGTAGAACCCCGCCGCAGCCGAGACGTTTTCCCAGGAACACCGCTCAGGTCATCGGTCGCGCACAGGCGCGCATTGCCGAGCGCCCGAGTACTAGCTGGGTCGAGATGCGTCGATCTGGCTCAGCGAGTCCTGTATCAACGCATCGTTGTCTTCCGCTGTCAGGTTCTTCTTGATCAGCTTGGAGGCGACGCTCAAGGACAGGTCGACGACTTCGTGGCGGATCTGCTGGACCGCCCGGGCGGTTTCCTGCTGAATCTGCCGTTCGGCGGCCTGGACCATCGCCGCCGCCTCGGCCTTGGCTTTCTGGTGCAGGTCTTCTCGGACGACCTCCGCCGCTGCTCGGCTCTTGGCGACGATCGACTGCCCCTCGGCCCGCGCCTCAGCGATGAGTTGCGCGGATTTTTCGTGTAGTTGGGCCAGTTCCTGCTGGGCGGCGTCAGCGTCGTCCAACGACTTCCGAATGGTGGCTTGTCGCTCGTCGAGCGCCTTCAGTAGCGGCACCCAGGCGAACTTCGCCAGCAGGCCGAGCAGGATCAGAAAGGTGAGGATGGTCCAGATGAAGAGCCCGGGATCGGGCTGGACCAACGGATTATCCATAGGGCGCTCCCTCTATTCGCGTGACGGTATCGAGAGGTCTCTGCGTGCCCAGCTATTTCAGGAGGACGACGGCGAAGATGAACACCTCGGCCAGAATCGCTACGCCTTCCAGGAGAAAGAGTGGGAGGTTGATGGCCCCGGTGATTTCCGCGGCGGCAGACGGTTGACGAGCGATGCTCTCGGCGGCAGCAGCCGCGAACTTGCCGATACCGAGACCCGCTCCGACCACCACCAACCCGAGACCGAGCGCCACGCCCGCGATGTAATACAGATCCATTCCGCTAACCTCCGTGTGTGTGTCGTTACCAAGAAGCCGAAACTAGTGATGCACGTTGATGGCCATGCCGATGAAGACCGACGTGAGCAGGGTGAACACGTAGGCCTGGACCAGGACGACGATGATTTCGAGCGCGGAAATACCGACCGCAAGTGGGAGGACCAGTGTGAACCCGACCCCGATGCCCACGGCGGCGCTCGCGAATATCTCTGCAAAGAGGAAGACGAGGGACAGAATCGACAGAATGGCGATATGCCCGCCGGTCATGTTCGCGGCCAGCCGCATCGTCAGCGCGAACGGCTTGACGAACATGCCCATGAGCTCAATCGGGATGAGCAGGGCATACACCGGTTTGGCCAGACCGGATGGCACCAGATTCTTCCAGTGCTTGATGAACCCATGAGCCATCGTGCCGGCGATCATGATGGAGAAGAACGTGATCGTGGCCAGCGCGGCGGTGACGTTGTAGTTGGCGGTGGCGGTGGTCCCGCCGTGCAACACACTGTTAATCAGCGATTCCGACTCGGGTGAGTTCCCCAGCACGAACCGGTCGATCATGCCGAGCGTTTCGAACACTGGGATCAGGCCGACGACATTGCACGCCAGGATGAAGACGAACAGGGTCAACATGAGCGGCGTCCAGGTGTTCACGAATTTGGCGCCGACATTGGGGAGCACGATCGAGTCGCGGATCGACTGGACGAGCCACTCCAGACCGTTCATGAAACCGGTGGGGATGCGTCGTTCCTGCTTCAGATACGCGCGGGTGGCCATCGTAATGACCAGAAAGAGGAAGCCGGCCACGAGCCACATCATCATCACATGCTTGGTCACCGAGAAGTCGATGCCCGCGATGTGCGGCAGGTGCACGATGGGGTGATCCAACGAACTGTTCGACACATGCTCGATGATCACTTCGCCGGCGTTGAAGCCTTCTTCCGCGCCGTGTGCGGCGTCGGCGGCATGCTCTCCGGCCTGCTGCGCCTCTTCGGCGTGTTGTGTGGTCATGATACGGAACCGGGCGCCGAGCTAGTTGACGGTGACGGTGGCGCCGGCTTGGGTGAACAACGTCTTGAAATACACCGCTTCAATGATCTGAAGGGCGACGAAATACACAGTAAAACTGATGATGAACGGCAATGGGTGACTTGTCACAAACGCAATCACCACAGACACGTATGCCGCGTAGAACACCATCTTTGCCAGGAACGCGATCGTCATCCTGGTCGTCAACGCGCTCAGAGCCGTGCGGGTTGTCCGTTCCACCATGACGATAGTGGCGATGCCGACCATGAGCGGCGCCGCCATGCCCATGAATGCCGCCGCGACGGTGTCGGGGGCCACCAGAACCGTGAACAGGCCACACGTGGCCACACACACTGCTACGAGTACTCCGGAGAGCTTCATTTCTTCCAGACCGTCTTCGCCAGTTCGTAGAACCCGACCACTACACCCAGCAACATGCCGGCGAGCAGGAACCACGGCGACGAGGTCGCAGCCCACCGATCTATCAGATATCCCAGCCCGCCCAGGACGCCGATCGCGCCGATCAGCGTGTACCCGGCCGATGCCGCCGGTCCGGCCCGGCGGACGTTTTCCTGCAAGGCCTGAAATGATCTTGCGAGAAAATGGTCGTTCGGATCGGGCATGCAACGAACCGACTCTGGCACGCCAGATTCCAGGGTGCCCCGATGACCGGCAATCCGAGCCGACAGGATCGATCCACACCCACACAGAGGCCGTTTCCAGCCAGTCTGGAAACACACGATCATAGCAGGCGGAGCAGGCCGCTGGCAACAGAGCGGCGAGTAGAGACGGGAGGCCTAAAGGCGCATGTCTGTCGCATCCGGAGGCGCGTCATGCGCCAGAACATCGCGCGGTGCCTGAACGGCAACGGCGCCCAGTTTTCCGGGACGATCCCGGAGTCGCGGATCGACCCGATGACATGGTGCGTCGGTCAAAAGCCGCCTTGCCGGCACGGGACCCTCGTCGTCACCGCTAGAGCGGTGGCGTGGACAATCCTGGATGCCCGCCGTGCCACGCTGCTCCGGAGATTCCAGGTTCCTACACCGCGACACGCTAACAACCGGACGTGACGACGAGCTCGTTCCCGGGCCGCCAGGACCTCAATACTGGGCTACCGTGACAATGGCGCGGAAGATGTCTTCCGTTTGGGGCAGGATCGCGTCTTCGAGATCGGGGTGATAGGCGACCGGGCAATCCTGCGCGCCGACCCGCTTGACTGGAGCGTCGAGTTGGTCGAACAGCTCGTCAGCGATGCGCGCCGCGACCTCCGCGCCGAACCCACACGTCAGCTGGTCCTCGTGGGCGATCACGACGCGGCTGGTTTCAGTGACCGCGGAGGCGATGGCTGACCAGTCGCAGGGGGCCAGGGTGCGCAAGTCCAATACCTTGACGCTGATGCCCTGTTTGGCGACCCGCTCCGCGGCCAGTAGGGTTTTGTGAACGAGCGCACCCCAGGTGACGACCACGACGTCGCTACCCTCACGGCACACGCGTGCGCGGCCGAACGGCACCTGGTGATCGGGTCCCGGATACGCCGCCTTGCTGTGGAGCTGGCGGTACAGGTGTTTGGGTTCCAGAAAGAGTACCGGGTCGTCGCACCGAATCGCGGTGCGCAGCAGACCAGCCGCGTCTGCGGCGTTGGACGGATAGGCGATACGGATGCCAGGGCAGTGGGCGAAGATGCTCTCGCCGGACTGGCTATGGTACATCGACCCGCCACGCAGGTAGCCCCCGATCGGAGCCCTGATGATGAGCGGACAGGAGAACGCGTTGTTCGACCGGTACCGCAGCATCGTCAGCTCGTCCCGGATCTGCATCATGGCGGGCCAGATGTAGTCGAAGAACTGGATCTCGACAATTGGCTTGATACCCCGGATGGCCATGCCGATGGCCCGTCCGACAATATTGGCCTCGGCGAGTGGGGAATTGAACACCCGCTCTCGTCCAAAAGCGCGCTGCAAGCCTAGTGTGGCTTTGAATACGCCCCCCTTGCCCTTGACGGACGAGAGCGCCTCGGCTCGGCTGCAGTCGGCGACATCCTCACCGAATGCCACCAGGAGGGGGTTTCTCGCCATCTCGTCGTGCAGCGTACGGTTGATGGCGGCCACCATCGTGATCGGGTCACCTTCGGGCGTGCCAGCGACATCGAACGCCTCCGATGTCGGATCGACATCGGGTGAGTACACAAACCGCCGCGCCGTGGTCCGGTCGGGCGGTGACGCCGCCAGCGCTCGATCGGCGGCATCCTGAACCTCGGTGTCGACATCGCTCGCGATCCGGGCCAGCGCGTCGTCGTCGGCGATCTGTTCCCCACGTAACAGGTCCGCGAAACGGACGAGCGGATCACGGTTTCGTTCGTCGGTCCGCTCCTCCTCGCTCTTGTACATCCCCTCGTCGTCCGACAACGAATGGGAGTAGAGGCGAACGACGCTCGCCCTGACTAGCGCCGGCCCGCGGCCGCCGCGGGCGTATGCCAACGCGCGGCGCATGGCGGCGTAACTCTGAAGGGCATCCGTTCCATCGGTCTCGATCACCTCAAGCCCTGGGAACGACGATACCAATCGCGCGATGTTGCCGCCCGGCGTTTGAATCTCGACCGGAACGGAGATGGCGTACCCGTTGTCCTCGATGAGGTAGACGACGGGCAGTCGTCTGGTGCAGGCGGTGTTGAGCGACTCCCAGAACTCGCCTTCGCTGGTCGCTCCATCTCCCAGCGAGACGAACACGACTTCGCCGTCGGATCCGCCGGCGCCCGGAAATTGGGAAACCTCGGCGCATCCGATCGCGTGCAGACACTGCGTGGCGACTGCGCTCGAGGGGGACACGAGATTCAGTGTCGGATCGCTCCAGTGGGCTGGCATTTGTCGTCCGCCCGAGCTGGGGTCACTCTCGGCACCAACGGCCGCGAGCAGCATGTCATGTGCCGTGACCCCGATGGCCAGACAGAGTGCCCGATCCCTGTAGTACGGGAAGAACCAGTCACGTCCCGGTTCGAGCTGCATCCCGGCGGCGACCTGGATTGCCTCGTGTCCTGCCGCGCTAATCTGGAAGAAGCTCTTGCTCTGGTTGTTGAGTTGTATTTCCTTGTCGTCCAGTCGACGCGACAGTAGCATCGTCCGATACAGCCGGAGCAGCTCGTCGCGCGACAGTCCCTCGTGCAGCTGTGGGTGCGGCGCGGTGTTCGTGCCGCTGGAGACCATCGAACTCTTCATGATGGTGGGGTCCCGTGGGTCTCGAGTTTTCTCCACGGTCGGGGTGTGGCCCGCATGACTGGCAAATTATATCACCGTGGTCGCTCGTAACCAGTCCATCCTACAAATCTTGTAAGTCATTGCATTTAAAAGGGTAAATAGATATGTCTGCACTCTACCCACCCGGTGGTTCTGTGATCGGATGGAGCGAACTCGAACTCGAGAAAGTCACCGAGCTGATCTCTCGAAAGCTGGTGGCCGGGGATCGCCAGATGATCGCGCAGGTCTATCTGAAGCGGGGCGCCCTGGTGCCGTTGCACCGGCACGAAAGCGAGCAAATGACGTACGTGCTCGATGGGTTGTTGAAAGTGCGCGTGGCCGGCGAGGAGGTGATCGTGCGAGACGGTGAGGTCGTTCGGATTCCCAGTGGGGTCTCGCATCAGGCAGAGGCGCTGACTGATACGTTTGAACTCGATCTGTTCAGTCCCATCCGCGAGGAGTGGCTCGACCCGGACGCAACCTGATCTTGCGCCACGTCGACCCGGGCGCGCGACCTTTGCAGACGGGGCTGTGCCCCGAACCCCCCCCGCGACCGCTCCGCGGGGACCCCGAGAGCCGCACTCCGCGTCCGCGAGGCGCGCACGTGCGCGCCTCGTCGGAAAACCCTTAATGCACGGGTCCGTCCCAGTCGTCTCCACCGCCGCGATACACGTTGAACTTCTTTCGCAAACGGCCCATCTTCCACCGCAGGTATCGGTACTTGATCTCCGCCATGACACCAAATCGACCGAACTGGCCAAGGGCGGCGCCCCGTCCGCCACGTTTCAGGTAGAGGTAACCCACGATCAGGCCGCCGAGGTGAGCCATGTGTGCCACTCCACCGGCCGTGTCGCTGAGCGAGGAAAAGAAGACGAAACCGCCGATAATCAGAACGAAGTATTTGGCAGGGATCGGGATCGGAAACGGGAACATGTACAGCGGACGGGTCGGGTAGTAGATGGCGAATGCCATCAGGAGCCCGTACACCGCGCCGGACGCGCCAATCGTCGGCGTCACGTACATCCGTTCACCGAATACCGACGGTATGAGCGACGCCGCTAGCATCGCCACGCCGGCCCCCGTGCCGGTGACGAAGTAGTACCGCAGGAAAAATTGCGAACCCCAGAGCCGTTCCAGTTCCGTGCCGAACATCCACAGCGCCAGCATGTTGAACAGGATGTGCGTGAACCCGCCGTGTAGAAACAGATACGTGAACGGCTGCCAGAGCCACAATCGCCCGAATACCGCCGCCGGCGTCAATCCCAAGAACTGAACCAGCACGGGCGCGATCTGCATCGCCACGAAGGTCCCAACGTTGGCCCAGATCAGCATCTTCACGATCGGCGTGACGGCGCCGGGGCCGAAAGAGGACAGCGTCGAGGCGGGTGCGTATCTGCGCATGGCGTATGACGTCCGGGGGGACCGCCATCGTACCACGACGGACCGGAGGCCGCTGTAGCAGGTTGCTCAAGAAGGTCCGCGGGGGTTTTCTGACGAGGCGTCTGTCTGGCCAGGCGCGAGGAGGGAGCAGCCAGGTGGGCTGTGACCGACGAAGTAACGCGGCCAGACGGACGCCTCGTCGGAAAACCAGGGTTCCCGCGGAGTGGCCGCGTGGGGTTCGGGGCGCAGCCCCGTCTGACTACTAGTCTCTGAGGTGACGAACGATTTGGGTCGCCGCGGTCTTGAACTCGGCGAGTCGCAACAGGCCGGCCATGCCGGCCAGCACCGCGAGCCCCAGGGCAATCTCCAGGCCGACCATCACGGCGAGTCTCACGAATCCTGGATCGGGCCAGAGGGCCGTGAGCCAGATGTGCGCGGCACGCAGGGCGAAGCCCATGACCGCGGCGGCGACCGCGATCTTGGCGAGACAGGTTGCAAGTGCGGCGCCGTCGAGTCCGCCGAGTCTCGGTCTGAGCAGGACGAGGAGCACGGCCGCGTTCGCGACAGCGGCGATGGACGTGCCAAGCGCCAGGCCCTGATACCCCAGGATCCTGACCAGGGTGAGATTCAATACGATGTTGAGGGCCATCGATCCGACGCCGACATAGGCGGGGGTGAGGCTCGTGCCCAGCGCATAAAAGGTGGGCACGGCCAAACGCACCGTCGAGTAGCCGACGATGCCGGGCGCGTAGCATGCGAGAGCGACCGCCGTCGCGCGTGTGTCCAGCGGCGTGAATTCTCCGCGCTCGAAGATCAGGCGGACGATTGGTTCCGCCAGGACGATCAGGCCGACCGTCGCTGGTATCGTCAGGACCAGCATCAGCCGCAGGCCCTGTGAGACGGTCCGGCGCATCGCAGCAATCTCGGCGCGGGCCGCGTGACGCGAGAGCACGGGCAGCGCGGCCGTGGCGATAGACACCCCAAGCACGCCGATCGGGAGATACATCAGTCGAAACCCGAAGGTCAGCCAGGTGACCGCGCCGGTGCCTTGGCTCGTTGCCAGAAACGTGTTGACCAGCACGTTGACCTGGACGGCTGCGCCCGCCACTGTGCCCGGACCCATCAGCCCCAGAATCGTCCGGAGTCCGCGGTCCGCCAGGTCGAGTGCCGGTCGGTATCGAAAGCCTTCTCGGTGCAACACCCAGTACTGCAGAGCGATCTGGCCGAGTCCGCCGATGACCACGCCAAACGCGATCGCCATGATCGGCTCGAGATTGAAGCGCGGCATGACCGGGACGAGGAGGAACGCACTCGCGATGAGGCTGACGTTGAACATCGCGGGGGACAAGGCCGGGACAAAAAACCGGCGTAGCGAGTTCAGCATCCCCATGCAGGCAACGGCCACCGCTACCAGCATCAGAAACGGCAGCATGACCCTGGTCAGAGAGATGGTCAGCTCGAGCTTGCCCGGAATGTTGGCGAAATCTCGAGCGATCAGCCGGGTAAGCGGCTCCGCGAAGAGGATGCCCGCCATCACCAGGACCCCGGTGATGACGATCAGCGCCGTGATGAGGTGGCGCCCGAGCTGCCAGGCGGCGTCGCGACCGTCTTCTGTCAGACGCCGCGTGAACGTCGGTATGAACGCGGCACTCATCGTGCCCTCGGCGAAGAGGTCACGCGCGAGGTTCGGAACGCGAAGGGCGACGTAGAACGCGTCCGTCGCGTTGCCCGCGCCGAACATGAAGGCCAGCACCTGGTCTCGCACCAGGCCCAGCACCCGACTGGTCATGGTCGCAAGACCGACGACGGCGGCCGAGCGGGCAAGCCCACTCGGGGGCGTCTCGGATGTCGGTGGGTCAGGTGGGGGGGGCGCTGCGGGTGCGCTCGGCACGGGGGGACTCATTCGCGCGGGAGCAGCGTACCATAGGACCCACGTCAAACAGACCTCTGCGACTCCTGTCGGCCATTTTCACATCGTGCCGCTCGCCGGGTTGTAGTGTGTGCAGTTGTCGAACGGCGTCGCCGGCGATCGGTAGGACGCGGTCGACGCGACCCCTGCATCACATGACGACCACACGCCAGACGGAGGCTCAAAACGACTTCGGTCTGCTGGTGGATACCTATCAGACCGAGATCCTGCGGTATCTGCGGCGTCTGACGGGTGATGGCGCGACCGCCGACGATCTGTTTCAGGATACGTTTCTACGCGCGTTCAAGGCGTTCTCCCGGTTGCGGTCGAATCCGAACCACCGAGCCTGGCTGTATCGCATTGCCACGAATCGGTTCCTCAACCATCGTCGCCGCGGGTGGTACAGAGTCGAGGTTCCGCTCGCCGCGGAAATTCGGAGCCGCACACCCTCGCCGGCCGCGATCCACGAGCGTGCGACGGTCGCGGACACACTGCGTCAGGCGATCGCGCACCTGCCAAAGCGTCAGCGTGCCGCGTTCATTCAGCGACAGTTGCACGGGTTCAACTACAAAGAGGTGAGTGCGGTGCTCGGCTGTACGGAGACGGCGGCGCGCGCCAACGTGTATCAGGCAGTGCGACGTTTGCGCCGGGAACTGGTGGCGCTACGGAGGACGACATGACCTGTGATGACTTTGCCCACCGTGTGGACGACCTACTGGCCGGAGACGGCACCGCGCGCACGACGGCGGCGCTGGGTCGACACGCCGACAGCTGTTGCGCGTGCAAGAAAGAGTGGCAGCGAGTCGACCTGATTCGGCGGGCGCTGTCGCGCGCCGGCACCGCCGACGAGCCTGGCGCTACGGACGTGCGTAGGGCCAGAGAGCGGCTACGTACCGCGCTCGACCGGGCGGGGCATCCGCCGATTCGGTTCGGAAAAGTGACGACACCGGTGGGTTCGGTGTTCATCGGTCTGACCGAGCACGGGGTCTGCGACTTGACCTTCGGACAGGCATCGGAGCAGGACTACCGAGCCGCGCTACTGCGACGCGCGCCCGAGGCGTGGCGGGACGACGTGTCTCTGATGCCGGTGGCCGAGCAACTGGCGGCCTACTTCGCAGGGAGGTTGACCCGGTTTACGGTGCCACTGGATCTGCGTCAGGTGACGTCGTTTACCGCCCGTGTGCTGCGCGAAACCCGAAAGGTGCGCTTCGGCCGCCTGACCACCTATGGGGCGCTGGCCGATCGTCTCGGATCTCCGGGCGCGAGTCGGGCCGTTGGGGGGGCCTTGGGGCGCAATCCGGTCCCGATCATCGTGCCCTGTCATCGAGTCCTGGCGCAAGGCGGGCGGCTTGGCGGCTTTACCGGCGGCCTCCCGACCAAGCGGCTCCTGCTGCGAGTCGAGGGGCACCAGTTCTCTGACCCCATGCCGACGCTGTTTTAGCCAGGTCAAGAGACGTCGGTGGGGGGGGCTGATCAAGAACGCACCAGTGCGCTCGTGCGGCGGGAGCGGGCATCTGGATCCGCGAACCGGTCGACGAGCGTAACCCTCCTCACCTTGGCCCTCGGGGCACGCAGGTGCGCGCCTAGGCGACATCCAGGCCGTTTCCTGTCGAGGTAGTTCGGCAGGCCAGGCGCGACGAGGGAGCAGGCACGCGGCCTGTGACCGAGGAAGCAACGCCGTCCAGACGGGCACCTCGGCAGGAAACCTAGCGTCGACGTATGGTTGTGGTTGGGGCCGCGGCTGCCGGCGCTGTCGTCGTGCTGCCGAACGCTCCGGTTTGGATACCGACGGTCACTCGACTCGGGTCGGAACTGCCCATCGGCAGCCCAGGTCGAGAAGCCGGCACATCGCCAAAGGTCGGCAAGTCCACCGCTTCCGGTTCCTCGTCATCCCCGTCATCGGATTGCCGCAGCAACTGTTGGAGCTGTTCCAACTGCTCCTGCTGCGCGGCGGTCGCTGTGAACGGTGTACGACCACGTTGACCGTTGTTCGGACTACGGCCACTGGTTGGACTCACCCGAGGTGGAGCCGGCCTGGACCCTCCGACGGCGGCCACTTGCCGCGCCGCGGCTGGCTTGGTCACCGCCATCACCAGAATGCGGTCGAACCGCGAGTCCCCGTCCGATAGCTCCGCGCGTGGCGCGGCGAGGTAGCCGGCCGCGTCGCGCAGCAGTGTGCGAAGGGCGCGGGCTTCCGGCACGTCCACGAGTTCCAGGGTCACGACCTGGTCAGCCAGTCCGTCCGCGTCAATGGTTGCGGTATTGCCGACACGGCCCCACTCCGAGAGGATTGCCTTGATCGACACCTGCTGCGCCCGGATCGTAACCCGGCCGTTCTTGAGGGACAGCTCAAGGTCGTCAGCGGCGGCGATCGGCCCCGCGAAGGTCAACATGACGCAGACCGGTGCGAGCCGAATCACGATCTCCCTGAAGGACACCTTCAGCATCTCGTCAAGTATAGACTCTCGACACCGGAACTCACGCGGAGCGGGATTTGGGTATCTGCGCCAGGCGCGAGGAGGGAGCAGCCAGGTGGGCTGTGACCGACGCCGCTCCCCCCCCAAACCCACGTCTCCAGCAGAGCCGGTTTCCTGGCGAGGCGTTCGCGTGGCAAGGCGCAAGGAGGGAGCATGCAGGCGGCATGTGACCGACGTAGCAACGCCGCCAGGCGGACGCCTCGCCAGGAAACCTAGACGTACTCTGGTCGTTGAGCTCGGTGGTGTTCGATCACCAAGGTGAGGATGTCCGGAAGCTGTACTCTGGGCTCGTAACCAATCAGGTTCTGCACCTTGGTCAGGTCCGGGACGCGTCGGGGCATGTCTTCGAAGCCGCTCTCATACGCCTCGTCGTAGGGGATGGTCACGATTTCCGAATTGCTCCCGGCCAGCGTCTTGACGAGGGTCGCCAGTTCCCGAATCGTCGTTTCGTGGTTGTTGCCCAGGTTGAAGACCTCGCCCACGGCTTTCGGCTCTGCGGCCAGAGCGATGATTCCGCGGGCGACGTCGCCCACGAAGCCAAAGCTTCGAGACTGTGTCCCGTCGCCAAAGACCGTGATCGGTTCGCCCGCCACGGCCTGGCGAACGAAGTTGGGAATCACCATGCCGTAGCGGCCCGTTTGCCCCGGGCCGACGGTGTTGAACAGGCGGAGAATGATGACCGGCAGCCGCCGTTCTTTCCAGTAGGCGAGGGCGAGAAATTCGTCGATTGCCTTGCTGCACGCATACGCCCATCGGTGCTGGTGAGTCGCACCCAGCACCAGGTCCGCATCTTCGCGGAACGGAATCGCGGTGCTCTTGCCATACACCTCCGACGTTGACGCGATCACCACCAGTTTGCGCTTCTTGGCGGCATGCTTGAGCACCACCTCCGTGCCGGCGACGTTGGTTTCAATGGTGTGTACCGGCGCTTCGACAATCAGCCGTACGCCGACCGCGGCCGCCAGATGAAAGACCACGTCACAGCGGTCGATCTGCTCGGAGAGCATCGGCTCGTTGGTGATGGAGTCGATCGCATAGTCGAACCGCGAGTGAGTCTTGAGCGGTTCGATGTTGTCGATCGACCCGGTTGAGAGGTTGTCCAGAACGAACACCTCGTGACCGACATCGAGCAGGGCACGGGCCAGGTGCGAGCCGATGAAGCCGGCCCCGCCGGTGATCAGTGTTCTCATGGTGTGGAATTCGTGGGGTGGCTCACGTGGCGAACCGGAAGTTGATGATGTCGCCGTCTCGGACTTCATAGGTCTTGCCTTCGAGCCGGACCTCCCCGTGCTCGCGGCACGCGGGGTAGGAGCCGTCACGAGCGGTCAGTGCCTCGTATGACACGACTTCGGCACGGATGAACCCCCGAGCGATATCGCTGTGAATTTCGCCGGCCGCGTTCTGAGCCGACGTTTCTCGAGGGATGGACCACGCGCGGCACTCGTCCTCGCCGACGGTGAAGAAAGAGATGTAGCCGAGCAGACGATAGCTCGCGCGGATCACCCGGGCGAGACCGGAGTCAGCCAACCCGAGGTCCTCCAGAAACGCTGCGCAGTCTTCGGGTGGCAGCTCCGCGATCTCCAGCTCGATCTTCGCGCATACCGGCACGGTCTCGGTGGCGGCCCCGGACAGCGCCTCGGTCAGTTCGGCTCGTTCGATCGCGCCGGCTGGGTCCGCGACGTCAGACTCGTCCAGATTAAGGACGACGAGCAGCGGTTTCGCCGATAGAAAGCTGAATCCTCTCAGCCGCTTGGTGTCCTCCGGATCCAGACGCAGTGCTCGCAGCGGCTGTCCGTCTTCCAGGGTAGCCCGGCATCGCTCGATGACTCGAGCCTCCTCGTCCAGTTCGCGACTCTTCCCCTTCTTGAGGTCCTGCCGGATCCGCTCCAGCCGTCGTTCTGCGACCACGAGGTCGGCCAGAATCAGCTCATCTTCCATGCGACGCAGATCTCGAGCCGGGTCGACATCCCCGTCGGCGTGTGGCACACGCGCGTCTTGGAACAGTCGGAGCACATGCAGCAGCGCGTCGGCGTTGCGAAAACCAGACACGTCGAGCAGGGCTTTCGTTCCCCCGTGGCCGGCGAGCTCGGTCAGTTCCACAGTGGCCGGAACGTGGCGCTTTGGTTTGAACAGTGCGGTCAACCGGTCCAGGCGAGGATCCGGCACTCGGGCCACGCCGACCTGCGGTGCCAAGCGCCCGCCGGGCTGACCGCCGTTCTCTCCGGACTGGCTCAGCAGCCGCAGCAACGTGGTCTTGCCGGTCGATGGCAGACCGATCAGCCCTGCTCGAAGCATCGTGTGCGGTCCGTGGCGAGGTTCAGAAACGGCCCCGGCATGGGCGTTTTGCGTGCAGTGGCGCGCGGACGTGTGTAAGACGAGCGAAAGTTAAACGGAAGTCGTTGATCCAGCTGAATTTGGCTGTTGACACTAGACTGGCCGCCTTCTACTATCGCAGTGGATTTTATTGGACTTAAGTGGAGTAAATAGGGTGTTACGAGGAAATTTCTCAGCCAAGATCGACGAGAAGGGACGTCTGAAGATCCCAACCTTGTTTCGCACCACGATTGAAGACCGATACGGAACCCAGCTTTTCGTTACGAGTGTGACCGGCGAACTTGTGCGCATCTATCCGCTCCAGGTCTGGACCGAGATCGAAGAGAAGCTTGCGAAGGTCCCGACCACTCTCCCCGCTCGCGGCAAGTTCTTGGACCGCGTCAACTATTTCGGACAACCAGGCGAGTTCGACAAGCAAGGTCGGGTGTCGATTCACGGGCGGCTTCGCGAGTCGGCGGCCATGTCCGGCGACGTTGATGTGTTTGGTCAATACGACTATCTCGACGTGTGGAACCACGACCGCTTCGTGAACCGTCTTGACGGGGATCCGTTCACCGATGACGACGCTCGGGCGCTCTCCGAGTTCGGCATCTGACCACGATGATTCTACACGAGCCGGTGCTGCCGGGGGAGACCATCGAGCAGTTGGCGCCGGCCGGACGTGCGCTCATGGTTGATTGCACCGTCGGCACTGGAGGTCACACGGAGGCGCTCTTCCAAGCCGGCGCCACGCGGGTCCTCGGCTTCGATCGAGACGCGGAGGTGTTGTCTCTGGCGCGGGAGCGGCTGTCGCCGTGGCTCGATCGGTTGGAGCTGGTGCACGGCGACTACCGAGGATTTGGCCAGGTCCTGGATGACCGGGGGATAGACCGCATCGACGGGGCGCTGGCCGATCTCGGCCACTCGACCGTCCAACTCGAGAGCGAGGGACGTGGATTCAGCTTCCGTCTCGACGCCCCGCTGGACATGCGCATGGATCGTAGTCAGGGGCAGACCCTGTCGGAGATGCTCGATGAGGTCACCCCTGAGGCGCTGGCTGACGTGATCTACGAATACGGGGAGGAGCGTCATTCTCGACGTATCGCGCGCCGCATCATCTGGGCGCGCGACGCCGGGGAGCTGAGGACGACGACGCAGCTCGCGACGACGGTGCGCCGGTCGATCCGATACCGGGGACGCACCCGCATCGACCCGGCCACCCGGACGTTCCAGGCCTTGCGCATTTGGGTAAATCGTGAACTGGACGGCCTTGATGTCTTCCTGCGGTCGTTGGCGAGTCGCCTTGCGGCCGGCGCCCGTATGGTGATTATCAGCTTTCACTCACTGGAAGACCGGATCGTGAAGCACACCCTGCGGGAGCTGGAACAGGGCGGAGGGGTCGACTTGCGTGTCCTGACCCGGAGGCCGGTCCGGCCAGGTCCGAATGAGGTGTCGCGCAACCCACGGGCGAGGTCCGCGCGTTTGCGAGCGGCTGAGAGGCTGGCATGAGCAGGCTCCATCTCGAGTACGACATCAAGCGCGACATTCGGAACATTCCCATCGTGCGGGAGGTCGACAAGACCCGACGGCGCCAGCTGTGGCGCTCGCTGGCTATCGGCGTCGGCCTCGTGGTCGTGTTGTTGTTCTCGGCCTGGCAGCACTTCGAACTGCTTCGCCACGGGTACGCCATCGAGCAGATGGAGCGGGAACGGAACGAGGAGCTCGAAACAAACCGCCACTTGCGCCTGGAAATCGAAACGCTGCGATCGCCTCGACGGATCGAGCGGATCGCGACCGCGGATCTACACCTCGTGGCCCCGACTCCCGCCGACTCGCATGTCATCGAGCGGATCACACCGACCCCGCCGCCCGACCGTTCCGTGCTGGCATCGCGAGACGCGAGCGCGGGGGTCGGGGCTCGTCCGTAGCTGACCGAGACGACCTATGGTGCCGCCTTCTTCTTCCCCCGACCGCTGGCGCGAAGTCATCCGGCGGCGCGTGCTCGTCACGGCGAGCCTGATGCTGCTGTGGGGTCTGGCGATCGAGGGGAGGCTCGTCCATCTGCAGGTGTTTCGTCACGCCGATCTCGTGGAGCGCGCCGAGCGGCAGCAGTCACGTTCTATCGACACTCATCCCAAGCGAGGAGAGATTCTCGACCGGGAGGGCCGCGTGCTCGCCTACAGCGTGGATGCCGACACCGTGGTCTCGGTGCCGGTGCAGGTGGACGATCCCGTCGAGACCACGCGGCAGCTGTGCGACGTGCTCGAGTGCGACGAGGCGCAACGCGATCGGCTTCAGACTCGCCTGGGCGAAGATCGGTTGTTCGCCTACGTACAGCGTCGCGTGTCTGTCGATGCCGCCCGCAGAATCCGAGCCCTGGACCTCGAAGGCATCGGGCTCATCAAGGAGAGTCGCCGCTTCTATCCGAACAAGGAACTGGCCGCGCATCTGCTTGGCTACGTCGGGACCGACAACACCGGTCTGCACGGACTCGAGGCGAGGTACGACGAAGAGGTGCGTGGGCGCCCGGGGCGTGTGCTCGTGCAGACTGACGCCCACAATCGCGCGTTCAGTCGGGTCGAGAGTCCGCCGACCGCCGGTGTCTCGCTCGAGCTCACCATCGACAAGTTTATTCAATACATCGCCGAGCGCGAGCTGCGGGCCGCCGTACTCGAGCATGACGCCGCCGCGGGCACCGTCATCGTGATGGATCCGTCGACCGGCGAGATTCTGGCGCTTGCCAACGAACCCACATTCAACCCCAACAGTTTCTCGGGCTCAACGCCTGACGCTCGCCGGAACCGTGCCACCCAGGACGTCTATGAACCGGGTTCCACATTCAAGATCGTGACCGCCGCTGCCGCTCTAGAGGAACAGCTCTTCGAACCGCAGCAGACCATCGATACTAGCCCAGGCGTGATTCGGTTCGGGTCGCATCGCATCACGGACATGGGCCGCAACTATGGCGCGCTCTCTTTCGAGGACGTCATCGTCAAGTCGAGCAACGTCGGAGCGAGCAAAATTGGCGTCACGCTCGGACCTGAGCGGCTCGGACGCTACGTGACGCGATTCGGCTTTGGACAGACCGCGTCTCGCGACTTCGCCGGCCAGAGTCGTGGAATCGTGCACCGCGACTGGTCGCGGCTCCGGGACGCCGACCTCGCCACCACGTCGATTGGCTACAGCATTTCCGTTACGCCGTTGCAGATGACGGCGGCGATGAGCGCCATTGCCAATGGCGGTGAACTCGTCGAGCCCCGCTTGGTCCGTGCGCAAATCAGCGGAGATCAGCGACTCGAGGTGGGTCCGCATGTGGTCCGCCGCGTGATCAGCCGGGAGACCGCGTCGACGCTCACACGCATCCTTGAGGACGTCGTATCAAGAGGGACGGCCCGGAGCGCCCAGCTCGAGGGCTACACGGTCGCCGGCAAGACCGGAACGTCGGAGAAAATCATCGACGGACGGTACGCCGAGACGGGCCACAACGTCGCGTCCTTCGTGGGGTTCGTGCCGTCGACGCGCCCTGCGCTCACCGTTCTCGTCGTGATCGATGATGTGGTGCGATTCGGCGGGGCGGTGGCAGGGCCAGTGTTTCAGCGCATCGCCGAGGCGTCGCTACGTCATCTAGGCGTGCCGCCGAACGTCGATGCCCCGTCGCCGGTTCTGGTGGCTGCGGATGGGCTGTCAGGTACGCGTGTGCGTTCCGCGTCGCTCCGTCTGCCGACCCCGGCCGGTGGCAACCATCCGCTGAGAGCCGCTGGCCGGATGCCGGATCTGCAGGGTCTTAGCGCTCGGTCGGCGTTCGGGGTGGTGGCCCAGATCGGTCTCACCACAGAAGCGCACGGTCGGGGCTTTGTCACCGCGCAGACGCCCCCGCCTGGCGCCGTGGTCGCCAGAGGGCAAGAGGTTACGCTGCAGTTCGACCGCGTTCCCGCTTCCGCGATACGGGTGGGCCCATGACTGTCGGCGACCTGTTGCCGCGTCTGTCCGGCGTAGCGCCGGCGCCAGAGACGCCAGTGTCGGCCCCCGCCGTGCGGAACCAGTTGGTGACCGCCATCGCGCATGATTCGAGAGATGTCGCGCGCGGGACAATTTTCGTGGCGGTGAGGGGACAGCAGTTCGATGGTGCCCGTTTTGCTCCGGATGCCGCCACCCGGGGCGCGGTGCTCATCGTCGCCGCGTCGATCCGCCCGGATGACGCGCGCGTACCGTGGCTGAGGGTGCCAGATGCGCGGGTGGCGCTGGCCGAACTGGCCGCCGCGTTCTACGGCGACCCGAGCGGGGACCTCACCGTGGTGGGGGTCACCGGGACCAACGGGAAGACGACCACGACCTACTTGCTCTCGGCCATCTTCGATGCGGCTGGGTGGCCGTGCGGCCGGATTGGGTCGGTTGGGTACCACACCGGACGTCGAGAGGAAGTGGCCGAGCGCACGACGCCGGAGGCGCCGGCGATACAGGCGCTGTTGCGCGAGATGGTCGACAACGGGCGAACCACGTGTGCCATCGAGGTGTCGTCGCACGCGCTTTCCATGCGACGTGTGGACCAGGTCCAATTCGCCGCCGCGGTGTTCTCGAATCTGACCCGGGACCATCTCGACTACCACCCTGACATGCAGGACTATTTCGCCACAAAGCGGCGGCTGTTCGACCTGCGGCGGCCGGGTGCGCCGGCCATCGTGAACCTCGACGATCCCTATGGCGTCGAGCTGGCGGGCACACTCGATCACCCGATGACCTATGCGATTGACTCGGCCGCGGACGTGACGCCCGAGCACCTCGAGATGACGCTATCCGGGTCGTCCATGGACGTGTGCACGCCTCGCGGCCGTCTCCGGATTCGGTCCGGTCTGCCGGGGAGACTCAACGTCTACAACATCCTCGCGGCGGTGGCGGCGGCGGTGGCCCTGGACGTGCCCTTCCCGGCGATCGAGCGGGGGGTAGCCGGGCTGGACGGGGTGCCTGGACGATTCGAGGTCGTCTCCACCCCGGATGACGACGTGATCGTCATCGTCGATTTTGCCCACACCGACGATGCGCTCCGAGCGGTGCTGACAGCCGTTCGCGCCCTGAGTCCTCACCGCGTCATCAGCGTCTTCGGGTGCGGCGGCGATCGGGACGCCGCCAAGCGACCACTGATGGGTGCCGTCGCGGCCAGACTCAGCGACCTGGTGGTGGTGACTTCGGACAACCCGCGGTCGGAGGACCCGGACGACATCATCGCGGAGATTCGACTCGGAATGGAGTCGCCCGCGGAGGCTGACCAGCTCCGTCATAGGGGCATCGCGGACCGAGCCGCGGCGATCGAGTACGCGGTTCGGCAGGCCGAGCCGGGAGACGCCGTCGTCATCGCGGGCAAGGGGCACGAGAGCCACCAGCTGATCGGTGACGAGCGCCGGCCGTTCGACGACCGGCGTGTGGCGCGTGCGGCGCTTGGTCGAAGACGAGCCGGAATCGGGTGGGCCTGATCCGGACGGGAGCCGACGGAGGAGACCGGCACGGGCATTGGTTCAGGACATGGACGAACGACTCCCCCTCACGCTTGGGAACCTCACACGCGCGGTCGACGGCCGGTTGTGCGCGGGTGAGCCTTCGGTCGTGGTCCGGGGGCTGTCGATCGACTCGCGGTCGCTCAGCGCGGGCGACTTGTTCGTTGCCATTCGGGGCGATCGGTTCGATGGGCACACCTTCGTCGCCGACGCCCTCGCGCGTGGAGCCATGGGCGCGCTCGTGAGCGACGAGACTGCGCTGGGACCATCTCCTGCCGTGGGGCTGGTGGTGGAGGACACGCTACGCGCGCTTCAGATGGCGAGCCGCTATGTCCGTCGGGCGTCGGGTGCCACGGTCGTCGCCATCACCGGCAGTGCGGGGAAGACGACGACCAAAGAACTGACGGCGGCCGCCTTGACGTCGAGCTACAAAGTGTTTCGGAGTCGTGGCAACCTCAACAACCACATCGGTCTTCCCCTCTCACTGCTTGAGTTGCGGGCCCGGCCAGAGATTGCGGTCGTGGAACTCGGGATGAACGCGCCCGGAGAAATCAGTCGCCTGATAACGCTGGCCGAGCCGGAGTTGCGGGTCTGGACGAATGTGGCGGAGGTGCATTCGGCGTTCTTCCCCTCGATCGAAGCCATCGCGGACGCCAAGGCGGAGATCCTCGACGGAGCCACGGCCGAGACGGTCGTGGTGGCGAACGCCGATGACGCGCGGGTGATGGCTCGCCTCGCCGGTGTGCCGGCGCGTGTGGCCACGTTCGGGGTTGGCGGGGACGCGGACGTCACCGCAACCGAAGTCGAGGAGCGCGGACTTGATGGCACCCGGGCGTTGGTGCGGACACCGGTCGGCCCGGCGCGGGTCACGACACCGCTCCTCGGACTGGGCAACCTGGCCAACGTGTTGGCCGCGCTGACCGTGGCCATTCAGTTGCAGGTCCCCCTGGCGGCGGCGGCTGAGCGAGTGGCCAGGGTCGAGGCGCCACCTGGGCGGGGGCAGATTCATCGGTTGTCGAACGGCGTGGTCGTCGTCGACGACTCGTACAACGCCAGTCCGACGGCGGTGAACACCGCGGTGCTGACACTCGCGCGCGACCGGCGGGAGGGACGTCGGGTTGCGGTGTTGGGAGAGATGTTGGAGTTGGGCCGTCGAGCCACCCCGTTGCATGTGGAGACCGGACGCGTAGTCGCGGCCGCTGGTGTGGGGCTGCTCGTCACGGTCGGCGGCGAGCCGGCGCGCGCGCTCGGACAGGCCGCCATCGAGGCGGGCCTCGGCTCGGAGGATGTGCTGCACTGTGAGGATAGCGAAAGCGCGGCGACTCGGTTGGGCCCCTTGGTGCGGGCAGGGGATCTGGTGCTGGTCAAGGGGTCACGCGGCGTACGGACCGAAACGGTCGTGGCCCGACTCGTGGAGGAGTGGACCTGATGCTCTTCTATCTGCTGTATCCGCCGGTCAACGTGGTTCAGTACATCACGTTCCGGACGGCAGCCGCGGGGTCGACCGCGTTCCTGATCAGCCTGCTGATGGGACCCTGGATGATCCGTACACTGCGCGAGTTTCAGATCGGGCAAGTGGTGCGAGACGAGCTCTCTGAGACCCACCAGTTGAAGGCGGGCACGCCGACGATGGGCGGGCTGCTCATCCTGGCCGCGGCGCTCGTGCCGACCCTCCTGTGGGGCGACCTGACCAACACGTATGTGTGGGTGGCGATGTTGTCGACCGCGGCGTTTGGGTTCGTGGGATTCCTGGATGACTACCTGAAGATCGGGCGCCAGAACCATCACGGTCTGCGGCCGCGGTACAAGTTGGTCGGGCAGGGAGTGGTCGGCGTGGCGGTTGGTCTTGCGCTGTTGTGGTTGAACGGTCAAGGGCTGTACAGCACGGTGCTGTTCTTTCCGTTCTTGAAGTGGCTCACCCTGGATCTGGGGTGGCTGTATGTTCCCTTCGCCGGGTTGCTGCTGGCCGCGTCCTCGAACGCGGTTAATTTGACCGATGGGCTCGATGGGCTCGCGATCTCCATCTTCACCGTGGCTGCCGCCGCCCTCACCGCGCTGGCGTACGTCACCGGACACGCCATCTTCGCTGACTACCTGCTGCTCGCCCATGTCGCGCCGGCGGCCGAGTTAACCATCTTCTGCGGCGCCCTCGTCGGCGCCGGGCTCGGCTTTCTCTGGTACAACTCCTATCCCGCTGCGCTGTTCATGCGGGCTGTCGGGTCGCTGGCCTTCGCCGGTGCTCTC
>Ga0066376_10001712_pt1 | contig 21092 bp, 18 predicted proteins | sample Knorr_S15_td_Bot_FD_77009 | JGI IMG/M metagenome (GOLD analysis project Ga0066376, IMG submission 77009) | Marine microbial communities from Southern Atlantic Ocean transect - Knorr_S15_td_Bottom_ad_5009_LV_A | ecosystem: Environmental > Aquatic > Marine > Oceanic | place: Southern Atlantic...
AAATTGCGAAGGACCAATAGCAGGGCCTAACCAAGCAATAATATCGCTCGCTGGCGCTTGAAAATGCGAAACTGTGTTTGCCACTATACCTTGTGCTAAACCACGCCAGCCACCATGTACAGCGGCGACTTCATCGCCTACACTCGAACAAAGTAGTACCGGCAAACAGTCTGCAGTCATTATAGCAAGCGGCTGCTTTACTAAACGGGTGTAGAGTGCATCAGCAGAGCGCACGAGACTTAAATCAGACTCTTCATCAATCACGACTACATCGCTGCTATGTGTTTGGTTTAACCACACAGCAGGGTTTGGCAGCTGATTTGTAAGTAACGCGCGATTTGCAAGCACGGCTTGCTCATCATCACCAACATGTAAACCCACATTAAAACTATCAAAGGGTGCAACTGATACACCGCCCTTTCGGGTCGTACTCAGTGCACTAACAGTGTTTGGGGCAGTCCATGCTGGTGTGATCATAACGCTTAAAACTCGATATTTGGGTTTGCTTTAGTATCAGCGCGTAATGCTTCTGTCATAGCTGCCATATCATCTGGAATAGGGGCTTGCCAGGTCATTAACTCACCCGTAATTGGGTGTGCAATTGATAGTTTTACAGCATGCAATGCTTGGCGTTTAAAGTCGCGTAGCATTTGAAACAGCTCTGGCGTCGCGCCTTTAGGCGGACGTGGGCGACCACCATACAGTTGATCGCCAACTAATGGGTGGTTTAAATAAGCCATGTGTACACGGATTTGGTGAGTACGGCCTGTTTCTAGACGTAAACGTAAGCGTGTATGTGCACGGAATTTTTCTGCAACACGATAATGCGTAACCGCTGGTTTGCCCATTTCATGCACGGCCATGTGAGTACGCTTTGTTGCATGACGACCAATTGGTTTTTCAACCATGCCACCAGCAGTCATTGTGCCATTACAAATTGCTTCGTATTCACGGGTGAAGTTTTCACGCTTTTGTAGCGCAGACACTAAATGTGTTTGTGCCGGAATTGTTTTCGCCACCACCATTAAACCAGTGGTGTCTTTATCTAGACGATGCACAATACCCGCACGAGGTACATTAATAATATCAGGATAATGGTGCAGTAAAGCATTTAATACCGTGCCATCTGGGTTACCCGCACCTGGATGAACGACTAATCCCATTGGTTTATTAATTACCAAAATATCATCGTCTTCATAAACGATGTTTAATTTGATATTTTGTGCCTCATATTCACGAGGGGCTTCGATGGTTGTTTCTACACTCACCATTTCGCCACCGAGTAGTTTTTCGCGCGGTGTGTTTAATATTTCACCGTTTACAGTGATTTTATCATCCAAAATCCACGTTTTTATACGTGATCGAGAATAATCAGGGAACAATTGCGCTAATACTTGGTCTAGACGTTTACCGCCAAGGTCAATTGGAACCTCGGCTTGGAGAGAAATTTGCTCTGACATTAGTAACTTTACCCAATTTACCAGTGCAAGCTGTGCTCGACTGGGTTAGAATCGCTTTAATATAATACGTATAGTTTACTCGGTTTTCCTCACTTGGCCTAGCCGAAGACATCGAAGGTAAGAAATAAAATGATAAATAAAATAGGGAAACGTGCGTTCGCCATAGTTTTTTCAGTATCTGTACTTGGTTTAGGTGCCTGTTCATCAGCACCCGATCAAGAAGATATCCAACGCGTTCCTAATAAATCTGCGCAAGCTTTATATGAAGATGCAAAACAAACATTAGATTCTGGTTTATATGCCCGTGCAATTGAGCTATTAAGCGCTATTGATTCTCGCTACCCTTTTGGTCCTTTATCAAAACAAGTACAAATGGACTTAGTGTATGCGCATTATCAAGCAGGTAATACTGAGCAAGCACTCGCAACAATCGACCGTTTTATTCGCTTAAACCCAAACCATAAAGATTTAGACTACATGTACTACATGCGTGGCTTGGTAAATATCAAAGCGGATGAAAATGCATTCCAAGAATATTTTGGTGTAGACCGTGCTGACAGAGATGCAAACCGTACTCGTGTCGCCTTTACTGATTTATCAACGCTTTTAAAACGTTTTCCTAACAGTGCCTACGCACCAGAAGCGAAAAAACGTTTAGTGTGGCTACTGAATAAAATGGCTCGCTATGAGTTAAAAGTTGCTGAATACTACTATGAGCGAGAGGCATACCTTGCTGCAGCAAACCGTGGCAAATACGTAGTTGAGCACTACTCACAAAGTAGCTACCTTGATCAAGCACTTGAGATCATGGAAAAAAGCTACAACAAGCTTGGTTTACCTGAGCTAAGTGAACACGCTAAAGCAACACGTGAAGCTAATAAGCGTTAAAATAGACTAAAAGCAAAAAGGCGCCTGAGGCGCCTTTTTTAATGTTTGCGATCGAATATACCAAAGCCAGCTCAAGGTGCGAGTTTCAGTTGGAATTAAAAGCGAGTTAGGCAAGGCATTGATTGCAAGTAATAGTGGTTCTATTGTTAAAATCAATAACGCAGTATAAATCGCTTTTAAACCAACCCTTTGGGCGCTCACAGGCACTTACTCTCATCGTTGTTACTTCTTAAAAGGGACTACCATTCTTGCAAAGTAACGCCTTGATATTAAGCACCTGTGAAACGCTGAATTCTGCATCTTGAGGTGGCTTGGGTATACTAATTAAATCGCGTCTTCGTCTTCTTCAGCGGTACGAATACGTACAACACGTTCAACGTCAGTAACAAAGATTTTACCGTCACCAATTTTACCTGTTTGCGATGTTTTAACGATAACATCGATAGCACGGTCAACATCTTCATCGCTTAACACGATATCTAATTTTACCTTAGGTAAAAAGTCCACCATGTACTCAGCACCACGATAAAGCTCGGTGTGCCCTTTTTGACGGCCAAAGCCTTTTACTTCGCTTACCGTCATCCCTGTGATGCCCACGTCCGATAATGCTTCGCGTACATCATCAAGCTTAAATGGTTTAATAATTGCTTCGATTTTTTTCATTTTCGGGTTACTTATTATTTCTCGATTGCCTCGATTTTAGACAATCCCATTGCTGATGGCAAACAAAGCTATGAATTACGGTGATTAAATCAGCAATCATGATATTATTAAACAAAGTGATTCAAAATAGAGACAACAATGAAATCATTACAACGAGGTTTTACATTATTGGAACTGATGGTCACGCTTGCCATTGTTGGTATAGTTGCCGTTATCGCTCTTTGGGATAGCTCTGACATGCTAGAAAGTGACCGCGCCGAAAGCTATTTATTAGAGTTAAAACGCACACTCAGTTTTGCACGCGCAAAAGCAACAAGTAGTGATGCAATTATTGTTGTTTGCAGTGGTAACACCAACAGTATTGAAACCAACATACGCACTCGTTGTTTATTAAATTGGGATAATGGCAGCGTTTTTGTGTTCTTTGATTCAAACCAAAATGGTGTTTACAACCCCAACGTAGGCGATGTCATTTTAAGAGTCATGGAAGAAGTTCCAGAGAATAGTCAGTTAAATTTCACTGGTGATAATTCTATTATTTTTGATACCAGCGGTATGCTCTCGTCAAGTCAAGGAACGTTTACTTACTGCCCTTCAAAAGCCGATAACGATAATAACAAACAACTAGAAGTATTTACCTCAGGGACTGCTTTATATATTGGCACTACGACAGATGTATGTAATTAAGCTTTGTAAATTGACAGCCCACACTCTCGAATTATAGTTAAATAAACAGTCGCTATTTTGGAGTCTTCAAGGATGAAGGCACTTACAACTCTGCGCAGCCTCAACGGAGCGACGTTAATTGAAAGCCTAATAGTGTTATCAATTTTATCACTCCTGCTGCATTTCGCCTTATTTGAATATAAGCCACTTCTGGCCAAAAACCGTTTAGATAGCAACATGCATACGGTAAAAAGAGCGCTTCAATTTACTCGCCTCAAAGCGCAAACAAATGATGCCCATGTCACCTTTTGCGCGTTAAAAAACAATCGTTGCAACAAGGAAGTATGGCATAAATCTTTAACTGTTTTTGTTGATAAAGGTGAGCTTGGTGTATTTGAAAGTGGTGATTCCAAATTAATGGAAATCGAAGCGATTAATAAATTTGATATGCTGACTTATCCACGTCATTCAGTCACATTTAGCCCATCAGGTATGCCGATGGGGCTAGGTAACGGGAAATTTATCTATTGTCCAGAATATAGTAAAGCACGCCTCAAAGGGCTTGCTATAAGCGTTAGTCCAATTGGACGGGTCAGGTTAATTGATACTGATAAATGCCAAACTGATAATTGATAAAGCTTATTTACCCCAACATGTGCTTGAATCAGCAGACCCTGTTGATGTTTTTAAACCCGTATCAGATATAGATAATGTTTTACACTCGGTATCTTGTAACGGTGGGCCTGATTTAGGTGTTGCTTTAAATGCAAATGTACCCGCACTATTGTCTACTTCTACAGTGATCGTATAAAAGTTACTTTCTGTAGAACTAGAAACACCTAAATCAGCAATTGCGCTTGTATATTCACGATTATCGACAAAGTATTGCTCTTGTTTATTAGCTGCATCTAATAACGAAGTAATTGCCTCTGTTCGCGCTGTACGTTTTACGTGCTCAAAATAACTAGGAATAGCAATGCTCGCGATAATCCCTAATATAGCTACGGTAATCATCAGCTCGATTAGCGTAAAACCATTATGATCCTTTGTTCTTATAAAGTTCATAGTTTAAAAACCTATATAGTTGTTTTTAGAGGAGTTACCTCTCATTGTTCTCATCATAGATGCCTAACAATAATTATGCAATTAAGCCGGGTATTCAAATAGCAGTACATGCTCTGCCTTAACATGTAAGGCAGAGCAGTCGCTTAATCCATTATTGGCTATTATCGTTTATCTCTTGCTTATAGATGAAGGTTTGCTGTGTTTTAAAACCAAAGCCAATTGGCACTGCATCACTAACTAGTTTAATTTTACCGTCTTCGATGACTAAACCTGGGCCTTGGATCTCTTGTACTTTCAGTGGGTTTTGCTCACCTTTAATACCTGGACCTATAGTTAAAAACTGGCTTTGTTCTTTAACCTTTTCATCGGTGTTGTCATCACAATAACCATCGCTATTACCATCTACACAGCTGTCACCTACACCAAAATAAAGTTGAGGCGTATCTGGCACATCATTCGAGGTGGTAAATTTTAAGCTGTCATACACCTTTGTACCGTAATGTAAGTGGAAAGCATATAAACTTCCTGAGCCGCCCGTCAGTGAGCACTGATTAGCCGTTTCTGTCGCTGAAGCAGGCGTATACGTGGTGAAATAAGCAACACCGCCAATCACAGTGCTTGCTGCAAGGGATTTTTCACCAGCAGAAGATAAGTTGTAATACCAACCATGATACTCACCTAACTCAATTTCTAAATCGGTAAATTTATCCACGTCGTCCAGTGCATTGCCAAATGGATCAGAATCCATATTCATCAAGTCAGCTTGTGTAATGGTTGCTGGTACATCATTACCTAAAAAAGGCTGAGTAACTGTATTGATATCACGGATCATGAACAGCTGATCATTAGTGACTGTACCGGTTGGTTTAGAACGGTTACCACTGCCTATCAGCACAGCATCAAATGGTGTATCAATACGGGTAGTTACTGCCTTCCCATCAACCGTTGTTTCTGAAACTTTGCTAAACATGGTTCTAGCAATCAAAGGCTTATAGAAGAAACGGCGATCTTGCGTTGAAAGCGCACTCCCTAAACTTGCTAATTTAAAATGTGTCCATGGGTTTTCTGAATCTGTTGGGCTATCAGAAGGCATATCAACACGCCACACATCACCGCCCGTATCCGTTGCATATAGCCTATCAATGTAACCATCATAGTCAGAATCTAAGATACTGATATCTGACGCGATACTATGTTTTCCTAAAAAGCCATTCTCACTCGGCGTTAATGCCCACACTTTTTTGCCTGTTTGCGCATCAACAATAAAAATACCTCTACCATGAGAATCATCAGTACGAATAACATTGTCTTTGTTAGTATCGTAACCAGCACCAAAAATAAGCACAGGTCTGTCTTTATAACCATCTAGATTCACATAAGTAACTGAAGGTTTAGACCAGGTTTGCCCTAATTCTTTAAAGTCACCTGTGCCACCTACAATTGGCTGATCCCACAGCAGACTTGGTGAGTCTGGGTTAGTTATATCGAGTCCGTAGTAGTAATTACCACCGCGTCTTAGGCCAAAGAATGCCCAAACACGGTCTGATCCATTTACGATGCCATCACTATTTTTATCATCAAAAAATACAGAGATTGGCCCGTCAACACCATAAACCTTGGTATCTGCTTGGTTATCACGAAGTGGCTTTATTATTTTATACAAGCTTCGAGGGATAAACGCCCAGCTTTCGCTCAGTACATCGTTTTTATCTTGGAACATATGCAAGTATCCTGCATTAGTACCAATTAAAACTCGGATATCATCATTACCATAGTCAATTGTTACAGGTTTTGAATGTAGTGGATCACCGAAGATGTCTTTACGCGAATCCGTTGTCGATCCATCTTTGTCTTCATCATCAATATCTAGGCCTCTTGACCAGTTAATAAGGTCTTCAACTTCATCCGGATCAGCTTCAAAATCAACGGCAGCCTTGGCTATAGTTCCGTAATGGAACACTACCCGATAACGGGTAAAGTTAAGCATGCGGCCGTTGACATTTGTTAGTACTTTGCGTCCTTCATTTGGCACGCTCGAAGAGTTAGATAAATACAGGTTTACACCACCTAACTCAACTGAATTACCATCAGCGCTCTCACCGCTAGGCAGCCAAAAAGTTTTTGCATCTTTATCAATTAAACCATCTTCATTGAGAGCTTGCTTACCATCTCTATCGGTAATTTGGTCGCCAGATACTTTTAGCTTTTTCAGATTTCCACGCCAACGAGCACCTGTTTTAGGGTAAAACATCGCATAATAAATCGATTCGCGACTACGAGTTTGGTCAACATTGTTACTTGCAATTGATGGTGCCGTGAACGTATCGTTCACTTCTCGAATTTGAGTAATGGTATTTTTAAGGGCCTCAGAAAGTTGTTCTGCAGTATTAGCATGAAGGTACTTACCACCACCTTCTGCTGCCGTTTCAGATAGTAAGCGCTTACCATTATCACTCATACCACTACCAAAACCTATGGTATAAACTCGTCCTGTTTCGTGAATATCAGTCGTCGTTGGCCTTAAATCCACCTCAACATCATCAGTACCGTGAATAACTTTTGCGAGCTTATGTAAATACACACCAGCAATTTTATCATCATCACTTAAATAGCTACCAAAGTACGACTTGTGTAATGCACTAATATTAGAGTCCTGTTCATTATCAGAGCCAGCCGACGGGTCACCATCAGTCATATAGATAATATTTACTGAATTATCACAGCGTTTTACTTCTTCTGAATTATCAAATGGTGAAATATAGGAATAGGTATACTCAATACGTGGCTCGTACCAACAAACTTTACTCCAACCTTTACCAGAGCAGACTCGCACTGATGTTGTATAAGGCGTGCCTCTTTCTATTGTAGTATCACGAAGAGCAGCATTAACCTTTTCGCCGTAGAAGAGACTTTGCCCTGTTATATAAAGATAAGCTTCCCATAGCGTTTCGGTCAGTGGTGTCCCGCCATCGGCAGGAAGACCCGCAATTGTGGTTTTCAAGGCCGATATTTGTGAACCAATGCCAGCTAGCACATAGCCACCATTAGTGCTATTAAAACGCATTAAGCCAAAATCGATGTCATCGTTACCATCAACCAATTTAGTAATAGCGTCTTGTGCAACCCCTAGGCGACTATCTGAACATGGGATATATAAACCATTTGAGAAGCCACAGCTGTTACCAGAGCTGGTTGAGAATGCCATACTACCTGAGGTATCGAAAACTATAAGAACTCGGGGTTTTTCGTCCAAGTTAACATTGTGGTTTACATATAACTCAATATCTTCGGCGTGGCCCAAAAAACTAATGACTGCTAATGAAGATAGCAGTATTCGTTGAGTAATTTTTTCTATATTCATCACTTTCTCCACTAACCGCCCGTATTTAGGCTAGCCATTTCTTGGGCAACACCTGTGCTGATCGTTAAGGTATGTTTACTCTTAGTGCCATAAGTAATCGTTGTATCGACTTGGACCATGTTACAAGACACACCAGCAGTGAAGTTAAATTTACGTGGGCAAGGTAAATCTAGCGCACCATTATTTAAATTTGTCATAGTGTTAGATGCGCCATCCATATCCCCCATGCCATAACCGCCTTCAGGTATTTCAGATGCTTTCATTAAAAAAGCACTGTTGCCACCTGCTGCAGCTTCATTAGCGATAACTTTTTGCACCGTACCAATTAAGCTATTTTCTGCCGTTTCACGCTCTTGCGCTGAGTTCGTTATTTTAATATCTACACTGCTGCTGTTCATTAAGGTCACTGCAATACCAGTCACCGCAACAACCATTATTAGTGCAATAATCAAAACAACACCTTTTTGTTTGTGCATACTTGAAACACTGTGTTTTACATTTTGATTAATTTGATAGTTTTCCATAGCAAACCTTCGCGTGATATTTCATCTACATTTCGCCTAGTAACAATTTAAGTCAGCATAAAAAGACAGGTAAAAAGTGTTTTTAAATTTAAAACATACAACCAATTCAGGCTAACCAATAAGTATTATAATAAATATACAATATCATTCCACTTATTTATTAAAATATTTACCAATTAAAAACAAGAAACCAGATAAGAATAAAGAAATAAAAACCATTAAAAATCAAATAATTAACAACAAGGGAAAGAGAGGCGTAAAAAGCGATTTATATACAATAAGTTAATTGTAAATATTTCAAGACAACATTATAAAAAATATATAAATAAAGGCAGCGCACAGTAAAAACAATTAAAAATATCAACCCAGAAAAACTGGGTTGAAAAAGAAGGATTCAGTTAAAATTAAAATAAAATAACAAATCAGTTAATCACTGGCTATTATCATTTTGTTCTTGCTTATAAATATAACTTTGATGAACTTCTAATTTAAGTGGCTCCTCATCATAAAGCTGAACATTGCCATTTTCGTCAACGCTAGGAGTAGGCCCATTAACTACTTTAGCCTCAATTTTCTCACAGTTTTCAGTACAATTTGGGTCTTTATTTGGTAATGGAAATATATACACATCACCATCTTCAACATACATAGTTGGTGTATCTGGTAGTTCTGCCGCTGTTGGAGTTCTAAGCCAATCATACACTTTGGTCCCATAGTGAAGATGAAATGCATAAAGATAACCTTGACCTTCTGCAATTGAGCACTGAGAATCCGATGAAGAACTGGTATCTGGTTTATAGGTAGTAAAGTAAGCAACGCCCCCTAACACGGTAGCTTTCGAAGTTGCCTTTTCACCCCACCCTAAATTATAAAACCAACCATCTTTTTCAGCTAAATCAGCTTCTAATTCAACAAAGTCTTTCAAACTGTCGGTCACTTTGGCAAACGGGTCACTATCTACATTCATTAAATCTGATTGCCAAATTAAATCTGGAATTTCATCCTCTTCAAAGCTTCGAGTTACCGTGTTTACATCTCGAATCATATAGAGCTTATCACTGACTTTTAAATTCAATGGATCTGTACGATCACCACTACCAATCAATACCGCATCAAAAGGAGTATCAATTCTTGAGTAAGTTTTTTCACCGTCAATTGTTGTTTCTGTTACTTTACTGAACAACGTTCTTGAAACATATGGCTCATAAAAAAAGCGGCGGTTATTATTGCCTAATTTTGCAAGTTGAAAGTGCGTCCAATTTTTTAGGTTGTTTGTCGCTAAGTCAACTCGCCAGATCCCACCGCCAGTATCACTTGCATACAGTCTGTCAGTGTAGCCGTCGTAATCTGAATCGAGTAAATGTATGTCAGACGCTATACTATGCTCACCTTTAAAGCCACCTTCTGAATTTGTTAACGCCCATACTTGTTTACCTGTTTCTGCATCGACAATGTATAAGCCTCGCCCTTTAGAATCTGCTGAGATTGAATTATCTTTATTCGTGTCGTAGCCGGCACCAAATACCAATAGCGGTCTATCTTCATAGCCTTTAAGGTTGATAAATGTAATTTGAGGTTTAGACCATGTTTGTGCCAGTTCTAAAAATTTTCCATCACTACTTTTTAATGGCCCTCCCCACATCAGAGAAGGTGAATTAGGGTTAGTTATATCTAAACCGTAATAGCTACTACCACCTCGACGTAACCCGAAAAATGCCCATACCCTGTCATCATTATTAACGATGCCGTCTTCATTTTTGTCATCAAAATAAACGGTTATTGGGCCATCCACTCCATACACTTTTGTGTGTAACTTTTTATCGCGTAATGGCTTAATAATTGAGTACAGTTCCGCAGGCATAAATGCCCAGCTTTCACTTAAAACATCGTTCTTGTCCTGAAACATATGTAAATAACCGGCATTAGTCCCAATAAGAATACGAACATCATTGTTGCCATAATCTACCGTCACAGGCTTAGAGTGCAGAACATCACCAAAAATATCATGACGAGAATCGTCTGTTGAGCCGTCCTGATCTTCATCATCAACATCAAGTCCACGAGACCAATTTATAAGATCAAAGACTTCATCCGGATCTGAATCAAAATCAACGGCAGCCTTAAATCGATTTCCATAATGGATTATGACTCTGTAAGCCGTAAAATTGAGCATTCGACCGCCCGATAAATTTGTGATTACTTTTCGGCCATTATTTGGGATACTCGATTGTTCAGCTAAATAAGCATTTACGCCTCCTTTCTCAACGTATCCACCATCAGCAATGAGATTGCTATTAGATTGCCAGTATGTTTTTGCTGTTGATAAAATCGCCCCGTCATTACCAAGAGCGGAGTCAAGGTTGGCATCAACTACGACACCACCAGACACTTTTAGCTTTTTAAGGTTCCCTCGCCACCGAGCATCGTTTGAAGGTAAAAACATAGGAAAATAAACTGCATCACGATGTGATAATTTATCTGAATTATTTGATGCTACCGATGGTGAAGAAAAAGTTGAGTTGACCTCTCTAATCTCGGTAAGAACATTATCAAATGCATCACTTAGCGCTTTTGCAGATTCTGCGAAAATATAACTACCGCCACCATTATCAGCAGTCGCCTGTAAAATATCTCCTGCGTTTTTAACTAAGCCTTTACCAAAACCAATCGTGTAAACATTTGCGCCATCTACAACACTTGTTTCAGGGTATATATCCCTATTTTCATTCTCTTTACCATGAAGAATTGTTGCCATTGAGGGTAAATGACTATTACCCACTTTTTTAGGTGAAGTGCCATAAATACTTTTATATAAGTTTTCTATATATTTATCCTGACCGACATCATAGTAAGGTTCACCGTCTGTCATCAATATAATATTTACGCTATTATCGCATCGTACTGGATCACCTAAGTTCTGCTTGAAAGGAGAAATATACTTACCATTTGATTCTGTTGAACTATCTCTTTTAGCTGGTTCAACCAGATTCGCGAAAAAAAGGTCATCTCCTATTAAGTATCGCCATGTTTCAGTAATAGTTTCAACTAATGGGGTCCCTAATTCTAGATCAGTGATGTCCCAATTTCTGAGAGTATTTTTAATCGCATTATGATTTGTTCCAATCCCATGGACAATATAACCACCAGTACCTTTAATAAGCCGCATTAAACCAAACTCAATATCAGTATTGTCATTGATTAATTTAATCATCGCCTCCTGTGCGACTTCTAAACGACTTCCTTCAGGGCATAGTATTAGTTTTCCTTTATCTCTACAGGCTTTGCCCGTTTCTATAGAGAATGCCATGCTATTTGATGTATCAAAAACAAGTAAGACCCGTAATTTTTCGTCTTCCGCTACGTCATAATTTACATATAGATCTATATCTTCAGCATAAAGGTTTTGGCAAAATACACATGCAAAAATAAAAAATAGGCTGTTTAACTTCATTTTCATACTCGCCTTACTCCATTAATTTCCACTATTTAAGCTCAGCATTTCTTGAGCAATCCCTGTTGTAATAGTGAGGTTATGCTTACTTTTAGAGCCATATTCAATCACTGAATTAATCTCAACCATATTGCATCTTAAGCCTGCAGTATCATCAAAACGTCTTGGGCACCTTAAAGCCATAGGGCCTTCATTTTTGTTAAACATGGTATTAGATGTGTCATTTGTATTACCTAGATCTAGGCCTGTTTCAGGAACTTGCCCTCTACTAAAGAAAAACCGGCTGTTACCTAATTTTTTTGCTTCATTAGCAATGACGTTTTGTACATCACCAATTAATTCATTCTCTGCCGCTTCTCTCTCTTGAGCGGCATTTGTGATTTTAATATCTACACTACTGCTGCTCATCAAAGTCACAGCAATACCGGTTATCGCAATAACCATGATCAAAGCAACGATTAATACAACACCTTGTTGCTTATGCATCATAGTTAAATGCGCCATAAGTTTGCCCCAACATTGTTCAAGCGGATAGTGGTCGTAAATAGTGCGCGTCGGTAGTTATCGTCAAATGTAAGAACGCGGCTATTTGCGTCTTCACCCAATGTATAAGTTTGATTTTTCAACTTAAGGTTTGAATCTGGTAAAAGCGATCTCACAAGTAAGAATACTTGCACTGTCAAAATACCACGGCGATTTTCCCAATCAGTGTTGGTCATCTGGCTGATACTTTTATATGTATCAACACGACTGTTATTTGTAGTATCAAGACCAAACACAAAGTGCATATTTTCTACCCCTTCCATAACGGTTTCAGTTGTCATGCCCCCATTCGGAGTTAAGCGTTTACGTCGAAGTAGAGGAACAGACACTCTTTGGTCATTAATGGTGTAAGTTTGCTTGGCGATGTAATAAACATGATGTCGATAGCGCCAAATCGTGGCATTGCCATTTACAGCCGCTGCCGCGATTGGGCCGCGCTGAAATTCTGCAAGCTCTTGCTCGGCGATGAAATAATAATAGTTATCGCTAGTATTGGCAGGTTGAATTTGTAAGCCTTCTAAAAACTTAATTTGCAGTACATCTGTATTTTTCTCAACATTGTTTATACATCCAAGGGCTGAGTTACCGGTTGTTTGCACTGCATAAACGGAGCGAAAGTTACTGGTTGCAGCTGTATCTGGAAAGCTGCCATTATTAAGGCCTTCTGAACAATCATTACCGGGATTTCCTAAACTGTTTGTATTTGCATCTGAGAAAGAGTCTTCATAAAACGTGCCCCAAAAACCAATCTGTTCAATATCACGTTGCATGATATTCATAGCCAGTCTGCCAGTTTCTTGTAGCTCTCCAATTGTCATCGTGTCACGAGTCGTTGACTTCATGCTTATATAGGTAAACATCACCCCGCCGAGCACCACACCTCCGATGAATAAAGCAACCATCATCTCGACGAGAGTAAATCCATTATGCTTTTTCATATCAAGACCTTAAATAAATATAGCTTTGTAGAACAATCAAACGTCGCTTATCGCCTTTAGAACCACAATCAATTGCAGCTGTATCTTTATTAGCACTAAGTTCTTGACGGCCTTGCCAACTGATCACAACCTCAATATTGAATTCGCTGGCATTACCTGCAGCGACGGGAGTACTATTAATACACACAGTTGCATCGTCTAAAGCACCGGTGTTTTCACGAGCCTGAATTGCACGCACCCATTGTTGTTTATCTAATTCTGCCAATTGTTGAGCACTACATGCTGAGTTATAGCAACTCAAACTTGTGTTTAGAGCTGTATTACTATCGAAAGTGCCATTATATAACGCAGCAAAGCCAGGTGAGTCGTTCGCTCGCATACGCTGAATAATGTCATTACCCAGTGCTACAGCAGCTGCACGCTGCATAGAATCAAAGCTTGCCTGCTTGGCTTTTGCTTGTAAGGCAACCGCGCCTAATAAGCCAAAACTTAAAATAACAAAGGCAATAAGTACTTCAATAAGGGTAAAGCCTTGCTGCTCAGAATGTTTAATCATGGTGAAGTTCATGGATACTTTTACATACAGTAAGAGTATTACGACACAAATAAATAACAATCTGTATATGGACGAGCGGTCAAAATGCGCGATAAACGGTACTTAAACTTTGCTCAAAGTTAGATAGTGACTAATAAGAAAGTAATTATTGAAAATAAGATGCTGCAATGAAGATTGTTATTATTTACCCATTACAGCTTTTACATTTTTAAGCTCTCGGCGACTAACTGCCAAAGGCTCCTCAAACTGCTTCATCGTAACTGTATGCCCACCTGAAGATGGGCTATTAAGGCTAACAATATGTTGCTTATTCACAAGTGTATTTCGGTGAATTCTAAGTAGCTGCAGCGGATAGGTTTGCTCTAGTTGCTTTAAACTTTGCTCAACAAGTGCCTCACCTTCAAAAAACACTACTCGGGTATATTTTTGCTCTGCGATACAGCAAACCACATCATCTACATTAACTCGTCGTATTACACCTGCAAGTTGATAACTAATGTAGTTATTTTCGGGGGCGGTTACTTGAGTACGGTTTAATTTACTCAGTTGCGTCATTGCTTTGGTTAATGCCTGCTCAGACACAGGTTTAACTAAATAGCCATCAACAGCGAGCTCAAATGCAGTTAGAGCATGTTCTGAATGGGCCGTTAAAAACATAACTGCAGGCGGGATCGAAAACTGTTTTAGCTCTGCGGCCACTTCAAGGCCAGACTGCTTAGGCATATTAATATCAAGCATCACTAAATCGGGCTGTAGTTGCTTACAAAGTTCAATTGCTTGCTCACCATTACTTGCTTCACCAACAATAGTGCAACCCTCATTTGCAGCTAATAAGCGTTTTATTCGTGCCCTTGCTAGTGGTTCATCATCAGCAATCAAAACTTTTATCATGCATCCCTCTGCTTTGGTATTACCAGCTTCACTCTAAATACATCATCACGAATTGTGGTCGTCAGCTGTGCTTTTTGATCATAGAAAAGCGCCAAACGTTGGCGGATATTATCCAGTGCCATCCCATTTCCTGTTCGTGAGTTATTCACTTCTGCAGCTACAGGATTCGTTATAATAAAGGTATAAGCTTTATCCGATTGATGCATTTCAACAGAAATATTGCCTTGTTCTGCTGGCTCGACGCCATAAAATACCGCATTTTCAATAATTGGCTGTATTGTTAAACACGGAATATCAATGTCTGGCAACTCGTCAGGCAATTTCCAGCTTAATGCTAGGCGTTCGCCATAGCGCCAACGTTCAAGAGCCACATACTGCTGGCATAAAGTGATTTCATCAGCAAGCTTTATGGCTTTACCGCTGCGCATAGCGGCCTGCGAAAGCGCCGCCAGCGCCAAAATTGCTTGTTCAGCTGCCTCAGCATCATAATGTGTCAGCTCAGCAGCTGTGTTTAAACTATTAAACAAAAAGTGAGGACGAATTCTTGCTTGTAAGGCATCAAGCTCAGCCTGCGCTAACGCTTTAGTTTGCTGCTCTTTTTGATTATGAATAAGCAAAAATTGGCTGAATAGCGCCGTTACCAAAAATATGATCAGTAAATTGCTGACAATAAAGTTAGCCCTCGACTCCATAGCGAACACATCTGAAAACACTGACAAAAACAGCCAACTAAACACAGACGTTGATGCCAGTAATGTGAATATCAGAATAAATAGCTGCTTTGAATGTGACAGCTCTGTAAGTAAGGCTCGGCACACATACAGTAACGACAAGCTAGAAAGAAAGATTAGATGTAAAAAGCAGCTAAATATAGCAAGGCGTAACCAAACATCACCTAAACTCATGGGTGAGAAGGCGAGCAAAATAGCAATGACTTGGCTGACGATCAGGGTGGCAAGGACACCTCGAGATTGAAAAAGAGCCGCAATCAGCAAGCCGTTTGAATTTGGCTGTTTGCTCATGGGCTCCTCTTTTAACTGTTGACTACTATTTGCTTAGATTAGCGTAGCTCAACAGGAACGGCAAATACTATGTTCTCTTCTTCACCAGGATTTTCAACAACTTGATTACCACCTAGTTCTTTTAAACGAGTAATAACCTGTTGAACTAAAACTTCTGGTGCAGATGCGCCTGCAGTCACCCCCACCGCATTGACATTGCTGAACCAATCCGCTTCAACATTACTTGCATCATCAATCAAATAAGCAGTGGTGCCCATTTTATCAGCAAGCTCACGTAAACGGTTTGAGTTAGAGCTATTTTTGGCCCCAACAACAAGCAGTACATCCACTTTATCTGCTAAGTCACGCACTGCATCTTGACGGTTCTGCGTAGCATAACAAATGTCATCTTTACGCGGGCCATCAATCGCCGGAAACTTAGTACGAAGTGCATCAATCACATCTGCTGTATCATCTACAGATAACGTTGTTTGGCTACAGTAAAACAGGTTTTCTGGGTTTTTAACCGTTAAGCCTGCAACATCTTCAGGGGTTTCTACTAAGTAAATACCACCCGCTTCGTTGTCGTACTGCCCCATTGTGCCTTCTACTTCAGGATGGCCATGGTGACCAATTAACACGCACTCAGTGCCTTTACGGCTTGCGCGTGTTACTTCCATATGCACTTTTGTTACCAGTGGGCACGTGGCATCGAACACTTTAAGGTCGCGACGCTTTGCTTCACTACGAACAGCTTGCGAAACACCATGTGCGCTGAAGATAACAATGCTGTCGTCAGGAACCTGATCTAGCTCTTCAACAAACACGGCACCACGATTTTTTAAGCCATCAACAACATATCGATTGTGAACGACTTCATGGCGCACATAGATTGGCTTTTCAAAGATATCGAGTGCGCGCTCCACAATACTAATTGCACGGTCAACGCCAGCACAAAAGCCACGTGGATTTGCTAATAAAATGTCCATTAACCTGTTACCTCTAAAATATCAACTTCAAAGGTTAAGCGCTGCCCGGCAAGTGGGTGGTTAAAGTCAATCGTGACTGAGTCACCTTGAACTTCACGAACAAGACCTGGTAACTCTGTGCCATCAGGTTGAGTAAAGGCAATAATATTACCAACTTCAGCTGGGGTCTCAGCACCAAACTTGCTGCGGTCAACATAATAAATGTTATCTGGATTTGGTTGACCAAATGCATCTTCAGGCTCTAATGCAAATGACTTGCTGTCACCAGCCATTAAACCGAGTAAACACTTTTCAAAATTTTCTGTCAGGCTACCATCACCCATTCGCAATTTTGCAGGTTTATTATGCACCTTCGTTGAATCGGCTGCTGAGCCATCTTCTAACTTAATTGAGAAATGAAAGATCACTTCAGAGTTTTCACCAATTACAGCTTGGCTCATGCTCGTTGCTCCTTAGGACTTTCGCCTGTGAAGGCATCAAATAAAAGTAATGCGGCACCGATACAAATTGCACAATCGGCAATATTAAAAACAGGAAAGTGCCAGTTTTCGTAATATACATGCAGAAAGTCAATGACATAGCCATAAGCGATGCGGTCGTATAAGTTGCCAATCGCACCGGCTAATACTAACGCATACGCAGAACATAATACTTTGTTAGACGCTGGCAAGCGCTTCAGCCACCACACTAAAAGCACACTGATCGACACTGCAATCAAACTAAAGAACCAGCGCTGCCAGCCACCTGAATCACTTAAAAAGCTAAAGGCCGCACCATAGTTATGTACATAAGTGAAATTAAAAAACGGCAGAATATCAATCGACTCTTCGTAGGCCATGGTACTAACGACAAGTGTTTTTGTCGCATGGTCTACTACTAAAAGTAGTAGACTCAGCCATAACCAAACCAAGCCACTTTTTCCGGCTAGTTTGCTCACAAACAACTCCTATGCGAACTGACGCTGTTCACCATCGCCGTCAACATTGCTTACACAACGGCCACAGATTTCAGGGTGTGCAGGATCAGCACCTACATCATCACAGTAGTGCCAACAACGCTCACACTTTTCAGCGGTTGTTGCTGCAACTTTAATGAATAAACCATCAATCTCAGTCACTTGAGTACCTTCAGGCTGTGCTGTCACAGTTTCAACTGTCACACCTGACGTTAATAGTACAAAGCGCAGTTCATCACCTAATGCAGCTAATTTCGCGCTTAGCTCTTCACCTGCATAAATGTTTACGTTTGCTTGTAGAGTTGCACCAATAACTTCTTCTTTACGAGCGGCTTCTAGCACACGGTTTACTTCATCACGCACGTTTAGGATTATTAACCAATCATCGTTGCTGAATTTGCCTTGTGAAGAGGCTTGCAAGCCATCGTACCATACTGAAGTGAATACAAACTTGTCACGCTCACCTGGTAATGCTTCCCAAATTTCTTGCGCGGTGAAGCTTAAGATCGGTGCCATCCAACGCGTCATTGCTTCGGCAATGTGGTAAAGCGCAGTTTGACATGAACGACGCGCATGGCTGTCGCTTTTCGCTGTGTACTGACGGTCTTTAATAACGTCTAGGTAGAAAGAACCAAGCTCACCAGTACAGAAGTTCATTAGCTTTTGCGTTACAAGCAACATTTGATACTTATCGTAAGCTGCTAAAATTTCATCTTGAAGTTCAGCTGCACGGCCCACAATCCAACGGTCAAGCTCAACCATGTCTTCAATAGCAACTTGATCCGTTTTAGGATCAAAACCATTTAAGTTCGCAAGTAAGTAACGGCTTGTGTTACGAATACGGCGGTAACGGTCTGCAGAACGTTTAAAGATTTCATCAGATACGGTCATTTCAGCTGTAAAATCAGTTGATGCAACCCATAAACGTAAGATGTCAGCACCTAGTTTGTTCATCACGTTTTGTGGCGAAATGACGTTGCCTAATGATTTAGACATCTTGCGGCCGTTTTCATCAACGGTGAAACCATGTGTTAACACTTGCTTATATGGCGCATGACCATTGATAGCAACCGATGTCATCATTGACGACATGAACCAACCACGGTGTTGATCAGAACCTTCTAAGTAAAGATCAGCAGGACCGGTTAAATCGTCACGTGCATCAACCACACATGCGTGTGTTACACCTGAGTCAAACCATACATCCAACGTATCTTGTACTTTCATGTACTGCTCAGCGTCATCACCAAGTAAAGTTGCTGGCTCTAAGTCATACCACGCTTGAATACCTGATTTTTCAACCAGTTTTGCAGCTTCTTCGATAAGCTCTTGTGTATTCGGATGAAGTGCACCCGTGTCTTTATCAACGAATAATGCAATTGGCACACCCCATGTACGTTGACGTGAAATACACCAATCAGGACGGCCTTCAACCATGTTTGCAATGCGGCTTTCGCCCCACTCAGGTAACCACTCAGTCTTTTTGATTTCTCTTAATGAATCTTGACGAAGGTTAGCTTGGTCCATACTTACGAACCACTGTGGCGTCGCACGGAAGATAATTGGCGTTTTGTGACGCCAACAATGTGGGTAGCTATGTGTAAGCGCATGGTGATGTAATAACGCATTGTTTTCAGTTAATACGTCAATAACGCTCGCATTTGCTTTAAATACGTGCTGACCAGCAAACATTGGTGTGTCAGGTAAGTAAACACCGTTAGCACCAACTGGGTTAGCCACTTCTAAACCATAAGCAAGACCTGCCGCAAAATCCTCTTGACCGTGACCAGGTGCAGTATGAACAACACCAGTACCAGAATCAGTTGTAACGTGATCAGCAACAATCACAGGCACTGTGAAGTCATAGAATGGGTGAGCAACCTGTAAGTTCTCAAGTGCCGCACCTTTTACATAACCGAGTACGTGGTAATGCTTAAAGCCATAACGGTCCATAGCATCTTTAACTAGCTCAGAACCTAAGATTAAACGCTGCTGTGCACCTTCATCGTCAACTTGAACAAGGGCATATTCAAGCTTTTCGTGAACTGCTACTGCACGGTTAGCTGGTAATGTCCAAGGTGTAGTTGTCCAGATAACAGTACTAACTGCACCGCTACCTTCATGGCCTTCGGCAAGTTCAAACGCATTGATTACAGCCTCTTGATCAGCAAATTCGAAGCGAACATCGATTGCTGGAGACTGTTTATCTTGGTATTCAACTTCCGCTTCAGCAAGCGCTGAACCACAATCTGTACACCAATGAACAGGCTTTGCACCTTTGTGTAAGTGACCATTTTTAATGATACGACCAAGAACACGAATCGCATTCGCTTCAAAGTCAAAGTTCATTGTTAAGTAAGGCTTGTCCCAATCACCAAATACACCAAGACGTTTAAAGTCTGTTTTTTGACCTTCAACTTGCTTTTTAGCGTATTCACGACACTTTTCACGGAACTCAGCAGCAGACACTTTCACGCCCGGCTTGCCTACTTTCTTTTCAACCATTAATTCAATTGGTAAACCATGACAGTCCCAACCCGGCACGTAAGGTGCATCGAAGTCAGACAGGGTTTTTGACTTAACAATAATATCTTTAAGAATTTTGTTTACCGAGTGGCCTAAATGGATATCACCGTTTGCATACGGAGGGCCGTCATGCAAAATGAAGGTTTTTTTACCTTTTTTAGCGCTGCGAATTTGACCATATAGATCGTCTTCATACCATGTTTTAAGCATAGTTGGTTCACGTTGTGCCAAATTGCCGCGCATTGGAAACGCTGTTTCCGGTAAATTCAAAGTATGTTTGTAGTCGCTCATTAATCCTACTTTCCGTATCGGCTACCTAATTTAAACCAAAACACTGCTTAGCGGCGGTTACATCATCTGCAATCTGCGCCGTCAGTTGTGTTAATGTCTCGAATTTTTTCTCATCGCGAAGCTTTTTTACAAGCTCCACATGCATAAATTGTCCGTAAATGTCCTGCGCAAAGTTAAAAAGGTGAACTTCTAATAATGCGCGTGTCCCGTTAAATGTGGGTTTGTTGCCAATATTTGCAACCCCAAACAGCTGTTCATTGCCAACGGTCGCTTTCACCGCAAATACGCCATTTACTGGGCATACTTGACGTTTCAAGGCAATAT
>Ga0066376_10001713_pt1 | contig 21087 bp, 18 predicted proteins | sample Knorr_S15_td_Bot_FD_77009 | JGI IMG/M metagenome (GOLD analysis project Ga0066376, IMG submission 77009) | Marine microbial communities from Southern Atlantic Ocean transect - Knorr_S15_td_Bottom_ad_5009_LV_A | ecosystem: Environmental > Aquatic > Marine > Oceanic | place: Southern Atlantic...
AACGCTGGATGATGGTGGCGCGCCACTCTTCCGTTTCGGAAAAGAGCCCGTAAAAATTTCGCGTGCAATTATCGAAAATAGTTCTGTATTCCTAAATTAGACATAATAGATTGGCGCTTGGCAATACCACGGCGGCGTCGATGTTAATAAATGTATAGAGATGCTAAGGAATAAAACGACTTTGCGCCCAGGTGGCGTCAGCGATATTTTACTCGTTTAGGGGGTATTTTTTCACAATATCGCCCGGCGCAGATTGCCTTTCACCCGCGCGCGGATCGACTGGCCGGGGGCCGGGGCCTGAAACGCCTGGCCGGTGACCTGTTCGTAGAGCCGGATATAGCGGGCGCTGAAATCGGCTAGGGTGTCGGCCGGAATATCGGGGATCGGGTTGCTATAGGGGTCGCAGCGCCGCGTCACCCACAAGCGCAGGAATTCCTTGTCCAGGCTGTCCGGTTCGGCGCCCTCGGCCATGCGCGCCGGGTAGCTGTCGGCCAGCCAGTAGCGGCTTGAATCCGGTGTATGGACTTCGTCGCCAAGGGTGATGACGCCGTCGCGATCGAGCCCGAATTCATATTTGGTATCGACCAGGATAAGGCCGTGGCGGGCGGCGATTTCCTGGCCGCGGGCGAAGATTGCAAGGCTTCTTCGCGCCAGCTCATCCCATTGCGCTTGCGTCAAGGCGCCGCTTGCCACCAGTGCCGCGGCATCGGTCGGCACATCGTGCGCGCTTCCTTTGGTCGTCGGCGTGAGGATCGTTGCGGGCAGGCGCTGGTTCTTGACCAGGCCGTCGGGAAATTCATGGCCATAAAGCACCCGCTTTCCGCGTTCATACATCGTCCAGATAGAGGTGCTGGTCGATCCGGTAAGATACGAGCGCACCACCATTTCGACCGGCAGCATGGTCAGTTGCCGGCCGATGATGACGTTCGGGTCGGGATATTCCAGCACATGGTTGGGGCAGAGATCGGCGGTCTGTTCGAACCAGAACCGGGCCGTCTGGTTCAGCACCTGACCCTTATGGGGCACGGCTGCCAGAACCTTGTCGAAGGCCGATTGCCGGTCGGTCGCGATCATCACCCGCCGCCCGTCCGGCAGATCGTAGGAATCCCGCACCTTGCCGCGCTGAAAATTGGGCAGCCAGTCGAATTGCGCGTCGGTCAGGCAGTTCGCCAGGGCGGTCTGAAAATCGCTCACGCGGCGACCTTGCGCTGGAAAAACGCGCCGATCGCGGCGATGGCGTCCAGGGCTTCGGGCAGGACGTCGCTATTGCCGTGCCAGCCGTGGATCATGTCTTCCCAGGCCTCATAGGTGACATCGACCCCGGCGGCGCGCGCGTTCGGCGAAACGGCGGCTGTCGTCGAGCAGGGTTTCCGCCGTGCCGACCTGAATCAGCAGCGGCGGCAACCCGTCCAGCGCGCCATAGAGCGGCGAGGCCAGCGGCGTTCGCGGGTCGGCGCCGGCCAGGTAATAACCGGCCATGCGGTCGAGATCGGCTTTGCCGATCGAGGGATCGATTTCGGCCTTGCTGACCATGGTATCGCCGCTCTGGGTAAGGTCCGTCCAGGCGCTCATCGGGATCGCGGCGGCGGGCAAGGGCGCGCCGATTTGCTTCAGCTTGAGCAGCAGCGCCAAGGTCAGGCCGCCGCCGGCCGAGATGCCGCCAACGGCAATGCGGCCAGCCGCAATGCCCCGATCCGGCAACCAGCGATAGGCGCTATGGGCGTCATCGACCGCGGCCGGAAACGGATGTTCGGGCGCCAGCCGGTAATCGACCGAGAACACCCGGGCCTTGCAAGCCGCCGCAATCCGCGCCAAGGTTACCCGCGAGGCGGCCGACGAACCGCGATAGTAACCGCTGCCATGCAGGAACAAAAACACCCGGTCGGTCGCCACACCGGGCGCATCGACCCATTCGCCCGGCACGCCACTGGCATCGGCCACCACATGCGCCGTCCCATCGGGCAGCGGCGTCGCGGCGCGCGAGTCCGCCTCGGCCCGCAACTCGGCGAGGGTCTTGTCGGCGCTATAGGGGTTCGCGCGCTTGGCGGCGATCAAATCTTGCAACGCCTGGCTGGCCATCGAAGGGTTCCTTACTTGTTTGCGTCAAGCCACGCCTGGCGTTCGCGGCGGCAGGTTTCGTGTTCGACGCCGGTCACGACCGTGTAGCTAGCACCAGTCGACGCGATCATCGCTTCAACGCTGTAGTTCTTGTAATCCCGCACGCCGGACCCGCTGAAGTCGCCATGCCGCGCCCCCATCACCAGCCCGGCGCAGCCCGCCGCCTCGATGGCCCAGCAGCACATCGGGCATGGCTCCATCGTCGTATAGCAGACCGCGCCGGCCAGATCGGACACGCCGGCCTTGCGGCAGGCGTCGCGGATCGCATCGACCTCGGCATGGGCCGTCGGGTCGCATTGCGAGTTTACCCGGTTGCGCCCGATGCCGATCACCGCGCCATCGCGCACGATTACCGACCCCACCGGCGTATTCCCTTGCGCCGCCGCGGCCCGCGCTTCGGCCAACGCCAGCGCCATGAATTTTTCGTGTTCAATGGTCATGTCCGCATCCTTTCATGTGGCAAGGGCTCAGCACCCTTGTTAGGTGTTTCCCTAGCGCACCGTAAACACCAGTTTCCCGCGCAGATGGCGCGCTTCGCTGATGCGGTGGGCGGCGGCGGCCTCGGACAGTTTCCAGGTGGTGATTTCGGGTGTATGGACGGCACCGGCCTCGATCAATTCGGCGATGCGGGCAAGATGGGCGCGGCTGCGGCCGACCTTGGGCCGAAGGGATTGCACGTCGCCGCGCGGCGATGCCGGCGCGACACCGCCCGAAGCGATGAACGCGGCGCGCCCGCCGGGCTTCAAGACGCCAAACGACCGTGCGGCCACGTCGCCGCCAACGGTGTCGAACACGGCGTCGCAACGCGATACGGCCTGGGTGAAATCCTGCGCGTTGTAATCGATGATCTGGTCGGCGCCGAGGCGGCGCAGGTAATCGTGATTGGCGGCGCTGGCGGTGGTGATTACCCGGGCGCCGATATGCTTGGAGAGTTCGATGGCGAAGGCGGCAACACCCCCCGCGCCGCCTTGAATGAGGATCGTCTCGCCGGCTTGCAATCGCAGCGTATCCTCGATGCTGACCAGCGCGGTCAGCCCGGCAAGCGCCAGCGACGCGGCCTCGACATGCGATAAAGATTGCGGCTTTTTGGCCACGATCGACGCGTCGATAGCGATCTTTTGCGCATAGGCGCCTTCCTGCCCGACGCCGCAGACCGCGAAAACCGCGTCGCCGATGGTGAAATCTTCGACCCCTTCGCCAAGACCGCTGACGATGCCGGAAAAATCCCGCCCCAAGATGTAGGGGAAGCCCGAAACCGGACCGCTGCGCCCGCTGCGCACCTTCCAGTCCGCGCCATTGACGCTGGCCGCATGAATATCGACGACGATCTCGCCCGGCCCGGCAACGGGGTCCAGCCTATCGCCGAATTGCAGCGTTTCTGGTCCACCGAATTCATTGATAAACGATGCTTTCATCGCAAGCTCCCCTTAACTTTAGAACTGTATCCGCCGGGTAAAGGCGCCATCGACAACAAGGTTGGTGCCGGTGATGAAGCCGGCGGCCGGGCTGGCGATAAAGGCGACCGCGTTGGCGACGTCTTCGGGCGTGCCCATCCGGCCCATTGGGTTATGGTCAAGGGCGGCGGCATAGGCGTCGGGCGCATCGGCGCGGCGTTTATCCCACACGCCGCCTTCGAAGAAGATCGTGCCCGGCGATATTGTATTGGCGCGGATGCCTTGGGGCGCCAGGGCGCTGCTGAGACCGGACATATAAGCAATCAAGGCGGCCTTGATGCCGTTATAGGCACGCACGCCCATGAAGCTTTCCAGCGCCGCGGTGCTGGCGATGGCGACGATCGACGCGGCCGACGATTTCTCCAGGAACGGCAGCGCCGCCTCGACCACCCGCACCGTGCCCAGGATGTCGGTTTCCAGGCCGCGCCGCCAGGCGTCCTCGTCGGGCGTTCCGGCCAGCGCGCTGACATTGGCGACCAGTATGTCCAGCCCGCCAAGCTGGCCCGCCGACGCTTCAATCCAGCTGCGCGTGGCCGTGCTGTCGGTCACGTCGAGCGCGCCGCCATGGGCCGCAACGCCGCAGGCGCCGAGCGACGCCACCGTCTGTTCCACCATCGCGCCATCGCGCGCGCAGATCGCAATATCGCATCCTTCGCCGGCCAGGGTTTGCGCGATCTTCAAACCGATGCCCCGCGTGCCGCCGGTGACAATCGCCTTTTTGCCCTTGAGACCAAGATCCATCCTTGTTCCTTTCTCGATGTCCGCTTTTACGCCGCCGGCATCATAGGTACCCCGCGCGGCCATCGCTTGCCAAATTCACGCGCACCGGGCTAATACCCCTGCAAGCCGCAACAGGAGCCGAACCGATATGTTCTATGACGACCCCAAGAAACACAATCTAAAGCACAACCCCTTCAAGGCGCTAATCGCGCCACGGCCGATCGCATGGGTCAGTTCGGTCGATCTTGACGGCGTGCCAAATCTGGCGCCGTTCAGCTTTTTCAATGCGATCTCGGACAATCCGCCGATGATCGTTTTCGCCCCGAACGGGCTACGCCCGACCGGGCATGGCAAGGATACGCTGCGCAATATTCAGCAAACCAATGAATTCGTCGTCAATCTGTCGAACTGGGCGCTGCGCGAGGCGATGAACGCCAGTTCCGCCGAAGTCGGGCCGGAAGTGGACGAATTCGCGCTTGCCGGGGTCACCGCCACGCCGTCAACCCATGTCAATGTGCCGCGCGTCAAGGAAGCGCCGGCCAGTCTGGAATGCCGGTTTCTGACCCGGATCAGCCTGCCCAGCACCAGCCCGAAAACCGAAAACAATATCGTCATCGGCGAAGTCGTCGGCATTCATATCGACGATGCGATCATCAGGGACGGGATGATCGACACGGCGGCGTATCACCCGCTGGCGCGGCACGGCTATATGGATTACAGCGCGGTGGACAGCGTTTTCGAAATGCTGCGGCCTGACGTTTGATTTTACGCAACCGCGCCAGGGCTACGTTTCCAGCGCCGCCTGATCCAACTCGCGCTCCGTCACGACGCAATTGCGGCCGCTATGCTTGGCGTGATAGAGGCCCAGATCGGCGCGGTGGATCAAATCGCCCAGCGGTTCGCCGGACCGGAACTGGGTGACGCCGATGGACATCGTTATGGTGCCGAAATCATCGCCCGTCGATACCTTGCGTATGCGCTTAGAGGCGACCGTGGTTCGAATTTTTTCGGCGACCTCCGTGGCCTCGTCGAGGCCAATTCCAGGCAAAATTATGGCGAACTCCTCACCGCCGTAACGGGCCGGCATGGTGCCCCCTTCGGATAGCTCCGTCAGGATCATGCCGACCAGCTTCAGCACCTGATCGCCAATCTGATGGCCGAAATTGTCGTTGAAATTCTTGAAATGGTCGATGTCGCCGAACGCGACGCAAAGATCGTCGCCATCTTCCATCGCCTGCGCCGCCATCTGCCGGAGCAATATATCGAAATGCTTGCGGTTGGCGATACCGGTCAGCGCATCGGTCATCACCTCTTTCTGGAGGTCTTCCATGTTTGTCCGCAAGGATTTAATTTCGGTCGTCGAAACCTGCAATCGATTCTTCAACAGCGAGTTCTGCGCGGCCATTTCCTTGGTGTCGGAAACCAATGTTTCGAGCGCGCGGCGCAGCACCTTGAAATCTTTCGCACTGCCCATGCTGCCAAGATTTTCTTCCAACGCCTTGCCATAATATTCCACGTCGTTGTTCGCCTGGGCGAGTAGATCCAGCACCGTGTCCATCGAATTTTCGTATTCCTGCGCCGTGGCGTAAACGGCGGCGGAGGTATCGGCTAAATTGAAATAGCGCTGGTAGATATCGGTGTTCTGCTCGTCGGTGAAGGGCTGATCGTTGCTGACGAGAATATCGAGCGCCTTGCTCAGATCGATGTCCCGACCGCTCGCATGGGTGTACCACACCTCGAAATTCGAAGGCGTCCGCGGCACGCCGTGGCGCGCCATGTTTTCCAGTGCGGCTTCGGCGTACGCCGTTGCCTGCTCCCGACCGTCCATGTAATCCATCGTTAAAACCGCAAATATCTAAAATGGTGGTTGGCGCGGGGCGGGAAGCTATCAGACTGAACAAGTCCTTCAAGCACAAAATCGGTTATTCGCGGACTATGGCTGCAAATTCGTCAGACATTCGATTGAATGGCGATCAATCGACCCGCTTGCTCTGGTAAAGGTAGTATTTTGTGCCGGTCGCGAACCGTCTCGACCCGCTTTAGGATATCGTCGCGCATCGGCGCGACGCGCCGGGTCGCCAGACTGATATGCACGGTCATGATCTCGTTCGTCGCGGCAAGATAGCCTTTTTGCGCGTGATACATGCGGTGGAAATAATGCAGTCGCTTTTCGTCTGAATTAAGCACCTGCGTCGTGAACCGCAATTCGTCGCCTTCCAGCACCTCGCCCTTGTAACAGACATTCATTTCGACCACGAAGGTCGTGCAATTGGCGTCCTTCTTATAGGTTTGATCCAGACCGACATAATCCAGGAATGCGTCGGTCGCGTGGTCGAAGGCCAAAACATAATAGGCCACGTTCATATGGCCGTTGTAGTCGATCCACTCCGGCAGAACGAAACTTGTGTGCAATTCAAGGGGGCCGTTGGCGGTCATGGTGGCAACGTTAGTTCCGGCCACGGTGCGTGGCAAGCTGCGGCGCATCGCTTTATCCTGACAAATCGTCTCTAAGTGGTATGATCGGTTCACGGATTGGGGAGGGTTGCCCTCGTGAACGAACCCAGTACGGGCGACGTCAAAAGCCCGGAGGAACGGTCGGCCAAACCGCGCAAATCCGGGGTGCGGTGGCGCCGCAAGGCGGTCGTCGTCCTCATCGGTGCGCCAGTATTCCTGGCCGTGCTGACGGTCGGCGGTTTTGGTCTTTTCACCCGCATCGACGCCCGCGATCCGAATCCTCGCGAATTTCAATCCGACGGCGCGGGTTCCAGCAGCGCCTATTACCGCGTCCGCGTGGATTATTTGCCAAGAGGAGGCGGTGACGCGGGCGCGGCCAGCCGAAGCTGGATGCGTCGGCTCGGTGCAACCCTGTTCGACGAAGGGCTGACCACGACGCTCACCATCGACATCGCGCAGGGCGAAGGCCCGGCCCGGCGCGTGGCGCGTTGGCGCGGCGACAGCCGGGCTAGCGCCGAGGGTATCATGAGCGCCTACCGGAAGCGCAACCAGGTAACGGTCGCGGTAACGGTTGCGCGGGCGGTGCAACCGCGCCTGCGCTGGAAATTTGGTCAGCCGCAATGGGTCACGGACATTCTACGCGCCTCGATGCCCAAGGCCGGCGTGGATCAACCGCCGCTGATTCGCATATCACCGCCCGCCGCCGACCGGCAACCCGCCATGACGACAATCGTCGTGCGCAACTATAAGGGAATCGCCATCGGCGATTTGCATGTGACGTCGCAATGGCGGTCCTCGGTTCTGTTCGATCCGGCCCTTGTCCAGGCGCGCCCGGCGCCCAATCCGGCCATCGAATCCTTCGTGACCGCGAATGCCAGCGCCGCGGCGCGACGGTTCGCGATTGTGCGGATGATCCGGTCGACGGGCGCTGGTTTCACCGCGATTGCGGCGATCAAATCCTGGACCGTGCGCCGCTTCGCCACTGTGCAAGGCAGCCGCGCACAATGCGCCGCAACCTACGATACGGCAATTGGCCGGTTCGCCTTAAGCGACGGCGATGCGGCGCTGCTGACTTATTTTTTGCACCGCGATGGGCCGGAGTTCACCCGCACTGCGTCGCTCGCCACCGCCTGTGGCCGCAAATCTCTGGGTGCGGCACTGCTTCGCATCGGCGCACCGCTGACCGGCACCGGCGCGCCGGCCGCCGCACTGGCGCTAGCGCCGGTGGCGGCACCCAAAGCGACCGAATTACCGCCCCTTCCGCCGGGCCGTATATTGCATCGTCTGGCGCGGGAATGGAGAGCCGGGCTGGCGGCACGCACCGATTCGATACGCTTCATTCGCGTTGACGCCACACTTAGCCGGCCCAACCTATTCAAGCTGTTATCGACAACGCCATTGGCCGACCGCGCGGCGATACTGGACGAACATGCGGCCAACCGGGTCCACCATTTTGCCTGCTTCACCAAGGTTACGCAAAACGCCATGGCGGTGATACTGGAGCGTCGGCAAGGTGCCTCGACCGCCGTTTTCCGCTACCGGTTCTTCTTCGACGCGCAAAACAAGATCCACAAAATTTACCGCCGGCCCGCGATCCAGGCCGACATCAACGACCTGAAATTCACCTTGCGCGGCACCGCCTGTACGGACCGGTTCCTGGCGCGCGAGGAAGCCCGCATCCGGCAAATCATCGGCGGCCAGCGTTCGTCTCAAACAGCGCCGCAGGGGACGCCCACCGGGCGGATTACCATCAAATCGACTCTGCCCTGGAAAAGCCCGGCACCGCGCGGACGGTCCAGAAACCGGGTTACGGTCGATCTGAGCGTCCTCGACTCAAGGCCGGATCAGGATTGATGCATGGCATCCATCTTGTGAATCCGCTCGCAATTTATAAATAGAGCAAAGCCACACGACGATTGATAATCGCCAAAGGCGATTCTCATCAATCCTGATTTGCTCTATACCGAAAAGTACTTCGCCTCGCGGTGGAGGATGACGATCGCGCTGGTCGATTGTTCGGGGTGAAGCTGGGATTCATCGGATAATTCGATACCCAGACGCTCCGCGCCGAGCAATTCGAGAATTTGCGCCTGGTCCTCGACCTTCGGACAGGCGGGATAGCCAAACGAATAGCGGCTGCCGCGGTATTCCTGTTGCAACATTTTCCCCGCCTGGCGCGCTTCTTCGCTGGCGAAGCCCAGCTCGGCGCGAATCCGCTTATGGGTGTATTCGGCCATCGCCTCGGCCATCTCCACACCGAGACCGTGCAGGTACAGATAGTCCTGATAGCGGTCCTCGCCGAACCATTGGCGCGCCGTCTCGGACGCCTGCTGGCCCATGGTGACGACCTGCAACCCGATCACGTCGCGGCGTTGCGGTCCATCGGCGATATCGCCGACATAATCGGCGACGCATTTCCCGTCGCCCTCAGCCTGGCGCGGCAGGGTGAAGCGCGCCACTTCGCTAGTCCCGTCGGTATCGAACAGCACCAGATCATTATCGTCGCCAGCCGCCTTCCAGTAGCCATAGGCCGCTTGCGGCGCCAGAATTTCCTGCTCGATCGAAATATCGATCATCCGCTTCATGATCGGGCGCAATTCCTTCTTGGCCCATGCCATGTATTGGTCCAGGCGCTTGCCGTCTTTGCGGTAGCCCCATTGGAACTGATACAGCATCCGTTCGTTGAGGTACGGCACCAGGGTCTGCACCGGCACCCCGGTGATGATCCGGGAACCCCAGAAGGGCGGCGTTGGCGCGGTTTCATGAATCATCTGCGCGCGGCGGCGCTTCGACATGCCCTTGGCGGCGCAGGCAGGGGCCTGGGCGGCGGCGCGGCCAAGCGCCTTTTTCTTGTTGGTCGGGCGCGACGCGCGCTTTTTGGCGACACCGGCGAGATGGGCGTCGAAATCGTCATTGACGACCTTCTTCATCAAGTCGAGACCATCGAAAGCGTCCCTTGCATAGGCAACCCGGCCGGCGTCATAGGCCGCAACGCAATCTTCTTCCACATAGGCCCGCGTGAGCGCGGCACCGCCCAGAAAGACCGGCACCTTTATTCCGGCCCGGCTCATTTCCTGTAAATTTTCCCGCATCACGACGGTCGATTTGACCAGCAGACCTGACAACCCGACCGCGTCGGCGCGGTGTTCGCGCACCGCCGCAAGGATGTTGGCGATCGGCTGCTTGATACCCAGATTGACAACATTGTAACCGTTATTGGTAAGGATGATATCGACCAGATTCTTGCCGATGTCATGCACGTCGCCCTTGACCGTGGCGAGCACGATGGTTCCCTTGTGCTGGCCTTCGACCCGGTCCATATGCGGTTCCAGGCAGCCGACCGCGGCCTTCATCGTTTCCGCCGATTTCAGCACGAAGGGCAACTGCATCTGGCCGGCGCCGAACAGTTCGCCGACCACCTTCATGCCGTCCAGCAGGAAGGTATTGATGATGTCGAGCGGCGGATACTTGCGCATCGCCTCGATCAGGTCTTCTTCCAGCCCCTGCCGGTCGCCATCGACGATGCGCTGCGACAGCCGTTCCTCGACCTTTTCCGGCCGGACCTTCTTTTCGTCCTGCTTCGCCTTGCGGCCATCGAACAGGGCAAGATATTCGGTCAACGGGTCGTGGCCCTCGCGGCGGCGGTCGAAGATCAAATCTTCCGCCAGCTTGGCTTCTTGTTTCGGGATCGCGTGCAGCGGCACGATCTTGCTGAGATGCATAATTGCGCCGGTCATGCCGCGCCGCACCGCATGATCGAGAAAGACCGAGTTCAGGACATGCCGCGCGGCGGCGTTCAGCCCGAACGAAATATTGGACAGCCCAAGAACGATCTGACATTCCGGCAATTCCCTAGCGATCATCTCGATTGCGTCCAGGGTGTGAAGCCCGAGCAGCCGGTCGTCGGCAGCGCCGGTGCAGATCGTGAAGGTTAGCGGATCGAACAAAAGATCGGCCGGCGGCAGCCCGTGGCGCACGACCGCGAATTCATACAGGCGCTTGGCGATGCGCAGTTTTTCATCCGCCGTTTTCGCCATGCCGTCTTCGTCGATAGTCAACGCGATCACACCGGCGCCGAATTTGCGCGCCAGTTTGAGGCGCGCTTCGGCCGGCGCCTCGCCGTCTTCGAAATTGATCGAATTTATCAGCGGCTTGCCGCCATACAACGCCAACGCCGATTCCAGCACCGGCAGTTCGGTGGAATCGATCACCAGCGGCGCATCGACAGCCCCCCGCATGCGCGACACCATCTCATTCATTTCGGCGCGCTCGTCGCGGCCGACAAAGGCGGTGCAAACATCGATGGCGTGGCTGCCTTCGCGCACCTGGTCGCGCCCCATCTCGACGCAGGCTTCCCAGTCCCCGGATTCCTGCAACTGGCGGAATTTCTTGCTGCCATTGGCGTTGCAGCGCTCGCCGATCGACAGCACCGCATTTTCCTGACGATACGGCACCGCGCTGTAAAGCGACGCCACGCACGGCGTCCAATCCGGCGTCCGGCCGGCCGGGGCGGGCCGGTAGCCATCTTCGGCCAGGTCGCGCAACATCGCGTCCAGCGCCGCAATATGGCCGACATCGGTGCCGCAGCAGCCGCCGATCAGATTGATCCCGTCTTCGCGCACGAACCGCCGCAGCCAGTCGGCCAGTTCGGCCGCGCCCAGCGGGTAATGCGGCGCGCCATCGACCAGTTCCGGCAATCCGGCATTCGGCTGCACCGAGATCGGTTTTGGCCAATGCTCGCCCAGCCATTTGACATGTTCGGACATTTCCTGCGGCCCGGTGGCGCAGTTTAGACCGAGCATATCGACGCCCATCGCATCGATGATGGTCGCGGCGGCGGCGATATCGGCGCCGACCAGCAGGGTACCGGTGGTCTCCATCGTGACCTGGACAAGGATCGGCACGTCGATCTCGGCGTCTTCGCAGGCCAGCTTCACGCCATTGATGGCGGCCTTGATCTGCAACGGGTCCTGGCAGGTTTCGATCAGCACCGCGTCGACGCCGCCGGCCAGCAACCCCGTCGCCTGGACGCGCAATGCCGCTTCGAGCTCGTCATAGCCGATATGGCCAAGGGTCGGCAGCCGCGTGCCCGGTCCAATCGAACCGAGAACGAAGCGCTGGCGGCCGTCCGAAGCCATGGATTCGATCGCCTGCCTGGCCAGTTCCCCGGCGATCCGGTTGATTGCCGCCACTTCGTCCTGAAGATCGAATTCCGCCAGAGTGATCGGCGATCCGCCGAAACTGTTGGTCAAAAGGACATCCGATCCGGCGTCCAGATACCCTTTATGAACGCCGAGGACGAAATCCGGGCGCGACAGGTTCAGGACATCGGTGCAATTTTCAGCCCCCCGGTAATCTTTTTCAACATCGAGGTCGGTCGCCTGGGCGATGCTGCCCATGCCGCCGTCACACAGCAGAACGCGGCGTTTCAGCGCCGCCAGAAATTCGCTCATCGCTCAGGCCTCCTTCTTGAGAGGCCGCAATCCGAGCCGCCAGCAGATCGCGTAGCTGAGATCGGCGCGGTTGAGGGTATAGAAATGGAAGTTCTCCACTCCTTCGGCCAGCATGCGGCGGCATTGGTCGTCGGCGACCGACACCGCAACGAACTTTCGGGTTTCGGGATCATTATCAAGGCCGTCGAACAATTCCGCCATCCAGCCCGGCACGGCGGCACCGCAGCGGGCGCTGAATTCCTGAACCTTGGCGAAATTGGTCACTGGCAGAATCCCTGGAATGATCGGCACGGTGATCCCGGCGGCGGCGGCGCGGTCGCGAAAGCGCAGGAACAGATCGGTAAAGAAGAAGAATTGCGTGATCGCGCGGGTCGCGCCGGCGTCAATCTTGCGTTTCAGATTATCCAGATCGGCCGCAAGATTTTCCGAATCGGGGTGAATTTCGGGATAGGCCGCGACGGCGATATCGAAATCCGCGATGCCGCGCAACCCGGCCACCAGGTCGGCCGCGTTGGCGTAACCCTCGCGATGGGGCCGGTAGGGCTCGGCAATGCCGGGCATATCGCCGCGCAGGGCCACGATCTGGCGAATTCCCGCCTTCCACCACCGCGCGGCGACCGCGTCCACCTCCTCTTTGCTGGCACCCACGCAGGTGAGATGGGCCGCGACATCGATCCCGGTATCGGCCTGAAGGCGCCGCACGACCCGGTCTGTCCGTACACGGGTCGAACCGCCGGCACCATAGGTCACCGACACGAAGGACGGCGCCAGCGGCACCAGCCGTTCGGCCGTCTTCCACAGCCGTTCTTCGCCGGCATCGTCTCGCGGCGGAAAGAATTCGAAACTTACCGATGGCACCGTGGTCACGGCCACTCCTCTTCGTTAACGGTCCGTGCCGCTATTGCGGCGTTGCCGGGGTGCTGGCGGGCCGCCGCGCCGGCCACACGCACACCGTCAATGGCGCGCCGCGCAGATGGGTCGCCGGTTCCGGCACCAAATTGGCCCGTTCCAGCCAACTGGCAAGCTCGTCATCGGAGAATCCCAGCCGGCGGTGTTTATGGTCAACGCGCAGTTGTTCTTCGCGATGCGGCGCGAAATCGACCACGATCAGCCGCCCGCCCGGCCGCAAGGCGCGCGCCGCCTCGGCGATAACGTCGCCCGGCGCGGCGGCGTAATGCAGCACCTGATGCACCGTGACGGTATCGAATGACGCGCTGGATACCGGCAATTGATACATGTCGCCGAGCCGGACCTGGCATTTGTGCAGCCCCGCGCGCTCCAGATTGACGCGCGCCACGGCAAGCATGTCGCGCGATGTATCGATGCCGACGGCGCGGGTCGCAGCCGCGCCGTACACTTCAAGCATACGGCCCGTTCCGGTGCCGATATCGAGCAATTCCCCGACTTCGCCAACCGGCAACAGCGCCATTATCGCTTTTTCTACCTCCACTTCATCGACATAATACTGGCGAATTTCGTTCCACCGCGCCGCGTTCAGGCGGAAATAGGCAGCCGCTTGCTCGGCCCGGGCGGTCTTGACGGCCTCCAACCGAACCAGATCCAGGCTAAGCGTCTTATCGCCGTCGGGAATAAGATCGACAATCATCCGTCCCAGCGTGGCGCATGCATGACGTTCCGACATCCGATAGAATGCCCAGGTGCCTTCGCGAAACCGGTCCAGCAATCCGGCTTCAACCAGCAGCTTCAAATGCCGCGATACGCGCGGCTGGCTCTGGCCGAGTATCTGGGTCAATTCGGTCACGGTCAGTTCGGCATGGGCGCAGAGCACCAGCAACCGCAATCGCGTCGGTTCCGCCACGGCGCGCATACCCAGCAGCAAGACGTCCATTTATCCGCATTCCTGTTTTGACGCGGTACTATCAGCGCAGCAAGATATTAACCGACTCTCAATGCCACCCGCGTCATCAAAATAAATATATAAAGATATTATTATATTTAGCAAGTTTATTCTCGGCGCGGCCAATTTGAGCCGTCGAAACAGCGCGACATTTTTGCAACAGTGCTGTGATCAAGCACACTAACGTGGCGGATCGGATATGGCCTTATACCGTGGCTTGTGTTAGTCGGTTTCTTCGTATTATGGCTGCCATCAAGCGGTGCCCGTTCTTTTTGAGGAATCTAAAATCTTGGTGGATTAATGTAATTTTAGGTTTCTTCTGAGAAATCGGATTGGTGAAGTCACGAATTTTCGAAAATCTCATGCGTTTTACCGTCGCTAACGCGCGTTGGCGCGTAAACAAAGTAGAGGCTGTGGTTTGAAATTCAGGACACCAAAATTACGGCACCGAGCAAAACCAGGCTGGGGTGCGATGCTGGCCGCGGTTTTACTGCTTGGCGGATGTGCCGGCGCCCCAGCCGACCCAGCCGACCGGGAAGCCTTTTATGAGGCGAACGATTCCCTGGAACCCCTGAACCGATCGATTTTCGAGTTCAATCTTGGCCTTGACCGGATCGTGCTTAAACCGGTCGCAACCGTTTACCGGGACGTGCTGCCCTCGACTTTGCGTAACGGCATCCGCAACTTTTTGAATTATATTCGTACGCCGGTCATTCTTGCGAACAACCTGCTGCAAGGCGACTGGGCCGGGGCGCAAGTGACCGTCGCCCGCTTCGCCACCAACACCCTTATCGGCTTCGGCGGCTTTGGCGATCCCGCCAGCGACATGGGCGCCAAGTTCCGGGATGAAGATTTCGGGCAGACCCTGGCGGTCTGGAACGCTGGCGAAGGCCCCTTCTTGATGTTGCCGGTCTTTGGACCGTCCAACCCGCGCGACGTCGTCGGCCTGGTTGTCGATTTCGTGATCGACCCGGTCGGTATCTGGGCCAGCAACACCGATAATGAAGGCGTGACCTACTCCCGCACCCTGCTGCGCGGCATCGACAAGCGGTCGCGCAATATCAAAACCTTGGACGATCTTGAAAAATCGTCGCTCGATTTCTACGCCACCATTCGCAGCCTCTACCGGCAGATTCGCGAAGACAGCATCCGCAACGGGGAATCGCAAGATACGATCCTGTCGCCCAGCCTCTCTTTGGAGGATGACGACGACATCGTGCTTGGCCCGCGCGCCGAACTCATCCGGTAGATCATGCTTGAAATTGTGCGGAAATTTGCCGTTTGCACAGCCCTGCTGCTTGTCCTGACGATCGGCCAGGGCGCGCCCGCAGCACCAGGCCAGGACGCTGCCGGCCGCTTCGTCAAACAACTCGGCGACAAGGCAATCGAAGCGTTGACCGCCAAGGGCATCTCTGCCGCCGACCGCGAAAACCGGTTCCGCTTCCTGTTGCGCCAGAGCTTCGATGTCAAGCGTATTGGCCGCTTCGTCCTTGGCCGGTATTCGCGCAAATTGAACCCGGCTCTGGCGACGGAATATCAAAACCTGTTCGAGGATCTGATCGTCGCCACCTATGCGGCCCGATTCGCGGAATATTCCGGTCAAAGCTTCGTCATCAAACGGGTCGCTAAGCTCAAAGGCCGGCGCGATTCGATTGTCCTCAGCGAGATCAGGCCCGCCGACGGTGGGCCGGCGATCCGCGTCGACTGGCAGGTGCATGACAAAAACGGCGATTACAAAATCGTCGATATCCGTATCGAAGGGGTAAGCATGAGCATTACCCAGCGCGACGAATTCACCGCGGTGATCCGCAAGAACAACGGCAAATTCAACTCGCTAATGGCCGCGCTGCGAAAGAAATCGGCCAGTCAGAAGTCGCATTAAGCAAATCCCAAATTGACCGGCTCAGGTTCACGGCGACGCATTTGCCAAATCAATCAACCCTTAGCGAGTCAGCGGCCGGTACTTGATGCGGTGCGGTTGGTCGGCCAGCGCACCGAGACGCCGGCGGCGGTCGGCTTCGTAATCCTGGTAATTGCCCTCGAACCAGATCACCTGGCTGTCGCCCTCGAAGGCGAGAATATGGGTGCAGATGCGGTCGAGAAACCAGCGGTCATGGCTGATGACGATGACACAACCGGCAAATTCGACCAGCGCCATTTCCAGCGCCCGCAAGGTATCGACGTCCAGATCGTTGGTCGGCTCGTCGAGCAACAGCACATTGGCGCTGGTCCGCAACATCTTGGCCAGATGGACCCGGTTACGTTCGCCGCCGGATAGCTGGCCGACCTTCTTCTGCTGGTCGGGGCCACGGAAATTGAAGGCGCCGACATAGGCGCGGCTTTGGACCTTGCGCGAGCCGAGGTCTATTTCCGTCTCGCCCTGGCTAATTTCCTCCCAGACCGTGTTGTCGGCGCGCAGCGAGTCGCGCGACTGATCGACATAGCCGAGCATCACCGTATCGCCGATCTGCAAACCCCCGGCGTCCGGCGTCTCGACCCCGGTGATCATCCGGAACAAGGTCGTCTTGCCGGCCCCGTTGGGCCCGATAATCCCGACGATGGCGCCGGGCGGAATGCGGAAATCCAGATCGTCGATCAGCATCACGTTGCCATAGCCCTTGCGCAGATGCTCGGCCGTGATGACCACGTCGCCAAGCCGCTCCCCGGCCGGAATAACGATCTGCGCCGTGCCGTTCCGCTGGTTGCGGCTTTCCGCCAGCAGCTTGTCATAGGCGGTGATGCGCGCCTTCGATTTGGCCTGGCGCGCGCGCGGGCTGGACGCGATCCATTCGCTTTCCATCGCCAGCGTGCGCAGCCGCGCCTGATCGACGCGTTCTTCGTGTTGGAGCCGTTTTTGCTTCTGCGCCACCCAGGCCGAATAATTGCCCTCATAGGGGATGCCCCGGCCACGGTCGAGTTCCAGTATCCAGCCGGTGACATTGTCGAGGAAATAGCGGTCATGGGTCACCATGACCACGGTCCCCTCATAATTGCGCAGATGCCGTTCCAGCCAGGCAACCGATTCCGCGTCCAGATGGTTGGTCGGTTCATCCAGCAGCAGCAGCGACGGCTTGGCCAGCAGCAACCCGCACAGCGCCACGCGCCGGCGCTCGCCACCCGACAAGGTGGCGACATCGGCCGCGCCATCGGGGCAGCGCAGCGCGTCCATGGCAATTTCCACCGTGCGCGACAGATCCCAGGAATCGGCCGCATCGATCTGTTCCTGCAATTCGGCCTGTTCCTCGATCAGCGCGGTCATCTCATCTGCGTCGGTGACCTCGCCCAGCTGCACGCTGACCGCCTCGAACCGGTCGACGACGGCTTTCTGCTCGGCCAGACCTTCAAGCACGTTTTCATACACCGTCTTGTCGGGATCCAGTTCCGGTTCCTGCGGCAGCAGGCCGACTGTGGCACCCTCGGCGGCGCGGGCCTCGCCGGTAAATTCGCTATCCAGACCCGCCATGATCCGCAGCAAGGTCGATTTTCCGGCCCCGTTATAGCCCAGGACGCCGATCTTGGCGCCGGGCAGGAACGCCAAGGTGATGTCCTTCAGGACCTCCCGCCCGCCTGGATAGGTCTTGGAAAGGGACTGCATTGAGTAAACATATTGATACGAAGCCATTTCACCTGCCTGACCGGTTGGGGATTGCCGGGGCGGTTTTAGACCCTCAAGCGGCCTCGATCAATGCGCTGCAAAACGCGCCGCGCGCGGGCGGCGGCGTTACCTGGCCTGGGTCTCGTTGTTCTGCGACGCGAAGATCGAACCGTAGCCCTGCTTCGACCAATCGGGCGGAACCTGGCACGGCCGCGGATCGAGATGCACCATGCGCGCCGGCGCGCCGCGCACGATTTCACCGCTTTGGCTCGATGGCGTCGGTGACGGCATCCAGGGGAAGGCGTCGGCCGAACTGTAGACGAACAGCAGAAGCGGGCGGACCCGATCGGTGAAATTATCGCGCGAACCATGAATAATGCGGCAGTTGAGCGCCGAGACGGTGCCGGCTGGTCCGGTCAGTTCAACCGCGGCGTCGAGATCGACTTTGGCCAGATCCGCCGCCGAGATCGAACCGGACCACACGCCGTCGGCGCCGTAATGGGTGAACAACTCACCTTCGTGGCTGCCGGGCACGCAGGTCAACGGCCCTTCGCTGGAGGTAACCGGGTCCAGATAGACGCCCAGCGTAACCAGGCTGTAATTGGTGTGCGGCCAGGCCGGAATATCCTGGTGCCATTGCACGATCTCGCCATTACCGGGCCATTTGTAGTTCAACTTGCCGCTGTGGAACTTGAGGTCGGGACCAAGCAGGTCAGCGGCGATATCGGCGAAGACAGACGCGCTGGCGAATTCCCAGAACAGCGGGTCGCGGTCGGTTGGCGCCCGCAGGCGGCGGACATGGGGCTTCGCGGCGCTGTGGTCGGGGGCCAGGTCGTAGGCAGCGTCGGATTCGCTTAATTCCCGGCTCCGATCGAGAAACTTCCGGGATGCAGCGCTAAGACGCTGCACCCAATCCTCGGAAACCAGACCCTCGGCGGCAAGGAACCCGCTGGCGAAATAATCTTTGCGCTGTTTGAAGGTCAAGACGCGCGACGGATGTTTGAGGATGCTTTCGGGGGTCATGGCGTTCCTTTCCGGGGTTGGATACAGTATATCCTTGGCGCAATTTGGTTTCAAATTGGTCACTGAATTTTCGGGGGACCCATGAAGTTCGGGATTTTTCTGGCGACGCAATGGCCGGAACAGGCCAGTCTGGAGCAGGAAATCGGCAACCTCGCGGCGCAGATTCGCGCCGCGAAGGATTGCGGTTTTTCATCGGTGTGGGTTGGCCAGCATGTGCTGACCCGGCCGCTGCAAATGGTCCAGACCGTGCCGCTGATGGCCCGGCTGGCCGGCGATGGCGAAGGCATGACTTTCGGGTCCTGCATTACCCTGCTCGGCATGATGAACCCGGTCCTGGTGGCGGAGGAAGCCGCCAGCCTGGACTGGATAACGGGCGGGAATTTCGTGCTCGGCGTCGGCATCGGCTACCGCAAGGAAGAATTCGAGGCGCTGAACGTGCCGTTCGATGACCGGGTTGGCCGGTTCGAGGAGGCCATACCGCTGATCCGCCGCCTATGGTCGCAGGAATGGGTCACCCATAAGGGCGCGCATTTTACGGTCGATAATCTGGGCTCCAGCATCCAGCCGGTCAAGGACGGCAGCCTGCCGATCTGGATCGGCGCGCAGGTTCCCCGCGCGGTGCGCCGCGCGGCGCGGATGGGGGATATGTGGGTTCCGTCGCCGACGCCGGATTACGATGTGCTGGAAAAATATTTCCGGATCTACCGTGACGCACGGCGCGACGCCGGTCTGCCGCTGCCCGAAGGCCAGCCGTTGATCCGCGAATGTTTCGTTGGCGCCACGCGCAAAGCCGCCCTACGGACCGCCCGCGGCCCCCTGCTGGCAAAGTACCAATCCTATGCGTCCTGGGGCGAAGATGGCAGCGCCGGCGCCAGCCTCGCCGATGGCTTCGATGAATTCATGGCCAACCGCTTCATCGTCGCCGACGAGGCGGAAGCAGCGGACCAATTCGCCCGCTACGGCGAACAATTCGGCGTCGAGCACATGATCCTGCGTCTGCAATGGCCGGGCTTGCCGCAGTCCGATGTCATCGACTGCATAGAACGAATCGGCAAAATCGTCGCGCGCATGCGATAATATCGATGGTTGACCGACTGAACGGCACGAATACAATCGTAGCGCCCGCCTTGTTACGCCTGAAGGCGCGCCAAGGTGACCCAGCTCACCCGCGCCGCTCTACAATGTCCGGCGCGCTTCGGCGAGACGCGAAGTACGTTCGATATACTTGATCCGTGCGATCCCTGGCTTGATATAGGCTTTGACGTAGTCGGCGACGGCCCGGTCGGACGGGCTATAATCACCGAACTGTTCCTCGTAACTGTTCATCTTTATAAACAACCCGCACAGCATGCCACCGATCATGGCGTGGTTGCTTTCGATCAGCGCCTTCACCTTACGAAACGAATCCACGTTGAGGTTCTCCCACATCGTTTCGGCATGCCGGTCGAAGTTTTTGATCCGCCCCGAGATAAAGCCCATAATTTCGTTCAGACCGGTTTCGACGAAATCCAGCGTTTCCATTATCTGTCGATCACGACTGGTCGCATCATTGTGCTTCATCTCCTCGACTTTTTGTAAAAACCGTTCGATCCGCGGTTCTATGGCGTCGAACTGGTCCTTGAAATAGGCTAGCGATAAAAATACGTCGCCATAATCGGTCAGAAAATCAGGCAGCGCGGACAAGATGATCTTCAGCTTTACGGACAGCTGCTTCAGATTATGCAATTTCTTTTCGCTGCCCCCGTCCTTGAGCAGGCTGGTAATGTCGCCGGTACCGACGATACCAATCTCATCCACCTCCGTGGACATTAACTTCATCAGGGGCTGGGTGAAAACGCGCATATATTTATCCAATTCCCGGCGCTTGCTACTCGACAACCGTAGATGGTCGCTGTTTTCGACTTCGACACCGAGGCTGCGCAACTGGATGCGCAGGCTGTAGATGTCGAAGCTTTGCAACAGGCTCAACTTGGCGACAAGCACGCCATCGGGGTGTTTTTCCCCCTGCGGCCAATTGAACAGACGTCCGAGTTTCGAGGGATCGATTTGCCCGCTGCCGGACGCGCCGTCATTGAAGACCTCGATCACGCTGTCGAAATGCACGTTCTTGATCATACGGGAATATTGCAGCGCCGGTGTTTTCAACGGCACCATAAGCAAAGGCATGATATGCAGGGAATCTTTCTCGTAATCGAGATTACGGTTCCCCATGTCGGCATTTGTGGTCAATTTTTCGCCCATCGCGTTACCCAAATACCCGACCCTGCATAGGTTCACGCAAATTAATTAGGGGGCTGACCCAGATAATGCCAAAAAGGCGTTATCATGGGAAGCATGCGGAAGAGTCGTCTAAGCAGGTTTAAACAAGGCCACCTTGTCGAACATTTTGTTGCTGGAACCACGGCGCGGACA
>Ga0066376_10001714_pt1 | contig 21079 bp, 20 predicted proteins | sample Knorr_S15_td_Bot_FD_77009 | JGI IMG/M metagenome (GOLD analysis project Ga0066376, IMG submission 77009) | Marine microbial communities from Southern Atlantic Ocean transect - Knorr_S15_td_Bottom_ad_5009_LV_A | ecosystem: Environmental > Aquatic > Marine > Oceanic | place: Southern Atlantic...
ACCCTTTCCACTCCGACCAAAATCGAGCCCACGGCAGCATTCCCTTCCGCTGCTCCTCGCTCCGCCTCCTCTAACGCGATGCGCATGTAATGTTCGTGATCAGCCATACACTACTAACTCTGCCCTTATCACAGCATTTCTAGTTTATCTATTCACACCACGCCATGGCATACAATTTCCCTGGCATACCGCCGGCGCCTATCGGTTTAATCGATTTTAAAGCCGTTGTAGCTTTCCACCATGGCGGCCCACTGCTACCCGCAGGGCAGGTGGCACCCTCTTGCGCACACATGACTATGAATTGATCAATACCCCGCAAATCACATGTCGTTGACGCTGCAGCCTCATCCCGCCAACTATCTTTGTAACAGGTGTCATTTTCCGCACAGCCTCTAAAACAGTTGGCAAGCCCGTAATAAGCTTCGTGATCCCCCTTATCTACGACCCATAGGTTTTCGGTGTTCCATCCAACAGGCGGGATCATCTGTAAAATCAGCACTCCAAGCAGCTTATCCTTGCGGCGCGGTCTTCCCAAGTCTCAGCCCAGGCAGCACTCTGAAAAGCCAATATGCCTAGCACTACGATTAACATCTTTTCATTGTCTTTCTCCACAAGTTGATTTAGATCAGCCTCTATCGGGCCTATAAACACCATATCACACACATAAACAAAGTGGTGTAATCAGCTAGAGGTGGCGGTGTCACCCAATCTAGAGGTATGTTGCTGTCTCCAGGAAGGGCCGTCTTTTGACTTACGGTGACGGACGCACAACGGACCATATTCCGTCTCGCCGTTTTTGTCTCTTAGTGACCCAGGGCGGGCTTTCCTTCAACTGTCATTCCCATGTATGCGAGACAGGTGGGGTTGCTACTTGCTTCCCGACTCGCGAAGCTTCTCAACAAATGCGGCCACTTGTTCAGGCGGATTGCCCTTAATACGAGCGTTTGGACGTGTGCCGCCAAGAAACGCAATGACAAGCAAGATTTCATCCGGTTTGGGCGCGTCCGAAACCGAAATCGTCATGGCATCCATGGCGTCATAGTCCCAGCTATCCTCCATGCCACCGAAAATGATGTCGATAGTCCCCCCCATTGGACCAACTTTAGCGTTTCCCGGAATCAATGCAGGTCCACCGCCGGCTTGGCGGCGCATCGGCAGACCAACTCGGACATGGATCATCGCAGCACCCTGCTCCAGGTCCCCTGCGGCGCCAACAATCGCTCCTTTGCCGTAGGCGTGAGGTTCAATTTCTCCCAGAGCCTCCAAGGCTCGCTGGGTAAGCACCTCCCCAGCATCCACGGAGATATCAACCAACTCTGAAAAATCGTCGATGGGTGGTTTGCCAGCGAAGGGATTTCTGATAACCCCACACGCGGCAACCCGCCTTGTGGGCGACGGGAGTTTCCGGCCGCCTTCACTAAGAATATCATCAACAAAAATCGCAATTTTACGTAATTCCATAATTGGTATCTCCTTTGTTCGGTCTGAAATTTGACTTGTTCAATTTAAGGCTGAGACGCCAGCGCTAAGGCTTCCTCAGACGCTGTTTGCGCGTGGTGGAATTCGTAAGCTTGCAGATGCGTTAGCGCGATTTCGAGGCCGCGATATTTTGGCCCCCTTCGATTTCTGCGGTTTTCTGAGAGCACCACAACAGTCCCGGTCATCGAATCAGTCTGCCAATATCTCTTCGATCAGTCTCTGTACCGATAGACCTGCCGCAAAATCGGGCAAAGTATGAGTTTGGCCGTCAAGCATTGCGGCAAGTTGATCATATTGTCGTTGGTGCCAGTCATTTGCGGGATCGGTGCCAGCGGTATTTGAATCGAGCCAACGCTCACCGGTAGTGACCTGCAATCCGTGCAGATCGTGCACACGGTACGAACAGTGTTCGCCCCATACTGTGTAATTGCAGACGTCCGGACCCCAGCCCAGTGTGCTGCCATGGATGTTGATCGGGATATCACCACAGGTGAGTTCTGCAACAACGCCGGTGATTGCGCTGCCATGTCGAAGGCCTTGGCGGCAATGCGAATAGTTGACGACGGCCGGCCCGAACAGACGCTCGGTCAGGTAAATGAAATGGGAAAGTACTTCGCGGACAAAACCACCCTGATCGGACTCCATTAGCCAAGGGGCCTCGGCATATCGCCGCCTCGCCCAATTCGGTAGGTGCAACTGGGCTTCCGCACCTTTGATTTCACCGAGTTCTGCCCGTGCCAGCGCCTGCTCGATCTGCGTGGTGGGATGTGCAGAGGCGAAAATAAAGTTAACGCCGTGTGCAATGCCACTGGCAGTTGCACGCGCTGCCAAGGCCTCGCTGGTCGCGATGTCGATGCCAAGGGGTTTTTCGCAAAATACCGGTTTGCCGAACTCGAGGGCAGCGTTGGCATGTGCTGCATGGGTCAGGGGTGGCGATGCGATATAAACCACATCTACCGCATCATCGTTGATCAGGCTATTCACGTCCGCGGCAGCCCGCAACCCAACTGAGTTGGCCACTGTTTGGGCTAATCTTTCTGCGGCTAGGTCCCAGGCGACGGTAGGTTGGACCCGCGGATGACTCCAGGCCTGAGCGAGCATACGCTGTCCAATGCTACCGAGGCCGATGAAGCCGATACCATGATGTTCTGCCATGCATGGATTCTAACCGTGGCTTACGTTGCGTCCGAATGTCGATAATTCCGTTCTGTTCTCGGAGAAACACAGAATTTTCTGGCTGTTGGGAATCTGCTGTGCCGTATTTGCACCCCGGCGAGTCAGCGTCGTCACGCACAAACCTAAGTATTTGATTAGATGGTGGCTATGGGTGGGATCGAACTGATCTGTAAGAGATTGAAATAGTGAATGTAATCTTACGACGGCCATATTGTTACCGTCAAAGCTACCGTCGAAAGTGCTGGATTTGATTGGACTATGACAGGCCCCCAGCACCAGTAACCCGAGCCATCAAACCCACCCCAACCAACCAAATGACCATCATGCAGTAAGCTCAAAACACGCTCACAACAACTGGACTAGATTATCGGGCAGGGCATTTTTAGTAGATCTGTTGTTGCTACAAGTGATAGCGTGGGTGTATAAGAAAACACCATATCGACCTAGGAATTAGACGCTCTCTTGGTTGGAGTTTGTGTCATTGTCTTAGCACTGGAAGCACATCGACGTGCTTATGTAGTTAGTTGATATAGGGAATAAGGAGCCATAACTATGACCCCGTGCCGAATTCGTTGGATAACTTGGGTTGCTTTACTAATATGGCCATTCTTGTCGTTAAGTCAAGAATCTACAGCGACACAGGCGGTAGTACTAGAAGTAGATGGACCTATTGGCCCCGCCACTAGTGATTATATTCGGCGCGGACTCAAAGACGCTCAGCAATCCAACGCTGCTGTTGCAATCCTTCGGCTTGACACGCCAGGGGGGCTAGATCTCGCAATGCGGGACATCATACAGGACATCATTGCCTCGCCGATTCCGGTCGTAACTTTTGTGGCACCTAGCGGGGCACGGGCTGCGAGCGCGGGTACTTATATCTTGTACGCAAGTCATATCGCAGCAATGGCGCCTGCTACAACGCTTGGTGCGGCCACTCCTGTACAAATTGGTAGTGCCCCTGGTCTCCCCGATCTTCCATCCGATCCGCGCCGTGATTCAGATGCAAAGGATAGAGAAAATCAAGAAACGCCGGGTCCGGGCGGCGACCAGAACGCGGACCAGAACAACGAACCTGAAAGTGCTATGGAGCGAAAAATCGTCAATGACGCGGCTGCGTACATTCGCGGGTTGGCGCACTTACGCGGGCGTAACGCCGACTGGGCCGAGAAAGCTGTCCGGGAGGCAGCAAGCCTCTCGTCAAACGAGGCTATTGACCAGCAAGTTATCGATTTCCTGGCAGATGATGTAACAGACCTACTGCAGAAGTTGGACGGACACACGGTCAATGTCCTTGGGGTCGAGCAGGTCTTAAAAACTACAGAAGTTTCCGTAGAATATCTTCGACCCGACTGGCGTAGTCAGTTGTTGTCGGTAATCACGCACCCGACCATTCTTCCTATATTGATGACACTCGGCATGTTGGGCCTAATATATGAGTTACTTAACCCAGGATTTGTATTGCCAGGAGTGGTTGGGGCAATTTGTTTGCTGCTAGCGCTTTATGCCGCGCAAGTGCTACCGGTTGACTATGCGGGCGTAGGACTCATCTTAGTTGGCATTGGCTTTATGGTAGCGGAGGCGTTTCTTCCTAGTTTCGGGGCGTTGGGAATCGGCGGTGTGGTCGCATTTGTAATCGGGACAGTCATTCTGATCGACACAGATATTGAGGGGTTTGCCGTGTCGTTACCTATGATGATTGGTATAGGGATCGTTAATGCCTTGGTGTTTGTTGGGATTGTTGGTCTAGCTGCAAAAGCTCGGCGCCAACCAATTGTCACGGGCCAGGAAGAACTGTTGGGCAGTGTCGGTGAAGTAATTACGGAGTTTGCAGATGAAGGGCGGGTGCGGGTCCACAGTGAGGACTGGAAAGCGCGCACTCGGGTTCCGCTGAAGGCGGGCGACAGAGTGCGTGTCACTGCGGTGGAGGGCCTGACGGTCATTGTTGAGCCACATCCGCGGGATTAAGAAGAATGTGGAAAGGAGCCCTAATCACAAGTCTTCTCGGTTTGCTCTTTGTGATAGGGTATGTCCTTGTAGAGATCTTCTCGAGTAATTCGGTTCTACCAGTACTGGCAGGCAAGGAGCCCGGGGGTAGTGGAATGACAATGTTGTCATGGGGTATTGGACTGCTTGTTGTTGTGGCGTTATTTGCCTCCGCCATTCGCATTCTGAGGGAGTACCAGCGTAGCGTTGTGTTTATGCTGGGCCGCTTCTGGAAAGTAAAAGGCCCCGGACTCATCATCCTGATTCCCGGCATTCAGCAAATGGTGCGCGTAGACATGCGTACTATCGTCATGGACGTTCCCACACAGGATGTCATCTCCAAAGACAACGTCTCAGTCAAAGTCAACGCGGTCGTGTACTTCCGTGTCATTGATGCTGAACGGGCCATCATCCAGGTCGAGAACTTCCTCGCGGCGACCAGCCAGCTCGCGCAGACTACACTGCGCTCGGTGCTGGGCCAGCACGAGCTCGACGAAATGCTGTCCGAACGGGAAAAACTCAACCATGACATTCAGGAGATACTGGACCAGAATACTGACAGTTGGGGAATCAAGGTGTCCAACGTCGAGATCAAACACGTTGACCTAGACGAGAGCATGGTCCGGGCCATTGCCCGACAGGCGGAAGCAGAACGGGAGCGGCGTGCCAAAGTCATCCATGCCGAAGGTGAACTCCAGGCATCGGAGAATCTGCTGCAGGCGGCCCAGGTACTCTCTAGGCAACCACAGGCGCTGCAATTGCGCTATCTGCAGACGCTGACCGAGATTACAGGAGAAGGCACCTCGACGATTGTGTTTCCACTGCCAATGGATTTCCTAGGGTCCTTGGCGAATCTGGTCAAGCAAGACCGGACGGACGACGGCAGCACTCACCAGGAACCTGACTAAAGAAGGGGGCCGTTATCAATGAACGAGACGGTGCTCTCTGACCGCAAAGCAGGAAAATGACCTCCCTGCCGGCCATGACATCCCCTATCGACGTCATTCAAGATAGCTGGGGGCTGGCCAGAATTACCCACGGATTGCACACAGAAGAAACGCTGCCGTAGTGGGATCGGTCACCTCCTCGATTGCCAATGTATCGCCGGGTTGCTTGAAAACAGCTGCTTTGGTTTTCAATCACGGGTCACTGTGTAACTCAATAATATCGCCGTCGGCGACTTGGTACTCAGCACTCACTCGCTGTCCGACAAACTGGCCACCACCCCAGAGGCGGGCAAACTTGAGCGAGTGCGCAATATCCTTGTGCACCAGGCGGGCGACGTCCCGCACGGTGCCGCCCTGGCGTACTGTAAACGGTCGATCGAGATCAGCGGATTTACCGGGGATACGGGTGTACACGCGAACAATCTGCAGTGCACTGGCAAGGAACGGCCCCAGGTATTCCAATCCGTCGCCGGTCTTGGCCGAAACCACCATCGCCGGCAACCGGGTGCCGAGCAGCGCCTGCAGCAACTGCACCTCCTCGCCACTACCACTCAGGTCTGCCTTGTTTGCCACCATCAACGTGGGGAGGTCGTTGCGAAAGGGATCCTTGATCTCATCATCGTCTTGCGAGGTGCCATCATCGAATCTACCGTTGGCAGCTGGGAGCGCTGCGGCGTTAGCCTGTGGGATCGGTCCGGGCCAAGACTCGAGCAACGTGACCTTCTTTTCCACCAGCCGATTGAGGATCACCTGCACCTGCTCGACACAGTCCGGTTCAGCAGGGTCGACCACGAGCAGAGCTGCGTCCGCCGGTTGCAATGCGTTTATGTACCAGTTTTCCATGAAATCCGCAGATACGGGTGGCAGGTCGATCAATTGAAACTGAATGTCCTCAAATGCCATCATGCCCGGCTGTGGTAAGTGGGTCGTAAACGGATACACGCCGATGCCGGCGCCGGAATGAGTCAACCGATCATGGAGGCTCGACTTTCCAACGTTAGGGGCACCGATTAGACTGACCTGCGCGGCACCCTCTGCGCGAATTACATGGGAAGGTCCACTGCGATGAGCCCCTTTCTTGGGCCCCGTCAGCTCTTCCCTGAGTTGCTTGACACGGGTCTTGATATCGGCCTGCAGGTTCTCCGTACCCTTGTGCTTTGGGATGGTACGGAGCATCTCCTGCAGGCAGTCAAGGCGCTCACGAGGTTCCCGTGCCTGACGGTACTCCACCTCGGCCTGTTTGTATTCCGGGCTGACGTTGGTCGGCATTTCTATTTCTCGTGCTTCATCTATAAGTGATTTCTCGAATGATAGATAAGAAACGGATGCATGACGCAGTGACAGAACTGTCTAACGTGCACAACAGTTAGGTACATTTTAGGCACAGTCGAAGAGAAAACCGGTAATCAGACTACGTAAGTCGTTGAAAAGATGGTAAGTCCGGAAGACTCCACACTGATCGATAAGGTATTGAATTGTAGTACGGTATCGTCAGAACAGTCAAAAAGTCACCGTCCAAAGTGCTGGATTTGGTTGGATGGGGTTGGACCAGAGCACATTAGAAGAGATGAGACAGGGAAATTTGCACCATTAGCGAAGATAAAGATTAAGAAACTAACCGGTGTATACCCCGCACTCACACCTAACCTAATCGTGCCATTGAAGCTGTATCAGACTGACGCTGACTTAAGGATTGCCAGCATCAATAAACCCTATAAATTCGTGAGTAATACGACCCGTTGGAGGCTGGTTAAGTTGTACTGAAGAAGAGGAAGGATTCTATGATCAAGCGCTTAGTCTTGGTTGCATCCGTATGCCTAACGGCATTGGTGATCTCTTCTTGTAGTGATAACAGCACACAATCTGGTGTGGAGTTGGGATTAGCTGGGACAGATGTTGCGCCAACTGCAGCTGATAATTTTGATGTAGAAGGTTCTCCCTATAATCGGTCAGCCAGTTGTGATCTCGTATTTGCTGGGACGAAATATGTCGACTACATATTGCATAAAGTTCTGGCGAAATGCGATTCGGTTAACAAGTACTATGCTTATCACGGAAAACCTCATAGTACGGCGACGTTAATTCAAGCGTTGGACAATTGGTGTACAAGCCAACATGGTAGTACTACTACCATCATTGATGCTGATGAGCAGCAGTGTAGTAGTGGTAGTGGCGCTTATAACGTTGTGACTGTTGGTTATGTTAATAAATATGGTGATCTGTTGGCTGTCTACAATGCTAGTGGAGGCGGACAAACCAAAAGTGCGTGGGGAAAGAACCACTACTGCAATAATGGTCGCACAGAAGGTCGAACCTACAGCGGATTGTCCGCTGCAAGCTGTAGCTCAACGACCACCACAACGACTACCACGACGACTTCTTCGAGTGCCGAAAGTTGCTACGGAGATTACGTTCGCAAATATCCAGACTTGTTGGCTGTTTATAACTCATCCGGTGGTGGACAAAGTATTGAAGCATGGGGTAATTCGCACTACATCAATCATGGACAAACGGAGGGACGCTCAGCTTGTTCTACGACTTCAACGAGTACAACTACAACTACTACATGTAGTTGGCCGAGTGGAGTTTACAACTACCTATGTAAGCACAATGAATGTACAAAATTCTCGAATAGGACACGACGCTGGCCATCAACAAGAATACAAGTGTCCGGAGCGACGAGATCAGAGTGGCGAGAGGGTGCAATGGTGGCCAACTGTAAGTTTTAGCTTTGTTGGGTCGGCACCTGCTCAGGGCATTCAAATTATGGGTTACTCGAGTCAATATAGAAATGCTTGTGGTTGGGCAGTTCCGTATATGTACAGTTCGGGGGAATATGCTAAGTGTAAGATTTACGTTAACTCCGACATAGGCAACATGAACTGTACCCACGCAGACCTTATGGAGCATGAGATAGGCCATTGTAGTGGGTTTACGCGACACACGGATGACAAAACTGTAATGAACAAATATGTAGGAGTTGGCCCGAGAACGTCTGCAGTCACCAATATGATTGGACTTTTATACTCACTGTCGCCGGGAAAAAATATTAGTTCAAAATTAACCAGTAACTATTCACGGTCTCCTAAATCGTCTATCGCATATAAGAAGAATGGAAGAAAACTGATTCCGCTGGGGATTTATTTTACGGAGGAGAATAAGTAATTAGGATTGCTTTATATTATTATCTTATTGCAGTGATCTTTGGCATGGTGGGTTGTGTGCAAACAACTTCTTTGCAAACAGAATCACTAGAGCGTGTGTCGATGGGAGCAAGTATGGGTGTACACGATGTGTCATGTACGAGGATTCGAGAATCAATTGCTCAACAGCTTAGCAAGTTGGATATTCCATACGAGTGGCGCGATAAGAATGAAGGCATGCTTTCTGTTGGTCCTTTTGTAGAAGACATAGGTTCTGCTAATACTTATTCAAGAATTCGGCAAAGTTACTATTTAGAGATCACGTGTAGTGATGAACTGACTACCAGCATTTCTGGTGACGCAATCCTTGAGGGACTAGGTAAGACTGGTCAATGGGTCTGGATCAATGATCCGGTAACGATCGAAAAACACAGTATGTGGTTTCTCCAAAGACTTGATTTATAGCCCATAGATATTCGTGTTGCAAAAACATTTTGGAGGTCGAAATGCCCAAGTTGCTAGTAACAATCTTCTTCTTAGGAGCATTTTTCACCACAAATGCCATTGCTATGTCAGACAGTGAGAAACAGCGATATGTTGATTTTGTGAAAGAAAATCTCGATCAATACGACGATACTTCAGATATTGCGCTGGGATTCCTACCATTAATAGAAGACGAGATATCAGCAGGGCGACTTATTCGGCCCTGGAGAGAAATGGTTAAACCAATCAGATCCTATTTTCTAGTTTATCAACAGAATCCGACGATCAAGGCAACCGACATGTACGTGATGTCCGTCTTCAGTTTTCTTATTTCCTCAGTTTTTCCCCCAACTCGAAGCATCCATGGTCAGGATGCGTCGGGAAAATTTCCACTGACCGTTATGCTGGATCACGGTGTCTTCGTATACGCCGCAGTCGGCCAATACCGGAAGTTGTCCCGGCGAGCCGTTGTAGGCAACCAGGTAACAACGCCCCAGGACTGAGCCATCGGATCTGAGTTCTAGATGCAAGCTGCCATTCCAGTGCCGCCTATATTTGCCCCCACGGTTCGCTTTATCGCGTTCCTTGTGAGCTATCAGAGCTTCTCGGCCGGAGACACTGATGCCTATATCCGGCGCCTCAAGAACACCATCGTTGGTAAAACACGAGGCATAAGTGTCGGAGTCTGCGGCATCGCTGCTGAGGTTGTACAAGGCATACAGGTTTTGAATGTCCAGGTAGTCTTGAGTCGATAGTCCATTTTGTTCACTCATACGATCTCTCCGCTTCGAGAATGGTGCGATTGACTTTTGGCACCCTCCATTTTTTTATTTAGTAGTATTGTTTATTGAAGATGGCTGAAAGTATATGTAGATAGCCGAAGTTCTAGCAGTGGAGTGCTGGGAGTAACTCGCCTAGCCTCTCCATCAAATTCCCAAAGAAAACGAGTCATACAGTCGTATGCCTGCATCTAATCATGCCTTACTCACGCAAAGGAATTGAAACTGCGGTCGGATGAAACACATCTACACATTCCTCTGTCTGTTCCTGCAGAGAGGTTTACAGTGTTAGTTGGGTATTGGGAGTAGACAAGGTTGTATGAATCGCCTTCTCCATTACTGGGATCACTTAGCCCGTAAGTCCATTTAAGCTCCTCTGGTGACTTACTAAGGGCAAACCCCTGTTTTATCTAAAACATTGTACGTGAATATTCAGAAAAGACTTAAATAATAGTGTTTGGGCTTTAAAGTCCCCTAACACTGAGGCTCAGATCGAGAATTGCACGCCTAATACCCGTCGGCATACTTGTGCGTCCTGGATGGTCATGGCTGGCAGGCAGACCCTTGATGGAAGTGCGCGAAATCTTAGGACACAGTACTGTGAAGATGACGGAGAGGTATGCACACCTAGTACCTGAGAACCTGTGAAATACAGTCAAAGTACTCGAGGATTGGTCACATTCTGGTCACACTGGCCTGATCCTAAAGGCGCCCGAATCCTGCAAGGCAGAGGACCTGTTTCACGGCACACGGGTACTCACGGGCACCGTAGCGCGCCTGGCGGACTGCACCTGAAGTTTTGTCCGACCGGTCAGCGGGTACGCATGACTTGGGCCGGATCGGCGCGCGGATCGCGCGGTGCCCACTGGCCTGCGTCGACCTGAGCAAAAAACTCCGCCACCGCTGAGTTGAACATATTTGGCTCTTCAAGGTTGATCGTGTGCCCGGTCTTTGGCAGCACTAACAATCCACAGGCAGGAATGGTGCGTTTGAGAAATAGGCCGGGTTGCAGACAGTGGTCGTCCTCGTCTCCGTTAATGACGAGCGTCGGTGTGGCGAGGTTGCTCAGTCCGGGTTCCAAATCGTATAGGGAAGGTCGTTGGCACTGAACGCCACGCATGGTATTCGCCACACCCACGGAAGAGTGCTGGCCGAGCCATTCGACCAGTTCGCCCCATCCTCGTGGATCCTTGTTTTGAAACTGGACGCGCGCTGCGCCGCTGGCGTAGGTCGTTGCGAAAGCTTTGCTGCCCAGTGATTCGAATTGCTGAGCGACTTCCAGCGATACCCCTTTGAAATATTCGGCGTGTTCTTTTTCCGCGCCGTAACCACAACCGGCGACGACTAGGGAGCGTGCCCGTTGAGGATATTCAAGCCCAACGTGCAGTGCCGTAAAGCCCCCCATCGAAAGTCCTACGATATGGGCGTTACTGATGTGCAACTCGTCGAGAACATTGATGGCATCGATTACGGCTCTTTGCTGCGAATATGTGGCAGGGTCATCGGGCACATCTGAGGGGGGATAGCCGCGGGCACCATAGGTAATGCAACGGTAGCGGCGCGAGAAGAATCGGATTTGTGGCTCCCATGAGCGATGATCGCCGCCGAATTCGTGCACGAACAGTACGGTGTCGCCACTGCCTGCTTCCTCGTAGTACAACTGAATGCCATCATCTGTCGTGACATAGGGCATGGTTTGGTCGCCTTAGGGTTAAGAATCAATCAGTCACCAGGACCGAAGCGTGCTGTCAAATGGCTGCTTCCAATGTCGTGCTGTCTTGCTAATAGAGTCTGATACTGAACCATACTCAGGCGCATTCGCAAGTCATATGGCCGCAAACAGATCAGGTCAATGAGTAAGTTTGATTTCGTTATTCGTAATGGAGCATAGCAACCATAACCCCGATATTAACGCCTACCCACACCCTCAGGCGGACGATCCTTAAGGCTAAAGACACGCCCAAGACCCCACTGTGCCACGATGAATAGGCCTAAAAAAGGCACAGCCAGGGGAAAGCAGCGCTCCTTATCCCTGACTACCTGAGTTTTGAGCCGAGATCAGGCGAGAGTTGTCGCGGTTCGACGAAGCGGTAAGCTTGATTGACGAAAGACTTTCAGAATTGTCTGACGTAGCAAACGAAAATGCGGTCAAAAGAATACGTAACCTCTCGGTCATTTGCACGACCTACCGCTTACACATTGAGCAGGCACCATAGCGACCCTCTACCTACTCAGATGCGGTAACACTTCTGACCCCAGTGTTTCCAGTTGTGTGGCAACCTCATCGTGAGGACATCCAAATGCTATGGCAAAATGTTCGACACCGGCTTCAATATAAGCTTCGAGTTGCTCAGTAACTTCACTTGGCGTGCCGGTTACGTTGAGGCGTTCGACCTGATCTTCACGCAGGTTGTAATCCACACCGATGCTTTCACCCATCATGCGTAACGCGGCTTGTCGTGTCTTACCTATCGACAGGAACACAGTCAGTGCTCGCGTAATCTCAGTTGGATCCCGCTTCGTTTCCGTGGCCAGTTCTTCCAGACGGGAGCAGGCCTCCCGATAGTGCTGGGGCGTAAAAAAGAGGGGGAAAATACCATGGCCATAACGGATCGCCCGTCGCAACGCCGGATCTCCACGCCCACCCACCCATAGTGGTGGTCCACCTGCCTGAATTGGTTTTGGATACTGAATTGCTTTGTCAAACTGGTAGAACCGGCCGTGAAATGTCGTTTCTGCGTTTTTCCACAATGCCTTTAGTATATCCATACACTCATCCGTTCTCGCACCGCGCTCGACAAACGGTATTCCAGCTGCAGTGAACTCCTCTGGGAAGTCGCCGCCGACGCCGATTCCGAAGATTAATCGTCCGTTCGACAGTTGGTCGACGTAGGCGCAAGCCTTTGCCATTGCAGCTGGACTTCTCAGCGGCAGTCGCACGACTGCTGTTCCAATTAGCGGACGATTTGTGACTGCAGCAAAAATTCCAAGTACGACGAATGGATCCGCTTTGGGTGCACGGGAAAATGTGTTTTCGCTTACCCACAACGAATCGAAGCCTAACTCTTCAGCATCGATAGCAAACCGTTCTGCGCTATAGCCTGGCAGATAGCGATGATAAAGTACGCCGACTTTAGTCTTTTTCAATGGCATCTCTTCACTAGAAATGGCACGACGAATTGAAATATATGAACATTGGGTTCTCAGGCGTAATTATAGAATCCATGACCTGCGCCACACCTTTGCCGGTTGGTTCGAGATGAAAGTTGTGCCGCTCTTTGAAGTGAACAAACTGCTTCGCCATGCCAATATCTAGATGACAGAGCGGTATGCCCATCTGGCCTCGGATTATCTGCATGATGGAGTGGCTAATCTCGAATTTTCAGTACGTTTTCAGCACACCGAAAAACTAAAAAGACAGTGCTCTACCAGAATAGCCTAGAAGCAGTAGAAAATGGTGGGCGCGGCTGGATTTGAACCAGCGACCGCTTCCGTGTGAAGGCAGAGTCCTACCAACTAACAGTCCAAAAACCCCTCAAATAACAGACTCCGACTCCACGCAAATGGACCTGACGTGCCCGATAATCTAGTCCAGTTGATGTGAGAGTGTTTGAGTCTACTGCATGATGGCTGATTGATTGGGGTGGGTTGGATGGATCGACTAATCCCCTTGTCGTGGGCGTCGTCGGTTGAAGGCGGCGATAAGGCGACAGAGGGGTGCCAGCCACTTTTTCCACCAGCCCTGGGATTGTGCCAGTGCAGCGGCGGACCCGGACTCACCAGACAAGGCGGCGTTCACGTTGTGGGCAAAGGTGGTCGCCAGTCGGCCAACAAGATTGCGGACAAAGCCCGAGCGACCGAACTGGGCCAGTGGACCGGCGATGGTATAAGCGATCTCGACTTCCACCCGCGTGTTCTCCTCGTCGAGGTCGAACAAACGGTTCTGGATGCGCGCCTTGGCCCGCGAGTGGCTCCGGCGATCCGTTCCCACGCCCTCGATTGTTGACGAGTAACTTCGATCATCCACAGCGTATGTCCCGGAAAAGGCGAAAACCGGTCTAATCGGACCCAGTTTGATCGAGGCTTTGCCACTGACCGCACCGTCGACCGGTGGACCATCGAGTTCGATCCCAGGCAGTGCTGCACAGGTTTTTTCGAGGTCTGAAAGCAACGGCCACACCGTGGTGCGGGGGTGGGGTAACGTGAACACCTGCTCGATAGTAACCCAGCCATCGGACTCTCTTACGTCACGGACACTGACGGTAATCCCCGACGGCAAACCAACCGGGACTGGCGTTGTCGGCGACGGCGTTGCCAAGCCTTGAGGAGTGCCTATCGCCTCCGGCGTTGATCTTGTCTCGCACGCACCGGGCCCCGGTGCAGGACCGAGCCCAACTGTGTTCTGCTGCGGGCCACTGACCAAAGGCTGAGCGGCAACCCGCGCAATGGCTCGGACGATACCGCGATAACCGGTACAGCGGCACAGGTTGCCGCTCATCTCGCGCCGTATCTGCGCCTGCGTGAGATCTGTGTGCCGCGAGAGCACATCGCGAGCGGTGATCAGCATACCTGGGGTACAGTAGCCACACTGCAGGGCGTGCTCCTCTGAAAATGTCCGGCGCAGCTCCCCCATCAGCGGGTCGTCGTCCAGACCCTCGATGGTTTCTACTGTCGCACCAGCGCAGGTAACGGCGTACGTGATACAGGAGCGGGATATCTGACCATTGATGAGTACGGTGCAGGCACCACAAATCCCATGCTCGCAGCCAAGATGGGTACCGGTAAGGCCGATATCATCGCGCAGGAAATCGGCCAGGGAAGTGCGTGGCGACACCGCAGCACGATGAAGACGCCCATTGACCGTCACCTCAAACGGTCTCATGACGGGAATGCGTGGGCATCGGCCAGCGCGCGCTGGAGTACAGCGCACTGGACATTGAGGCGATAGAGATCGGGCACCGGCATGTGCCACGCAAGATGATCGCGAACCGGTCCTGGGTCCAGTACAGCGGGGAGTGCCACAGCGGGGCCGAGGCCAAGTGCATCATTGTCGAGCAAGAGAGGCAAGCCGTCGGTGGCGCCGACAACCACACGACAACAACCACGGTCGGGGTCATGCACAATCGCTGCGATCGCGTCGGCAAATTCACCGGGTTTGCGTGAAATCTTGGCATATCCGCAACGCACGGAGGCGCCGAGTCGGGGCATGCGGATCCCGTTTATCAGTTCTCCTGTGCCGATGGTTGTTTCCATTGCTCCAACCAGGAAGTCATCGATCTTGACAATCCGCTGCCCACTTTGGCCGGAGACCAGGATCTCGGCGTCGAGCGCGGCAAAACACGACACCCAGTCAGCCGCTGGATCCGCATTGGCGACACTGCCGCCGAGGGTGCCACGATTCCGGACCGCGCGGTAACCGATGCCGCCAGCGACCCGGGCAAGAAAATCATGACCCAGATCGGCAATTCGCCGGTCTTCGACCGCGGCATGGGATACGCAGGCACCGATGGTGACGTGGGTTGTCGACGCCTCAACGCGGACGAGTTCATCGATGCGAGTAATGTCTACCAGCAGTTCAGGTTGAACCAGTCGCAGGTTGAGCATCGGACCGAGCGTCTGGCCGCCGGCGAGAATCAGGGCGTCCGCCGACTGAGTCAGGAGCGTAATTGCCTCGTCGACGCTTTTCGCCTGTTCGTAATCGAAGTCGACTGGCTTCATGTTGTCACCTTGCCAAGTGACGAATCGCTTGCCGCGGCAACAGCCTCCACGATACGCCGCGGTGTGACTGGTAGCACCGACAGTTCCACTCCGATAGCGCGAAGCGCATCGTTAATCGCGTTGGTGATCGCGGCCGGTGGTGCGATACAGCCACCCTCACCGATGCCCTTGACGCCGAAACGGGTATAGGGCGAGGGCGTTTCCAGATGGATGATTTGCGCGTCCGGGACCTCGGTCGGGCCAGGCAACAGGTATTCCGACAGAGTGGATGCCTGTGGCTGGCCGTCTGTGCTGTAGACCATTTCCTCGAACAGGGCGGTACCTATACCCTGGGCCAGCCCGCCAAGGATCTGGCCATCGACAATCATGGGGTTGACCAGCACTCCACCATCCTCGGCAATCACGTAATCAAGTAATTCAATCTCGCCGGTCAGCGGGTCAACAGCTATGACGGCAGCATGGGTGGCGTAACTGAAAGTACCCGAATCCCGTTCTGGCTTGTAGCCCGCGGTGACCTCGAGACCCGCCGGGTCTGCCTCGGTATCCAGCTCCTGCGGCTTGAGGTACCAGGTGCGGGAGATCTCGGCAAGTTGGATACTGCCGGCGGCGCCTTGGACAGCGCCGTCTTTTAGTCGCACTGCCTCCACTGGACACTGGAGCAAGTTGGCGCCAATGCGCAACACCCGCCGTGCCAACTCATCGCATGCGCAGGCAACTGCTCCGCCAGACATCACCATTGAGCGTGAGCCCCAGGTACCGGTCGAGTAAGGCGTGATCGCGGTGTCACCGTGGATCAGTCGAGTCTGTTCCAGCGGGATACCGAGAACCTCGTGCGCGACCTGAGCCAGGGTGGTTTCCAAACCCTGTCCGTGGGAATGGGCTCCAATGCGCAGTTCCAACCCCCCATCCGGGGTCAGGCGGGCCGTGCACTGTTCGTGGCCCGGCACCATTGGGATCCCCCAGTTGGCATAAACGGTGGTACCGTGGGCTCCTTGTTCTGTGTACATCGCAAAGCCGATCCCGATCCGTCGCCCGTCTGCTTCGCCACGTTGCTGGCGGCTTCGGATAGAGTCGAGATCAATTGTGTCGATCACCTGGCGCAGCGACTCCGGGTAATCGCCGCTGTCAAAATGTTTGCTCGTGATATTGTTGAATGGCATCTGCTCGGGACCGATAAGACTCTGGAAACGCACTTCGGTGGGTTCGATTGCCAGTTCCCGCGCCAGCGCATCGACCATTAGTTCCAGTGCAGTGCAGACCCCGCAACGGGCAACGCCGCGGTACGGCAGGATGGGGGGCTTGTTGGTGGCGACGGCATAGGTCCGGCAGCGGTACCCCTCCAGGTCATACACACCGGGCAGAATGCTGACGACCTGGGCTGCTTCTAGGCAGGCGGAGAAAGGATAAGAAGAGTAGGCACCAGCATCGACCGTTGCCTCGGCATCGATGGCGAGGAGTTTGCCGTTCGCATCACCGTAAACGGTAATGGTGTAGTGGTGCTCGCGACAATTGGATGATGCGATGAGGTTTTCGCGCCGGTCTTCCAGCCACTTGAGCGGGTGCCCCAGCTTTATTGCCGCCCAGGCAAGGCAGATTTCTTCCGGTAGAAGAATACCCTTGTAGCCGAAACCACCACCGACATCTGGTGCCACCACCCGGATCCGGGCATGTTCGATGCCGAGACATTCGGAAAGACCGGTACGTACAATATGGGGTTGCTGGGTCGAGGTATAAACCACGAGTTGTTCGAGTCGGCTGTCCCATCTGGCGAGGACGCCGCGGCCCTCGAGTGGGCTCATCGACTGGCGTGCGGTACGAATTGTGCGGGTGACCGAAGCAGCAGCTCGAGCAATGATCGGGTCGAGGTCCTGTTCAAAGTCTGTTGTAAGGAACACGTTGTCACCCCACTCCTCGTGCACCAGGGGCGCGCCGGCTTCGCGAGCGGCGAGCATGTCGCTAAGTACTGGCAGTTCCTCGATCTCGACGCCGATCGCATCAACGATGTCCTCGGCCTCAGCCCGTGTGTCAGCCACACACATTGCGATCAGTTCGCCGACATGGCGGACCTTACCGCTCGCCAGTACTGGTTGATCGGAGGATTTGAAACCAGGCAGGGTGGAATGCGCCCGGATCGGGGCGACCGCCGCGAGATCGTCAGCGACAAACACCTGCTGACGGCATTCGTTCGGAATCGAGGCATTGCGGAGGTAGCCGTGAGCAACGGGGCTCCGGAGGAAGGCGACATGGCGGGTACCTGCCAGCTGAATGTCGCCGACAAATTCTCCCCGCCCACGCAGGTAGCGATCGTCTTCCTTGCGCAGCACTGAAGCGCCGACACCGTGTGTGCTCATCGGATGCCCCGTCAGTCAGATAATTCCAAACAAGCAGGTTTGTCGTGTGCCCGGGGTCGAACAGGATGTTTCCTATTTATCAAGCTCGGTAGCATCATCGGGCCCAACTACCCCGCTGACCAGGTTTTGCGTGTGCAGGGTAATGGGATCGATGATACCAGATAAGGTCGACCGCTTGATGTGTGAGCGGAACCTGGCAAACCAGCTTTCCCGTTCGCGCCGCGCCTCGGCCGCCTGTTCGAGTGTGGCTAGGGCAAACCGGATTGTGTTCCCCGGACGCAGGCGCGCTACCGTTGGCAGATCGGCTGAGATCACACAGCCTATCTTCGGGTAACCACCGGTGGTCTGTCTATCAGCCAGGAGCACGATCGGCAGGCCGTCACCTGGCACCTGGATCGAACCGGGTGCCGTACCGTCAGAAGTAATGTTGAAGCCGCGTGCATGCTCAAGCTGCGGACCCTTCAGGCGCATGCCCATGCGATCAACGGCGGATGAGACCGTGTAGTCACAGCTGACCAGAGTGTGCAATGACTCGGGAGTGAAAAAGTCATCCTGCGGTCCCGGGATGATGCGGATGGGGAGGTCGCCTGGCAGCCTACGCTCGACGAAGCGTAATTCATCCCGAACCGGTGCTGCTGACAGGACCAGAGAAAGTTCATCGTCACTTTCTAGCTGCCGACCGTTGAAGCCGCCGAAGCCCCCACGGGTGTAGGTCGAGAGACTGCCCATAGCGGGTGGCAGGTCGAAGCCGCCCTCGACCGAGAGGTATGTCATTGCCATGTCGGTGACCGGCCCAATGCAAAAGACATCACCACGGTGCAGGCAGAAACTCTCAAACGTGGGCAGCTGACGGCGATACGGCGAGAGAAGTTCAATCAACGCTTTGCCACCCGCAACGGCGATGCGCACTGATTCTGTGGTGACTTCCAGCACGGGCCCCGCGCCAAGCACTTCGAGGGCCGCAATCGTCGGTTCATTGCCAACGAGGTGGTTTGCAATACGAAGCGCGGTCGTGTCAAGCGCACCGGAGACCGGCACTCCCATAGACTGCAGGCCGTAGCGGCCCAGATCCTGGACCGTGGTGTGCAGGCCGGGCTTGTGCACGCGGAGGATGGGAATCACGTTGCCGATTTCCCGTGTGGCAGGACGTGGTTAGCCCCGGCGTCCTTTTCAGCAAGACAGTCGTACTCGCGACGGCTGATCGGTGTAAAGCGAACCCGGTCGCCTTGTGCCAGAAGGGCCGGGGGCGAAGCGGTTTGGTCGAACAACCTCACCGGCGTTCGGCCAATCACGTGCCACCCGCCGGGGCACTCGATCGGGTAGACCGCAGTCATCCGCTCGGCAATAGCGATTGAACGGGCAGGGATGCGCAGGTTGGGTGTGGCCTTGCGGGGCAAAGCGATTTCCGCGGTGAGATCCCCCAGGTAGGGATAACCCGGCAGGAACCCGACCATGTAAACATGGTAGGTGTCACTGCTGTGGCGCTGGATGACCTCCTCGATCGACAAGGAACATGCCTCAGCGACCGCTTCAAGGTCCGGTGACAGATCCAGGTCATAGCAGGCCGGTATTGACCAGTCACGCCCGGTGAAGTCATCAATGGGAAGGTCGGGCAGGATTTTGGCAAGTGTATTTTCGAGTCCGGCAAAAGAGACGATTTCGGGGTCGTAGTGGATCGCGAGGGAACGGAAGGTCGGCACCAAATCAGTGATGCCAGCGAGTTCGAGCGCGTTCACACCAGCATAGAGCGCAGTCACCCTCCGGCTTATGTCCAGATCAATTTCTTCGCCAAATTCAACAACCATGACGGTGTCGCCGTTAGGGAGAAATTTGGCCGGCGGATTCATCGATCTGGTCGTTGGCTTAGGCTGGGACAGTTAGGTACTATAGTAAACTGGATGACGTCGCCCGGTGGGTATGCGGGACCTTCATTCTGGTGATTCTAGTTTCTTGACCCGGGAGTTTGTACATGGCTGACAAGATCAATCTCAATGCCGACATCGGTGAAGGGTTCGGTGCATACGACATCGGCAATGACGCCGAGTTAATGGAGATTATCAAATCTGCCAGCATCGCCTGCGGGTTTCACGCCGGCGACCCCTTGACCATGCGCCGGTTAGTCGCCCACGCTGCCCGGGTTGGTGCCAGCGTTGGCGTTCACCCGGGGTTCAATGATCTTTGGGGATTTGGCCGCCGGCGGATCACGATGCCTGCCGAGGACCTCGAATACCTCATCGCCTATCAGATCGGTGCCCTCCAGGCGATGGTGCGTTACGAGGGCTTGTCGGTTACCCACCTTAAGCCCCACGGCGCGTTAAATAACATGGCAGCTGAGGACGAGACACTGGCAATGGCGATTGGCCGTGCCATCCAGATCACTGATCCCGGCATCATCTACGTCGCGCTGGCCGGTTCCTCTATGCACACCGCAGCGGAAAAGCTCGGCCTGCGCCTGGCGCGCGAGGGATTCGCCGACCGCCAGTACGAGGACGATGGCAATCTTGCGTCACGATCGATTTCCGGCACTGTGATCAAGGATCCTGTAGTGGCGTGCGAACAGGCGGTTCGCATGGTTCGGGATGGCGAGGTCGTATCCCGCCATGGCAAGGTGATTCCGGTCCAGGTGGAAACGTTGTGTGTCCACGGTGACGAGTTGACCGGTGTGGCCGTCGCGCGCGAAGTACGGAAAGGGCTCGAGGCAGCGGGCATCGCCGTGGTGCCGCTGCCGGAGATGCTCATCTGAGTCTGGCAGCCTGACCTCGCTGGTAGGTATAGCGATGGGTCGGGCGCGCATCCCTGGGCCCTGGCCAGGACAGTTGCCTGGGGCCATGTGTTCAGCCAGTCGATCGGCAATGGCGTTCGCGATGGGGTTGTTGTCAGCGAGCGGCTAACGGTTTCCAGTTGGTCTAGCGCACAGAGTGCGGTGATCAGTGTCAACCAAGTAGCGGGATCAGTTCCTTCGCTATCGCTTCCACCTGCTCGTCTTGGTACCGGTAGGGCATGAAGACCAGCCGATCGAG
>Ga0066376_10001715_pt1 | contig 21074 bp, 20 predicted proteins | sample Knorr_S15_td_Bot_FD_77009 | JGI IMG/M metagenome (GOLD analysis project Ga0066376, IMG submission 77009) | Marine microbial communities from Southern Atlantic Ocean transect - Knorr_S15_td_Bottom_ad_5009_LV_A | ecosystem: Environmental > Aquatic > Marine > Oceanic | place: Southern Atlantic...
GTGAATTTATTAGTCATATTTAAATATAATGTTTATAAAAAGATATATAAATGATTATAATCAATTTGCAAGAAATGAAAAAAATTTTTTTTTTAAAATTTTTGTATGTTTAAATATAGAAAAAAAATAGATGAAAAAATTGCATCAAAAGTTGTTAAATATTTAGTAACAACGTCAATAACGCCAAATCAAGTAACTACATTTAGTCTTTTATTAGCAGCTTTTGCAGCCGTCTTTTTTAGCTTTGGTATTTACTTTTTTTCTGTTATTGGATCATTATTATTTATTTTTTCTAAACTTCTAGATCATGTAGATGGACAACTAGCAAGAGAGTTAAAAAAAGAAAGTAAATTTGGATGGTATTATGATAGTTTTGTTGATACTGCCACATATATATTAATGTTTGTCGGTATTTCTGCTGGAATACCGCCTGGAACCTTTGAAATAAAATTTTTTAGTATAATTAATCTCGACTTACAAAATTATTTATTATTTTCTGCTATTATTGCTTCAATATTAAATACATTCTTAGGTATTATTCATAAATATAAAACTAGTAAAGATTTTTATGGGTTTCCAGAAACAAAAAAAGTTGCTTTAGAAGATGGTATTTATTTAATTGGACCAATTACTTGGATTGGTTTTATTAATTTCTTTTTTCTAATAGCTTCAATTGGCTCTGTTGTTTTTGTTATTTATAATATCAAAAGATTTGTGAGGAGTATTAAGTAAAGCTTTTTGCCCATGAAACTTTTCTAGCTTCTGCTAAATCAAAAGCATCATTTACATTAAGCCATTGTCCAGCTATATAAAGAACATTAATTTTAATTTTATTTTTTATTAAATTATTAAATAAATCAGGCATTCCTAAACTTTTAAAGTTTTTGTTTTTATTTAATTTATAAATTTCTTCTTTTATTATTTTTGATCCTTTTGAATTTGTTTTTAATAAACCAATCCATTGGCCAGTAATATTTTTTTTTAATACATTATGCATTGATTTTAATACTGCAGGTTTTTCTTCAAGTAGGTAATTCCCGGTAAATTTTCTATCACAAATCACAAGATCTTTTTGAGATTTTTTTCCTTTATTTTTAAGAAGTGCATCAACCACTATTACAATTTCCCCTTTGGTAGATAATAGAGCATCTAAAATATATTTTCTAAAAACTATATCTCCATAGGTAATAATACAATTATCTTTTATTTCATCAGTTGATTTATTAAGCGAGAACAACTCTCCAGTATTAGCATGCTCTTTATTTTGAATAATATTAAGGTTTGATAAATTATTATGATTTTTAATTACATTGTATTTGTATCCAGAAACTATTGAAATTTTACCAATATTATCTTTTTTTAATGTTGAAGCTAATCTTTCTAAAAGAGGCTTTCCTTGAATATCGAGCATACATTTAGGTTTATTTTTAGTTAAGTGTTCAAGCTGCTTACCTCTTGATGCAGCTAAAACAATTGCGTTATAATTTTTTTTTTCTAATAAATATTTTTTTTCAGCTTCATATAACTCATCGTTTCCTGCTAATTCAAAAACTTCATTTAAACTTGATATTTTTTTTTCTAAACCTTTAATAGTTTCTTTTTTAATTAAATGATTTGTTACATCTTGAATCGCTTTAATTGAAGCTCTTAAAGAATGGTTAGCCCAAATAACAGTAGAAAAACCAGCTTTTTTAAAAATTTTTGTTGGAGTTTTATGATAAGTAGTTGGAATAATAACAATAGGGCATCTATCATCCCATTCTTTTTTAAATTTTAATATTTCATTTGCATTATCTTTGCTTGAATGTATAAGTATCGCATCACTCCCAGCTTTACAATATGCCTCTGCTCTTTTGATAGCCTCCCCAATACCCCAACCTGCTATTAAAGCCTCTACTCTTGCAATAATAGAAAAATCATTATCTTCTTGTATGTCTTTACCTGCTTTTATTTTTCCACAAAATTCATCTATATCAGCTAATTTTTGGTAATTTTTTACTAAAGAATTTGTTTTAGGATATTGTTTATCTTCAATGCATACTCCAGCAATTTTTCTTTGACATAATTTAGAAACGAGTCTTCTAAAATTGTTAAAATTTCCATAACCAGTATCACCATCAACAAGTATAGGTATTGTAGTTGCATCTGACATAAATTCTAAAACATCTAAGATTTGAGTCCAAGATGCTTCATTACTATCTCTAACCCCCAGAGCAGTTGATATAGATAAACCAGATGCCCATATTCCTTTGAAACCACTTGCTTCGACAATTTTTGCTGTCAAACCATTATGAGCTTCCATTAAGAATGATAATTTTTTACTATTAAGTTCTTTTTTTAATAGTTGTGATTTAGATAATTTGCCAATACCAATGTTTTTTGTATGTATTATTACCATTTGTTAGAATTGTAATACAAATATAAAAATATTACAAATATATGAAATTACTATTGTTTATAATATTTAAAGCAAAATGAAAGCATTAATATTAGCAGCTGGAATAGGGAAGAGATTAAAATTAAAAACACCTAAGATTTTATTAAAAATTGGAAATAAAACATTATTAGAAAGGCATTATGAAAATCTTAAAAAATTTGGAATTAAAGATATTGGAATTGTAATTGGTTATAAGTTTTCAGAAGTAAAAAAATATATAGAAAAAATAGATAAGAATATAAAAATTTATAAAAATAAAAAATATCAACTTGGTAGTATTGTATCTTTAGTAAAAACTAGCAATTTTTTTAAAAAAAAAGATAGTTTGTTATTAATGGATGGGGACGTTTTGTATGATAGTAAAATTTTAAAAAAATTAATTACTTCAAAGAAAAATAATTGTCTTCTATTGGATCCAATATTTGATGCTGGTGATGAGCCTGTTAAGGTAATCATAAAAAATAATAAAATTTGTGACTTTGGAAAAAGATATTACACTACATTTGATTATATAGGAGAGTCGGTCGGTTTTTTTAAGTTTGATCACAAATCTTCACTTAAATTTTTAAATCTTGCAAAAAAAATTATGAGAATTAATAACAAAGAAATGTATGAAGAAGTAATAAGAGAAATTATTAAAAACAAAATATTTAAAATAGGATTTGAGTATGTAGGGAATTTACCCTGGATAGAAATTGATTTTAAAAAAGATTTAAATAGTGCAAAAAGAGTAATTTCAAAAAGAATTAATGAATAAAATTATAAAAAAATTAAGTTTTTCTTTGCCTTGGGACCAAAGAATTGCTGGGGTTATTTCTAAGCCATTTATTTTTTTTAATATCCATCCAAACATAGTTACAATTGTTGGAATTTTACTTGGTTTAACAGTTGGTTATTTCTACTCAATTGGAGATATATTTTATGCAAAAATTGCTTCTATAACTTTCTTTTTTGCCGCCTGCTTTGATCACGTTGATGGAGAAGTTGCTAGAAAATTAAATAAAACTAGTGTTTTAGGTCATTATTTGGATCACATAGGAGTTTGTATTACATATATTGCATTATTTATTGGTCTGGGTTTTTATGCTGATAAGAATTTTAATTTAGGATTAAATTATGGATATGTTTCAGCACTATGTATTTTTTTAATTATGACTATTAGATTTTATTTAGAAAGAATAAGGGGAGGTGAGGCGATTGAACAAATAAATATATTAGGTTTTGAACATGAAGACATAATATATATTGTAATACCAGTAACTTTTTTAAATAAAATTGATATTTTTTTATTTTATTCTTTTATTGGTACACCGATTTTTTTAGCTATAACAATTTTGATATTTTTTTATAAAACAAAAAAATTATAATTTCTTCTTAATTTCCTTAAAATCTATTTTTTGATTAAATCCTAGAATTAATCCTATACTTATCCATATTATCTCTCTTAATCTTCTGATAACGGCAACAGCCAAGCCTAAAGGAGTAGAGTCTTTTAATATATTAACAACTATTACAAAAACACCTTCCTGTGTCCCTATGTTTGATGGAATAAAAAAAAGCATTGCTCTAACTAATTGAACAAGTGTTTCAATTGCTATTGCTTCTAAAAAAGAAATTTTTTGATTTAAAAGAAAAAAAATTGTATATAACTCAAGAGCACCAAAGAACCAATTAGATAAATTTAGAAATAAGATTTTAAAAAAAACTTTTTTTCTTGTTTTGTAAAAATCTACAATTTTAAGCTCAGTATCTTCTAAATGTTTAAAAAAAGAATTAAATTTTTTTGATAGTTTGTGTTTAAAAACACCATGTAATCTTGATGTTAATTTGTATCTTTGAACAATAAAAAATGAAATTATTAAAGTTGTAAATAACACGAATCCAATTAAAGAAGCTTTTTCAAAATTATTTCCAAATTTATTTATATAAAAAATACTTAATAAGCCAATAAAACAAAAGATTATTAACGCAAATAGAATAATAGTTTTAGCTAATATCAAAGAACTGATAGATGATTTGTATTTTATATTAAATTTATTTTTTAATAAAAATGCTTTTACAGGTTCTCCTCCAACTTGAAAAAGAATATTATTAAATGATTCTTCTATAATTCTAATTTTAAATATTTTATGAAATATTAATTTTTTATTAATTAAGTTTTCAATACATAATTTCCATGAATAAGTATCTAAAACAAAACCCATTAAATAAATAACTAAAATAGTTATAAAACTAAATCTAAGTTTGTTTAATTCATTTAAAAAAGAATTAAAATCAACTTTATTAAATATGAAAACAAGCAGTGCTATACCAATGATTAGATAAATAAATTTAAATTTAGACAATTATAGATATCCTTTTTTTTATTATTTATAATAAAATACTTGATAGAGCTTATATCTTTTATATAAAATAAAAATGTCTAAAAGATTTAAAAAAAAATTACTTTTTACCCCTGGTCCGTTAAATACATCGGATCTAACTAAAAAAACCACTTTTATAGATTTAGGCTCAAGGGATATAGATTTTATTAGAATCAATAAATTATTATTTTCAAATATATTAAAATTAAGTTTTGCGAACAAAGGATATGTTTGTTTACCTATTCAAGGAAGTGGAACATTTTGTTTAGAAGCAACATTTGAAACATTACTCAGTAATAAATCTAAGATTTTAATTCTTACTAACGGCACATACGGAAATAGACTTATTAATATTTGTAAAAAAAATAGAAAGAAATTTTTAGTTTTAAAATTTATTGAGAATGAAGTTATATCAATTGATAAAACTGAAAAGTTTTTATCAAAAAATAAATCTATTTCACATTTAGCATTGGTACATTGTGAAACTAGTAGTGGCATATTAAATCCACTAAATGAAATAGCATTATTATGTAAAAAATATAAAAAAAAATTAATTGTTGATGCAATGAGTTCATTTGGGGGAATAAATATAAATATTCAAAAAAATAATATAGATGCGTTGATTAGTTCAGCTAATAAATGTTTAGAAGGGATACCGGGTTTTTCTTTTTCAATAATAAAAAAAAATTCTTTATTACAATCTAAAGGTAATGCAAATTCATTATCTTTAGATTTATTTGATCAATGGACGGGTTTTTTAAAAAATAATCAATGGCGTTTTACTCCACCAACACATTCCATTATTGCTTTATCATCTGCTTTAGAACAATTAAAAAAAGAAGGTGGTGTGAATAGTAGAAATAAAAGATATAAAAATAACTATTTAACACTTATAAATGGTATGAAAAAAATGGGATTTGAATGTTATTTAGATGAAAATCTTCATTCTCCAATAATAGTAAGTTTTCAAATGCCTAAAAATACAAAGTTTAACTTTAATTTTTTTTATAACAACCTTAGTAAGCTTGGTTTTGTGATTTATCCAGGAAGTATTACCAATCAAAAAACATTTAGAATAGGTTGTATTGGAAATATCTATCCAAAACATATAAAAATGTTATTAAAAGCAATAAAAAAAACACTTTTAAAAATGCATATTAAATATTTATCAATATAATTTTTTTTTTAAAATAATAATCGTGTTAAATGATAACCAAATTAAAGAATTTAAGAATAATGGCTTTGTTCTTGTTCCTGAATTATTTAATAAATCTGAAACAGAATTAATTGTAAAATATACGGAAGAAATACAAAATGCTTCTGAAATTTCAGGTAAAGAATGGAAATATTTTGAGAAAAGTAAAATTAATAAAGATAAAAGAGTTTTGGAAAGAATAGAAAATTTTTGTAAGTACCATGAAGGATTTAATGATCTTTGTGCCAATAGTAGAATTACTGAATCTGTAAATGATTGTTTTGGAGAAAAAGGAATTTTATTTAAAGATAAAATAAATTTTAAAATGCCCGGTGGTTCTGGTTTTAAACCTCACCAAGATTCTCAAGCCGGTTGGGACGATTATGCAAAGTTTTATTTAACAGCAATGGTTAGCATTGATGAGACTACAATCAAAAATGGATGTTTAGAATTTGCTTCTGGACACAACAAATCAGGTCTTATTGGTAAACTTTGGAAACCACTATCGGTTAAAGATATGAAAAATATGAAATTTATTCCAATAGAAACTAAACCAGGAGATGCGGTTTTTTTTGATTGTTATACGCCTCACAGATCAGAACCAAATTTAACAAATAAATCAAGAAGAATTTTGTATCTTACGTATAACAAATTATCAGATGGAGATCATAGAGAAAAATACTACAATGATAAATATAAAAACTATCCTCCAGATATAGATAGAGATCCTAATAAGGATTATAAATTTAAAGTTTAACTTTTTAAAAAATTTTTAAATCTTACGGCTACATCTTTGGGATGTATTGTAGGTCTACCTAAATTCTCAATTGACCCTTTTTGAATTTTAATATGAATAAAAGTTGGACCAAATGTATTTTTTAAGTTTGTTTTTATAATTTTTGAAAAATCATCTAAATTATCTGCAGAATATGAATTTTTATAACCACAATTAATAGCAATATTTGAGAAATCTACTGTCGAAGCATTTGTTAATTGCTGACCAGTTGAGTCATGAACATTATTGTCGAGTAATATATGAATCAAATTTTTTGGTTGATTTGCTCCAATGGTAGACATATTTCCCATTTTCATAAGTAATGCCCCATCGCCATCTAAGATTATAATTTTTTTTTTTGAATTTAATGCAACTCCTAAAGCGATTGCATTTGCGCAACCCATAGATCCAACTTGATAAAAATAATTTTCACAATCTTTTAAACTAAATAATTCTCTTCCGGTTTTTCCAGTAGTTGAGATAACTGCAATCTTATTATTAATATTTTTTTGTAATTCTTTTATGATTTGGAATCTTGTTGGTAATTTTTTTTTTTTATAATAAATCAACACTTTATTTTTTTTTTTAAAGAAAATTTTTTTTTGTTTCAGTTTTTCTTTTTTAATTGTTTCTTTTCTCATTATTAATGCATATGGCAATGAAGTTTTATTTGTTAAATTATTAATTTTAAAAAGTACTTTTTTTAAATTTTTTTCATTTGTTGGAAAAATTTCATTTTTTATTTTTGATAATGTGAGAATATTTTTTGTTATTTTTCCCATTAGTTCGTGTTGGGGCTCATCTTTTATTTTTGGTTCACCTCTCCAAGTTGTAATTAGTAGAATTGGAATGTTAAAAGGATAATTTAACGATGTTAGAGGATTAATTGTATTTCCTAGACCGGAATTTTGTATCATAACAACACTTTTTTTTCCAGCTAGCCAGGCACCTGAAGCAATTCCAACTGCTTCTCCCTCACTTGTTGCTCCAATATACTTTATTTTTTTTGAATTAATAACAGTGTTAATTACTGAAGTTAAATATGAGCACGGAACACCAGAAAAAAAACTGTAACCATACTTTGTTAATTGATTTATTAGGAAATTTGCTGATATCATAAGCTCTTATATTATTAATTTAATTTAAAAATATAAATCTTAATATTATTATAAATAATATAACAAATATGTTATGGAAGAAGACGAAGATATTAAAAAAAGTGTAGAAAAACAGGAAAATTATGATGAATTTAGCATCAAAAACCTTCTAGATGAGATAAATAGTCTAAAAAAGAAATTAAAATTCTTAGAAAATCTACTAAAAAACAAGAAATCAGGCCACAACGAGGCTAATAAATTATTTAAAAAATAAAAGGTTTTTTTATGTTTTACAAATGGTAGTATGTTTAAACCTTTTGTTATAAAGAGGGAGGATATTATGAATAAATTAATTGCGTTATCATTGTCTATTGGTGGAATAGGTGGAATTATGACATGGATTTATACGTCAACTCCATTAGCTCTTTCAATACCAATCTCTTTTATCGCTTGGGCATGTTTTGTTGCAGCAGGTGGTAATAATAAAGCTCTAAGTTCTACAATAACAGCATTTCTTTGGGGCGCTGTTGTTGCTTGGTTAACTGCACTTGTACTTATACCAAATCTAGGAGGTTTACCTGCTGGACTAGGTGTCCCAGTATCTATTGCTTTGAGTGTTTTTGTACTTATTTACGGTACTAAAATTAAAGCTTTCTCATTAGCACCTGGAGCAGTTTATGGATATGCTGCTTTTTTTACAGCATTTCTAGCCGGAACTGATGCTTTACAATCAGCTAGTCTCGGAAACCCACTTATATTAACAGCACTTTCAGGTATTGCAGGCGCAGTACTTGGTTTGGTTGCTCTTAATGTTTCCGCTTCACTAGGGAAATAATTCTTATAATTGTAAGTATTAATATGAAAAAAATCGGTTATTTTGATTTAAAATAGCCGGTTTTTTCCTTATATTATTGACTTAGAGTATTCAATGTGGCGGGAGTAGCTCAATTGGTTAGAGCGTCGGCTTGTGGTGCCGAATGTCGCCGGTTCGATTCCGGTCTCTCGCCCCAATTAAGTAATTATAATCAATGTATTAGATAATATAGTTAATATATTAAATTAACTATTTAGTTGTGTTAGGGGCAATCCAACACTTTTTAGTAATTTTACATCTGATGTTGTATCATTATTTCCAGTTGTCAAAAGTTTATCGCCATAAAATATAGAATTTGCACCTGCCATAAAACAGAGTATTTGTGATTCATTTGACAAATCTTTTCTTCCAGCACTTAGTCTTACTCTTGATCTTGGCATAATAATTCTTGCAGTAGCACACATTCTAACAAGCTCAATAGCATTTATTTTTTTTCTACTACCTAAAGGAGTCCCTTTTGATGGTACTAAAGCATTTATTGGCACACTTTCTGGTTGTGGTTTAAAATTTGATAAAACTTGTAACATTTTAGCTCTATCTTTGATGCTCTCACCCATTCCTATAATTCCACCACAACAAACAGTAATTCCTGCTTTTCTTACTCTATTAATTGTTTCAATTCTATCTTGAAATTTTCTAGTAGTTATAATTTTTTTATAAAAACTGGGGCTAGTGTCAATATTATGGTTGTATGCTTTTAAACCTGCTTTTGCTAATTTATTAGCTTGTTTTTGATTTAACATTCCTAGCGTAACACAAGATTCCATTCCAATTTTTTTTATTCCTTCTACCATTTTAATGACTTTATCAAACTCAGGACCATCTTTAACTTCTCTCCATGCAGCACCCATACAAAATCTTGAAGCACCAGATTTTTTAGCTTTTTTAGCTTTTTTTAAAACTTCATTAATACTTAAAAGAGATTCACTTTTTAACCCAGTTTTATAATGTGCTGATTGAGGGCAATACTTGCAATTTTCTGGACAAGAACCTGTTTTTATACTTAATAAACTAGCAAGTTGAACATCTTTTTTAGGAAAATATTTTTTAAGTATTTTTTGTGCTCTAAAAATTAGTTCAAGTAATGGTAAATTTAAGATTTTTAATATTTCATTTTGTGTCCAATTTGATCTAATCATAACTATATATTAGATGATATATTGTAGATATATAGAATAAATTTTTATTGTCATAATAATACAAAATGTTAAAAAAAAATGTTTTAAACTATGCAGTTCTTAGCTGTAAAAATCATAAAGACTTAGACAAAAAAACAATAAAAAAATTTATACCTGGATATAAATTAATGGAAAATGCCGGTGAAGCAATTTTTAAAACAATAAAAAAAAAATTTAAAAAACAAAAAAAAATAAAAATTTTATGTGGTCCTGGAAATAATGGAGGAGATGGGTTTGTTGTAGCAAAATTATTAAAAGAAAATAGTTTTCGTAATGTTGATTTGTTTTGTTTGGTTTCAAAAAAAAAATTAAAAGGCGATGCAAAAATAGCTGCTAATAAACTTAATGAAAACTTAAAAAGCTTTAATCAATTTAAAACATCAAGTAATGAATTAATTATTGATGGAATTTTTGGCTCGGGTTTAAAAAAAAATATCTCTGGGAATTTAAAAAAAGTTATAGAAAAAATAAATCTAGAAAAACCATATTGTATATCAATAGATATTCCTTCAGGAATTAATGGAGACACAGGAAAAATCCAGGGTGCAGCATTAAAATCCAATGATACAATTACATTTACTAAAAAAAAACCAGGGCATTTATTATTTCCAGGAAACGAGTATTGCGGAAATGTAATAGTAGAAGATATTGGAATCAATTTAGAAAAATTATTATTTAAACCACAGATATTTGAAAATCATCCTGACAATTGGAGAAATAAATTTCCATGGCCAAATCATAAATCTCATAAATATACAAGAGGATTTTCATTAATTATTTGTGGAGAAAAAATGACTGGCGCATCAAGATTAGCTGCAAGAGGAGCAGCAAGAATAGGATGCGGTTTATTGTGTCTAGGAGTCCCAAAAAAAAGTTTTGATATATATTCAATAGAAAATCCAATAGCTTTAATTGAGATTGTTGACGATGAAAATGATCTTAATAGTTTGTTAAAGGATAAAAGAATAAATACAATTTTAATCGGTCCTGGATTAGGAATAAGCGAAAAGAAATTAAAATTAATTTTAAAAATTGTTAAAGAAAAAAAAAAATTAGTTGTTCTAGATGCTGATGCTTTAAAAAATAATTTTAAAAAGATATTATCAAAAAATAGAACTAAAATTGTTATAACACCTCACGAAGGTGAGTTTACGCAGGTTTTAAAAGATTTAAATATAAAAAATAATAAAAATAAACTATCACTAGCTATTAAATTTGTTAAAAAAACTAAAATTAATTTAATATTAAAAGGAAACACAACAATAATTTGTTCTCAAGATGGACAAATTTCAATAAACACAAATAGCTCGCCTTTTTTGGCTACTGGGGGTTCTGGCGATGTTTTAGCTGGAATGATTACTGGTTTAATTTCTCAAGGTATGAATATTTTTGAAGCATGTTGCGCATCTGTATGGATTCACGGAGAAATTGCGAAAATAAAAGGTCCAGGACTAATAGCTGAAGATTTACCTGAAATGATACCTAATGTATTAAAAAAAATAAAAAATTATAGACTTAATTGACACTTTTTTAAAAATTAACTAAAAAAGACTATATATAAATAATAAAGCGGGTGTGGCGGAATTGGTAGACGCGCTGGTCTTAGGAACCAGTGGATTTTATCCATGGGGGTTCAAGTCCCTCCACCCGCACCAAAAAAAAACATGAATAAAATAAATAAATAAATATTATAATTGATATGCAAGTAACTGAATTAAAAAAAAAGGGATTAGAAAGAGAATTTAAAGTCACTGTTCCACCAAAAGATATTACTGATAAGTTAAATGGTAGTTTACTCCAAATATCTAAAGATGTTGAAATTGAGGGTTTTAGGAAAGGTAAAGTACCACTCAATATTGTTAAACAACGTTTCGGTCAAAATGCGTTAAATCAAACTTTAGATGAGTTAATTAAATCTACAACAAATGAAGTAATAAAAAAAAAAAATTTAAGATTAGCTATCAAGCCAAAAGTAGATGTTAAAAATTTTGGTGAAGAAAAAGGTCTTGAATATATTATGACTTTGGAATTAATACCTGATATTAAAGTTGAAGATATAAAGAAAATAAAATTAACAAAATTTATATCTAAAATTGATGAAGATGATTTTAAAAAAACTTTGGAAACATTCTCAAAAACTCAACAAAATTTTGAAAAAAAAGATGGAAAAAAAATTGAAAACGGCGATGGTGTTCTTCTTAATTTAAGACCAACTTACAACAACGAAATTGTTAAAGAAGCACTAATTGAAAATAAAATGACAGTTGTTGGTGAAAAAATGATAATATCTGAAATAGAGCAAAAAATATTAGGTACTAAAGCAGGCGATAAATTAGATTTTATTTGCAAGTTTCCAGTAAATTTTCCAGATAAAGATATTGCTGAAAAAGATGTCAGGGTTGAAATAGATATTCTAGAAGTAAGAGTTCCACAAAAAAAAGTTTTGGATGATAATTTTGCTAAGTCAATGGGAGCAATAGATTTAAATGATTTTAAAGAAAAAATACGAAAACAAATGCAAGGAGAACTAGATGGTGTATCGAAAATGATAATGAAAAAAGATTTAATAGAACAATTAGATAAAACTCACAAAATTAATCTTCCACAAGGAATGGTTAAGTATGAGTTTGATATTATATGGAACAAATTTAATGATGATAAAACAAAAGGAATAATTGATGAAACTGATAAAAATAGAAAAGAAGAAGATTTAAAGAAAGAATATAGGTCAATAGCAGAACGTAGAGTAAAAGTTGGTTTAATTTTAGCTAAAATTGGAGAAGATCAGAAAATTTCTGTTAGTGAAGATGATTTAAAAAAAGAAATTGAACAAGAAATATTAAGACAGCCAGATGCAAAAGAACAAATTATAAAGTTTTATTCAGAGAATTCTCAAGCTCTTGCTTCTTTAAAGGCGCCAATATTTGAACAAAAAATAGTAGAATATATATTGGAAAATATAAAAATTGAAAATAAAGAAATTTCTAAAAAAGAATTATTAAAAAAATAAAAAACATTTAAAAATAAAATTTAGTAAATATCTATATTTGTAATGACGAAGACGAAAGTAAATAATTTAAGTACTTTAATACCAATGGTTGTAGAACAAACATCCAGGGGTGAAAGATCTTATGATATATATTCAAGATTACTAAAAGAAAGAATAATTTTTCTTACAGGTGTTGTGGAAGATAATGTTGCTTCAGTGATTTGCGCACAATTACTTTTTTTAGAATCTGAAAATCCGAATAAAGATATTTCTTTTTATATAAATTCTTCTGGAGGCGGTGTTACTTCTGGTATGGCAATTTATGATACTATGCAATATATAAAACCAGATATTATCACTGTATGTATTGGACAGGCTGCATCTATGGGTTCTTTGCTATTAGCAGCTGGCTCAAAAAATAAAAGATATGCACTTCCTCATTCAAGAATAATGGTACACCAACCTTCAGGTGGCGTTGAGGGGCAAGCATCTGATATACAAATTCACGCTAATGAAATTTTGACTATTAGAAGGAATTTAAATGAAATTTATGTAAATCATACAGGACAAAATATAAAGAAAATTGAAGAGTATCTTGATAGAGATAGTTTTATGGGACCGGAAGAAGCTAAAAACTTTGGCTTAATAGACAAAATCGTAAATAAAAGAGAAGATATACAAGATATAACAAATAAAAACTAATTTTTTATTGTAATTAATTAAATTAGATTCATATAATTTTAATAGGGAATCATAAATTATGATTAAATCAACTAGTGATAATTCAAAGAATACATTGTATTGCTCCTTTTGTGGTAAAAGTCAGCATGAAGTAAAAAAACTAATAGCCGGCCCAACAGTTTTTATTTGTGATGAATGTGTTGAATTATGTATGGATATTATAAAAGAAGAAAACAAGTCTCATGTTTTAAAAACTAATAGTGGTGTTCCAGCACCAAGTGATATAGAACAAACGTTAAATGATTATGTTATAGGTCAAGATAAAGCAAAAAGAATATTGTCTGTAGCAGTACATAATCATTATAAAAGAATAGATCATATTTCAAAATCGAATGACATTGAATTATCTAAATCAAATATACTTTTAATTGGACCAACAGGTTGTGGAAAAACTTTACTTGCTCAAACATTAGCTAGAATAATTGATGTACCATTTACAATGGCAGATGCAACTACGTTAACTGAAGCAGGTTATGTCGGAGAAGATGTTGAAAATATTATTTTAAAATTATTACAAGCAGCAGATTATAATGTTGAGAAAGCGCAAAGGGGTATAGTTTACATTGATGAAGTTGATAAAATTTCAAGAAAATCTGAAAACCCTTCTATAACAAGAGATGTTTCTGGTGAAGGCGTTCAACAAGCTTTATTAAAATTAATGGAAGGAACTACAGCATCTGTCCCGCCTCAAGGTGGTAGAAAACATCCGCAGCAAGAGTTTTTACAAGTTGACACAACAAATATTTTGTTTATTTGTGGTGGGGCATTTTCAGGTTTAGAAAAGATTATTGATTCTAGGGAAAAAGATACTTCTATAGGCTTTGAATCAAAATTAAGAATTCATAATAGTAATGAGAAAACCAATCTGTTTGCTAAAGTAGAATCAGAAGATCTTTTAAAATTTGGTTTAATTCCAGAATTCATCGGAAGATTGCCTGTAATAACCATTTTAGAAGATTTAAATAAAAATTCTTTAGTGGATATACTTACGATTCCAAAAAATTCTCTAATTAAACAATATCAAAAACTTTTTGAAATGGAAAATGTTAAACTAAGCTTTACAAAAGATGCACTTTTAAGTATTGCTGATCGTTCAATAATAAAGAAAACCGGAGCAAGGGGATTAAGATCAATATTAGAAAATATTCTACTTGATACAATGTTTAAATTGCCTGTTTTAGAAGATTTGGAAGAAGTAGTTGTTAATGCGGAGGTTGTAAAAAACAACAGGGAACCTCTTCAAATTTTTACTGATAAAAAAAATAAAGTTGACACTTCTGCATAATTATCTTTTATAATCAACAATAGTTTTCATAAAATTAATTTATTAATATTTTAAACATTGAACAAAATAAAAAAAAACCAAATTGTAATACCATTACTACCACTTAGAGATATAGTTGTTTTCCCTGGAATGATTACACCTTTGTTTGTTGGAAGATCTAAATCTATAACTGCATTAGAAGAAGCAATGAGTAAAGATAAAAAAATTTTTTTAGTTACTCAAAAAAACTCCGAAACAGACGATCCATTGGCAAATGAAATATATACTATCGGTTGTGTAGGTAAAGTTATTCAATTGTTAAAACTACCTGATGGCACCATAAAAGCACTTATTGAGGCTCACGATAAAGCAAAAATTTTAGAATATACTAAAAATGATAATTATTATTTAGTTAAGGTTGAGCTGGAAAATAAGCTAAATTATAAAAAATCATCAAAAATTGATGCTTTAGTTAGAAGGTTACAAACTCGTTTTGGAAATTATGTAAAATTAAATCGAACTGTTCCATCAGAATCCGTTAGTTCTCTTTCTCAATTAAATGACACATATCAATTTGCAAATACAATTGCATCATATTTAGTTTTAAAAATTGATATGAAACAAAAATTATTAGAAATGACAACGATTCAAAAACTTTTAGATAAAACTTTAGTTTATATTGAAAATGAAATTGGAATACTTGAAGTCGAAAAAAAAATAAAATTTCGTGTTAGAAGACAAATGGAAAAAACACAAAGAGAATATTATTTAAATGAACAATTAAAAGCTGTGCAGAAAGAACTTGGCGATCTTGATCATGGAAAAAATGAGTTTTATGAAATAGAAGATAAAATTAAAACACTTAAATTAACCAAGGAAGCAAAAGAAAAAGCTGAGTCGGAATTAAAAAAATTAACAACAATGAGTACTATGTCTGCAGAAGCCTCAGTCGTTAGAAATTATTTAGATTGGTTATTGAATGTACCTTGGGATAAAAAATCAAAAATTAACACAGATATTAAAAAGGCTGAAAATATATTAAATAACGATCATTATGGATTAGAAAAGGTTAAAGAAAGAATTCTAGAATTTCTAGCTGTACAAAAAAGAGTAGAAAAAATACATGGTCCAATTCTTTGTTTTGTCGGACCTCCAGGAGTTGGTAAAACATCTCTTGGTAAATCAATAGCCAAAGCTACTGGTAGAGAGTTTGTAAGAGTTTCACTTGGAGGAATTCGTGATGAAGCTGAAATAAGAGGGCACAGAAGAACATATATAGGCTCAATGCCAGGAAAAATTATTCAAGGAATGAAAAAAATAAAAAGAAGCAATCCTTTATTTTTGTTAGATGAAGTTGACAAAATGGGAAATGACTTCAGAGGCGATCCATCATCAGCTCTACTTGAGGCGTTGGATTCAGAACAAAATGATAAATTTAATGATCATTATTTAGAAGTTGATTACGATTTATCAAGCGTCATGTTTATTACAACTGCAAATACTTTAAATATTCACCCTGCTTTATTGGATAGAATGGAAGTAATTAGACTACCTGGTTATGTAGAAGATGAAAAAGTTGAAATTGCAAAAAAACATTTAATATCAAAAAATACTTCTAATCATGGTTTAAAAAAAGCAGAATGGAAAATAAATGATAAAGCTATAAAGGAATTAATTAAATATTATACTAGAGAAGCTGGTGTAAGAAATTTAGAAAGAGAAATAACTAATTTAATTAGAAAAGCAATCAGAGAATTATCAAGCTCTAGAAAAAATAATATTTCTATAACTCCAAAAAATCTTGAAAAATATGCAGGAATTAAAAAATTTAGAAAAAATGAATTAGAAGATAAAGATTTAATTGGCATTACAACTGGCTTGGCTTGGACAGAAGTAGGTGGAGAACTTTTATTAATTGAAGCGGTATCGGTAAATGGAAAAGGCAGAATAATTAGTACTGGTAAATTAGGAGAAGTTATGAAAGAATCTGTGAGAGCTGCAGAAAGTTATGTAAAATCTAGATCAGATGATTTTGGTATAAATTCAAATTTTTTTACTACTAAAGATATTCATGTTCATGTTCCAGAAGGAGCAACACCTAAAGATGGACCTTCAGCGGGCGTAGCAATGTGTACCTCTATCGTATCTGTTATGACTGGTATACCGGTTAAAAGAAATGTAGCTATGACTGGCGAAATAACCCTCAGAGGAAGAGTTTTACCAATTGGAGGTTTAAAAGAAAAACTTATTGCAGCGAATAGATTAAATATTAAAGTTGTTTTAATTCCAAAAGATAATGAAAAAGATTTGGCTGAGATTCCAAAAAAAATGATTAAAGGATTAAAAATAATTTGTGTATCAAATATAGATGAAGTGCTTAAATATTCTTTAACAAAAAAAATAACACCAATTGATTGGTCGAAAATACCAGTTGCTGAAAAAAAATCTACTGACAACGAATTGTTAGTTTAATAATTTATTTATCCACAAGATTTTTTTCAAACCCTATTGACTTTTTGAATAATATTAAAAATAATAACAAATTATTTCAATAACAGATGAACTAATGTTTTTATAACGAGGAGTGATCAATGAATAAAGATGACCTTATAAGTAAAGTTGCAAGCAGAATAGGAATATCTAAATCCGAAGCAGCCAAATCTGTTGATGCAGTGTTTTCAAGTATAACAAACTCATTAAAAGGAGGAAACGAAGTTAGACTGGTTGGCTTTGGAACTTTTTTAATAACTAATCGAGCCGCTACTACTGGTAGGAACCCAAGAACTGGTGAATCTATTGAGATACCAGCAAAAAAAGTACCGAAATTTAGAGCAGGGAAAGCATTAAAAGAAACAGTTAATTAACAAAAAAAAAAAATTATAATAAATTTTAATTTTTAAAAAAAGAAACCGTAATAAACTGCGGTTTTTTTTTCTAAACTTTTCTTTATATTAAATTGATTTTGGTATATTTCTTGCTGTTTATAGATTGAGAGGAGTAAAAATTTATGTTAAAAAATTTAAAAGCTTCATCGCTTATTCTTCCTTTGTTGATGTTAATATTAACACCACTAGGAGTTTTTGCTGATGAAGGGCCTACACCTGGACAAATTGCTGGTAATAATGCATGGATGTTGACATCTACCGCTTTAGTTTTGTTGATGACAATTCCAGGTGTAGCATTATTTTATGGCGGATTAAGTAGAAAGCAGAATGTTCTTTCTACTTTAATGCACGTTTTTGCAGGTACTTGTGTTGTAACAATCACATGGTGTGTGATTGGATACAGCATAGCTTATTCTGAAGGCACACCTTTTTATGGCGGCCTTGGCAATTTATTGTTTAAAGGAATGACATTTAATGAAAGTCCTGAAGGTCTTCCAATGGGTGTTGATGTTACTTTCCAAGCAACATTTGCCATTATAACAACCGCACTTATTGCAGGATCTTTTGCTGAAAGAATTAAGTTTTCTGCAACGCTTATATTCATGGCAATTTGGTCTGTTGTTGTTTACGCTCCAATAGCTCATATGGTATGGGGCGGAGGTGTTCTAGCAGAAAAAGGAATATTGGATTTTGCTGGTGGAACAGTCGTGCATATTAATTGTGGTATTGCTGGTCTTGTTGCAGCACTTGTTGTTGGAAAAAGAGCTGGTGGTGGTTCTTATACCTACGCACCTCACAATCTTATTTATACAATAGTTGGCGCATCTTTACTATGGGTGGGATGGTTTGGTTTTAATGCCGGTTCTGCCCTAGCTGCTAATGAAACTGCAGGAAACGCAATGTTAGTTACGCAAATAGCTACTGCTGCATCTGCTCTTTCATGGATGTTTGTTGAATGGATTATTAAAGGAAAACCAACGGTTATTGGTATAGCAAGCGGAGCTATAGCTGGTCTTGTTGCAATTACTCCCGGATCTGGATTTGTTTATCCAATGGGAGCATTGATAATTGGATTAGTAGCTGGTGTTGCTTGCTGGTTCTTTTCTTCCGTTGTAAAAACTGCAATGGGTTACGATGACTCATTTGATGTTTTTGGAATCCACGGAATAGGTGGAATAGTTGGTGCATTGTTAACTGGTATTTTTTGTGTTCCAATTTTAGCTGGTGTTGAACCTGGTATGGAACAAGTAGGTATTCAGTTTTATGGAATACTTATGACTATCGGTTGGTGTGGAATTGGAACTTTTGTAATTCTAAAAGCAATCGATATGACAATTGGATTAAGAGTAAGTTCTAAAGTTGAGAAAGAAGGATTAGATGTTAATCTTCATGGTGAAATTGTAGATTAAAAATAAAACCTTCATTTAAAAAAAAAGCTAGATAATTTTCTAGCTTTTTTTTTTTTTTATTATATATACTTATTCTAAATTAAATATAATTATTAAATTTAAATGATTTATAAATATAATTTAATTGAAAAATTATTTAAATATCAAAGATTTTTAATTACTTTTTTGTTTTACAATAAATAATTAATAAATATATTTTAATTAAATTTTTATTTTTTTCTTATAAACGGCTTATTTATTAATTTTTTTTAGTTTGTTCTCTTAATATTTTCTTTCAATCTATTTAAAATATATTATATTTTATATAAAGCACTATGAGGGCGATTAGCTCAGCTGGTAGAGCATTTCGTTTACACCGAAGAGGTCGGCGGTTCGATCCCGTCATCGCCCACCATTATATTGTGGTATAGAATCTGTTATAAATAAATCTTTTATTATTTTATAAAATAGTTATATTACTTTCCTGTAAGCGTTATATTTGGTGACAGCAAGTAAATGAGCATCACCGGATTTTTACCAAACTTTCATGGGGGTGTAGCTCAGTTGGTTTAGAGCGCCTGCCTGTCACGCAGGAAGTCGCGAGTTCGAGTCTCGTCACTCCCGCCACTTTAAAATATCCACTAGATTGTTTTGTAAATTACTTTAAATTAGTATTAGTAGCTTTTTATTTTTTTAAAAAAATGTTAGTTGAATATTTACCTATATTATTATTTTTAATAATTTCTATTATTTTTTCTGTTGGTTTTTTATCTTTATCATTTATTGTTTCACCAAAAAATCCAAGTAATGAAAAACTATCACCTTATGAATGTGGCTTTGAGCCTTTTGATGATGCTAGAACAAAATTTGATATACGTTTTTATCTTGTAGCTTTATTATTTATAATTTTTGATTTGGAAGTAGTTTTTTTATTTCCATGGGCTATTTCCTTAGAAAATATAGGAATATTTGGTTATCTATCAATGATGATTTTTTTAATTATTTTAACAATTGGATTTATTTATGAATGGAAAAAAGGAGCTCTTGAATGGGAGTAATTAATTTAAATAAAGAAAGTAAAAATACTTTATTTAACAATTTGTTTAAAAAACAATTTAAAACAAAAGGATTTGTAACTACAAAATTAAATAATCTAGTAAATTGGGCAAGGGCTGGTTCTATGTGGCCAATGACATTTGGCTTAGCATGTTGCGCTGTAGAAATGATGCATACATATATGAGTAGATATGATTTAGATAGATTCGGAATTGTAACTAGAGGAAGTCCACGTCAATCAGATGTTATGATAGTTGCTGGTACCTTATGTAATAAAATGGCTCCAGCCCTAAGAAAAGTATATGATCAAATGCCAGATCCTAAATGGGTAATTTCAATGGGCTCATGTGCAAATGGGGGAGGTTACTATCATTATTCTTATTCTGTTGTTAGAGGTTGTGATAGAATAATACCAGTTGACATATATGTTCCTGGTTGCCCTCCTACTGCAGAAGCTTTACTTTATGGAATTATGCAGCTTCAAAAAAAAATTAAAAGGGAAAATGTTTTTTTTAGATAGAATTTATGAATAAAAATATAAATAAACTTGGTACTTTTATTTTAAATTCATGTAAAGACGTAACTAATCATGAAATTATTAATAATGAATTAATAATAACAACTAAAATATCTAACATTTATAATTTACTTGACAAGTTAAAGAAAATGGACGACTTAAATTTTGAAATGTTGTTAGACATCACAGCTGTTGATTATCCGCAAAGATCAAAAAGATTTGAATTAGTATATAATTTGTTAAGTTTGAAGAATCATTTACGATTAAGAGTAAAAATTTTTTTGAATGATAATGAAATTGTTCCATCTATTTCAA
>Ga0066376_10001717_pt1 | contig 21042 bp, 20 predicted proteins | sample Knorr_S15_td_Bot_FD_77009 | JGI IMG/M metagenome (GOLD analysis project Ga0066376, IMG submission 77009) | Marine microbial communities from Southern Atlantic Ocean transect - Knorr_S15_td_Bottom_ad_5009_LV_A | ecosystem: Environmental > Aquatic > Marine > Oceanic | place: Southern Atlantic...
CACAGAGACACAGAGAAGGAAGGAAGAAAACTTTTAGGCGCGAAGCGCCAAGAATCCTTCTTCTCTCTTTTTCTTCTCTGTGTCTCTGTGGTGACAGGTTTCATGCCTTGCGCGGCAAAATCCCGCGCAGGATGACGTCGCTGACCGCTTCCTCGATGCGGTCGAACTCTTTTTTCTGCAGCGCGCCCTTGCCCCAGACGGCCTTCACCTGGACGTCGAAGTCAGCGTAGTGCTGGGTTGTCGCCCATATCATGAAGATCAGATGGATCGGGTCGATCGGCGCCAGCTTGCCGGCGGCGATCCACTGCTCGATAACCGCGCATTTTTCCGTCACCAGGCTTTTCAGCTCACCCCTCAGATAGCTGTCGAGGACAGGGGCGCCGCGCAGCATTTCGGTAGCGAAGATGCGCGACGCATGGGGGTTATTCCGGGACGCCTCGAGCTTGCGCACGATGTAGCGGCGAATTTCGCTTTCCGGGTCTTTGTCGGCGTCGATTTCCGCCAGGGGTTCGAGCCATATATCCAGAGTATGGCCCAGGACAGCGCGGTAGAGAGTTTCCTTATTCTTATAATAATACAACAGGTTAGGCTTGGACATATCGGCGCGCTTGGCGATCTCATCCACCGTGGCGCCGCGAAACCCATGCTCGGCGAAGACGATCTCTGCCGCCGCCATAATCCGCGCCTCGTTGACGGTCTGGATGCGGGTTTTGCCGTTGGCGCGCCGCGCTTGAGGTTCTACAGTCGCCAAGAGGATCTCACGTTGTTGAAAAGAAATTGATCAATTGGTCAAAGGAAACTAGAATTTCTTTTACCTTATGGTCAATAATTAAACAATTGTACAGCCCATAGGCACATGAATAGGGGAGCAGCACGCCATGAGTGACAGAAACCTTAGAATAGACGGCCAGCGTCTTTGGGACAGCCTGATGGAAATGGCCAAGATCGGCGCCACGGAAAAGGGCGGCGTCTGCCGCCTGGCCTTGACCGATCTCTGCAAGGAGAGTCGCGATCTGTTCATCAAATGGTGCGAGGAGGCGGGCTGCACCATCAAGGTCGACAAGATGGGCAATATCTTCGCGCGCCGGGCCGGGCGCAACAACGACCTGGCTCCGGTGGTCACCGGCAGCCACCTCGACAGCCAGCCCACCGGCGGGCGTTTCGACGGCGTCTATGGGGTGCTCTCCGGCCTCGAAGTACTGCGCACCATGAACGATCTCGGCATCGAGACCGAGCGGCCCTTCGAGGTCGCGGTCTGGACCAACGAGGAGGGCAGCCGTTTTGCTCCGGCCATGGTCGCCTCTGGCGTGTTCGCCGGGATCTATGATCTCGAATACGGCCTGAGCCGCGCCGATTCCGATGGCAAGACCATGGGTGAAGAGCTCTCACGTATCGGCTATGCCGGCACCGAGGAGGTCGGCGGGCGCGATATCCACGCCTATTTCGAAGCCCATATCGAACAGGGACCGATCCTTGAGGACGAGGAAATCACCATCGGCGTGGTGACCGACGCTCAGGGCCAACGCTGGTATGAATTAACCATCACCGGCGTCGAATCCCACGCCGGGCCGACCCCCATGCGAATTCGTAAAGACGCCCTGCTCGGCGCCTCGCGCATCGTCGAGGCGGTCAACCGGATCGGCCTGGATAATGCGCCGGTGGCCTGTGCCACTGTCGGCATGATGGAGGTCTATCCCAATTCGCGGAACGTGATCCCCGGCCGGGTCTTTCTGGCCATCGATTTCCGCCATCCCGACGATGACGTGCTGGCCGGTATGGACGCCGCCATGCGCAAGCAAGTGCAGGCCATTTGCGACGATATCGGCCTCGAGCTCGAAATCGAGCAGATTTTCTATTACGCGCCGGTCCATTTCGAGGAGAGCTGCGTCAATGCAGTGCGCCAGGGTGCCGTGGCCTGCGAATATTCCATGCGCGAGATCGTCTCCGGCGCCGGTCACGACGCCTGTTTTATGGCCGCTGTGGCGCCCAGCGCGATGATCTTCATCCCCTGCGTCGATGGTATCAGCCACAACGAAGTCGAGGACGCCAAGCCCGAATGGGTGACGGCGGGCTGTGATGTTTTGCTGCACGCCATCCTCGATCGGGTCGAAGAGGCCACTTGATCGCTTAGGCATTGATGCCATGACCGGGGATAGCGCCGTCGTCGAGGCCAAGGGTATCGGTTTGATCTTCGAGACCGCCGATGCGCCGGTCCATGCCATCACCGACAAGGCCGGCTTGATGTAGCCGTGCCGTCTAGAACCGATGGGGCGGCGCCGGTCTGCGGCGCCGCCCCGACGAACGCAGCATTCTCTGATCGATCGCTCTATCGATCGGAGAAGCAAGCGAGCAACGCGAGCCGCCGGATGCCCGGCGAAGCCTCAGCCTTGTGTAGACATAGGTTTGGGCAAGTGAACGCAGTTTGATCGTGTGAACACGGTCAAACGTAAAAGATAAGGAGAAATCGCATGTCGATCTTGATCAGAGGCGGAACCGTGATAACCGCCGACCAGTCCTTCCGCGCCGATGTGGCGACCACAGACGGCAAGATCACGGCGATTGGCGAGAACCTCGAGGCCTCGGCGGGGGTCGAGGTGATCGATGCCGGCGGCTGCTACATTGTGCCCGGCGGGATCGATCCCCACACCCATATGGAACTCCCCTTCATGGGCACGGTGGCGTCGGAGGATTTCTTCTCGGGCACCACCGCCGGCATGGTCGGCGGCACCACCATGATCATCGATTTTGTCATCCCCGGCCCCCAGCAGGACGTCATGGAGGCCTATCACACCTGGCGCGGCTGGGCCGAGAAGGCGGCGGGGGACTATTCCTTCCATGTGGCCATCACCTGGTGGGACGAGACCGTCAAAAAAGCCATGGGCACCCTGACCCGCGATCACGGGGTCAACAGCTTCAAGCATTTCATGGCCTATAAGGGCGCCATCATGGCCGACGACGAAATCCTGGTGAACAGCTTCACCCGGGCCCGCGAACTGGGCGCCATCTGCACGGTCCATGCGGAGAACGGCGAGCTGGTCGCCCATTTGCAACAGAAGATGATGGACGCCGGCATCACCGGGCCGGAAGGCCACCCCCTCTCTCGGCCGCCCGAGGTCGAGGGCGAGGCCGCTGCCCGCGCCATCCGTATCGCCGAGGTGCTCGATGTGCCGCTCTATATTGTGCACAACTCCTGCATCGAATCCCTGGAGGCGATCTCCCGGGCGCGACGCGACGGCCAGCGGGTGTTCGGCGAGGTGCTGGCCGGCCATCTGCTGGTCGATGACAGCGTCTATCGCAACCCCGATTGGGATTTCGCGGCGGCCCATGTGATGAGCCCGCCGTTCCGCCCGAAGAAGCACCAGGAAGCCCTGTGGCGCGGTATCCAGGCCGGTATGCTGCAGACCACGGCGACCGATCACTGCTGTTTCTGCGCCCCGCAAAAACGCGCCGGACACAATAATTTCACGCAGATTCCCAACGGCACCGGCGGCGTCGAGGACCGCATGCATGTGTTGTGGCATCACGGCGTCAACTCGGGCCGGCTGACGCCCAACGAGTTCGTCGCCATCACCTCAACCAATGCTGCGAAGATCTTCAATATCTACCCGCGCAAGGGCTCGATTTCGGTCGGCGCCGACGCCGATATCGCGATCTGGGACCCGGAGCGTTCGCGGACCATATCTGTCAACGAGCATCACCAGACCATCGACACCAACATCTTCGAGGGCATGACGGTGAAGGGCATCAACACCACCACCATCAGCCAGGGCAAGATCGTCTATCAGGACGGCGATGTGCGCACGGAGAGGGGCGTCGGGCGCTATATCGACCGGCCGGTCTTCGCCCCCTACTACGCGGCCATGGAACGCCAGCGCGAGGCCAATGTGCCGAGCGCCGTGGATCGCTCGGGAAGCTGAATGACCCCGAGCGCGACATGACACAGTGGGCCTATCTGTTGATGGCCATCGCGGCGGGCGCCTGCCTGCCGCTCCAGGTCGGTGTCAACAGCACCCTGGCGCGCGGCCTGGAAAATCCCATCAGCGCCGCCCTGGTCTCCTTCGCGGTGGGGACCTGTGTGCTGCTCGCCTTTGTATTGATCATGCGCTTGCCGCTCCCCGGGTTCAGCCGGGCGGCCGCCATGCCTTGGTGGATCTGGATCAGCGGTGGCTTCCTGGGCGCCTATTTCGTCAGCGCCACGGTTTATCTCGCCCCCCGTACGGGCGCGACGGTGCTGTTCATGACCATCATCACCGGTCAGTTGCTGTTCGCCCTGCTGCTCGAATCCAAGGGCTTCATGGGTTTTCCTGAACGCTCGCTCAGCCCGGGTCGCATCGCCGGCATCGCCCTGATGATCGCCGGGGTTTATCTGACCCGCAGGTTCTAAGATTTAACGACATCCGCAGTGTCCGCCCCTTGATAAGGAGATCGCCCCATGTTTACCACCCGCCCGGAAATCGTCGGCACCTTCGGCGTCGTCGCCTCGACCCACTGGCTGGCCACCACGGCCGGCATGGTGACAAGGCATGATCGCACCAGGGGGGAGGAATGACCGTGACGACAGAGATTTCAGCGGCTGAATTTGCCGAACGGCGGGCGAAGGCGACAGCGGCGGCCCGCGCCCGCGGCCTCAAGGGCCTGCTGGTCTGCTCGCGCGGCGGCGGCTCAACCGACCGCTACGGCGATGTCATGTACCTGACAAACTTCTACACGGCCTTTCCCTACATCCCCGACCGCGCGCCCGACTGGACGGTGCGGGCCCACGCCTTCGTTCTGCTGCCGGTGGACGGCGCGGAAGCGCTGGTCGCCGACGTGGCGGTCAAGGGCGACGCGCATGTGCCGATCGACGACATCGTTGTCGCCGCCGACATGATAGAAGCGCTGGTGGCTGAGCTTAAGGCCCGGGGCATGGCCGAAGGCGAGGTTGGCATCGTCGGCGCGGACGTCTTGACCTGGGGCGCCCATCAGGCATTGACGGCTGAATTGCCCGCTCTCAACCTGACCGACGCCGGTGATATCCTCGAGACCCTGCGGATGGTCAAATCGCCCGGCGAGATCGAGTTGCTGCGCCATTCCTCGGCCCTCGGCTCGCGCGCCACCGACGCCATGATCGAGGCCGCCAAACCGGGCGTCACCCACGGCGACGTCATGCTCGCCGGACTAGGCGTTCTGGTTCCCGCTGGTGGCATGCTCTACAATTCCTTCATGAGCTCGGGCCGGGGCGGCGCCAACGCCGCCGCCGTGGGCGGTATTTTCCCGACCTACGGCGCCGACGAGCCGCTGTCCGACGGCCAGTGGTTCCACGTCGGCCTGTCGGGCGTTGTCGGCGGCTATTATTTCGATCACGCCCGTTCGGTATCCATCGGCGACCCGACGCCCCAGCAGATAGAAGCCTATGAAGCGCCCATCGCCGCGGTTCAGGCAGGCATCGCCGCTATCGTTCCGGGCGCCAAGGCGTCCGACGTAGCACTTGCCGGCCGTCGGGCGCTGGAGGCCTGCGGCTTCGAACTCGAGGGCGGCTTCCTGGGCTTCGGCCACGGCATCGGCTTGGGCTGGGACGCGCCCTGGCTGATCCCCGACGATCACACGCCGCTGGTGCCCGGCATGGTGCTCTGCGTCGAACGCAGCGTGCGCCACAACGGCTATTACGGTGATTTCGAGGAGACTGTTCTGGTCACCGACACGGGCGTCGAGCTGCTGACCGACGCGGTGGTCCGCCGCTGGTGATGTCTTGATCTAGTGGTTTTTCGTCAGAAACAATCCCTGGTGAGGACGAAGTTCAGCCTTTACGGGACGGCCGCTCGCCAACCGGCCCACCGGCATTTTTCCATGCCTTAAACCCACCTTCGATATGCGCAACATGGGGCATGCCCATTTCAAGAACGGCCTTCGTGGCCAGCGCTGACCGCCACGCCGACTGACAATAGAAAACAAAATGCTTGCCGGAAGCGAAGATCTCCTTGTGGTAGGGGCTCTCTGGGTCAACCCAGAATTCCAGCATTCCGCGAGACGCGTGAAAGGCCCCTGGAATCATCCCTTCACGCTCCAGTTCGCGGACATCCCTGATATCGACAAACACAACATCTTCATTCTTATGCCGGGCGATTGCGGCGTCGGTCGGCAGCGTCTCGACAATCGCCATGGCTTCGGCGACAAGCTCTTTCACGCCTTTTTTAAGTTCCATCATGTCGCTCCCTACTTGGTGCCGTAAATCCGGTCGCCCGCGTCGCCCAGGCCGGGCAGGATATAGCCGTGGTCGTTGAGTTTGCGGTCGATGGCGGCGGTGAAGATGGGCACGTCGGGATGGGCCGCTGAAAACACCTTGGCGCCCTCGGGGGCGGTCAGCAGGCAGACGAATTTGATGTTGACGGCGCCGGCGTCCTTGACCTGCTGGACCGCCGCCACGGCTGAATTGCCGGTCGCCAGCATGGGGTCAACGACGATGCAGAGGCGGTCTTCGATGGCGCGTGGCAGTTTCTTGTAATATTCCACCGGCCGCAGGGTCTCGGGGTCGCGATACAGCCCCACATGGCCGACCCGCGCCGAGGGCACCAGGTCGAGCATGCCTTCGAGCAGGCCGTTGCCGGCGCGCAGGATCGAGATGAAGCAGAGCTTCTTGCCGGCCAGCTTAGGCGATTGAATGGTCTCCATCGGCGTGGTGATCTGCACCAGGTCCATGGGCAGATCGCGCAGCACCTCATAGGTCATCAAATGGGCGATCTCGCGAAGCAGCTGGCGAAACACCGCCGCCGCTGTGGTCTTGTCGCGCATCAGGGTCAGCTTATGCTGGATCAGGGGATGGTCGATCAGAGTGAGGTCTGCCTGGGGTGAATCCGTTGTCATGTCTGTGTGCTCATAGTTCTCTAGGGGGCCGGTACCCGATTGAGGGGGCTTCCGGCAAAGTACCCCGCCAGGGCGTCGATTGCGAGGTCGAGAATGGCGGCGATGGCCTGGGGCGTCGAATAGCCCATATGCGGCGATAGAACCACGTTATCCAGCGTCAGCAGGGCGTGGCCCGGGGGCAGGGGTTCCTCGCCGTAGACATCGAGCCCGGCCGCCGCCAGGCGTCCGTCGCCGAGGCGCTCGATCATCGCGTCTTCATCCACCAGATCGGCCCGCGCGGTGTTGATCAGCACGGCGTCCGGCTGCATCAGGTCGAGCCTGGGACCGTCGAGCATATGCTGTGTCTCGGCCGTGGCGGGGGCATGCAGCGAGACCACGTCGCTTCGCGCCAGCAGGTCATCGAGATCGCAAAAGGCTATCCCCGGATGGCTTGCCGGGTTGCGTGTCCAGGCAAGCACCGTCATGCCCAGCGCCCGGCCCAGCTCGGCCATGCGCGCGCCGATGCCGCCGTAGCCGACAATGCCCAGGGTCCGGCCGCGAAGTTCGAAGCCCGTCCGCGACTGATCCCACTGGCCGGCGCGCAGGGCGCTGTCCAGGCGCGGCACCTGGCGCGCCACCGCCAGCAACAGGGCCAGGGCATGCTCGGCCACGGCGTTGTCCGCATAGCCCGGCGTGTTGCAGACGGTGACGCCGAGGGCTTGCGCCTGATCGAGATCGACGAAGCTGCCCACGCCGATGCCGGTGAAGGCGATAATCTCCAGGGGCGGCGCCGCGGCGGCCATGACCGTGGCCGGTAAGCCCCAGCCGCTCAACAGGCCGGCGGCGCCGTCGATACGCGAGAGCAAGTCCGCGTCATCCTTGGGCTGGCCGTGATGCACGGTGAATTTGCCCAGGGCTTCGATGCGGGCCAGGCGCGGCCCCGTTATGAGCGCCGCCATATCGCCGTCGGCGTCGGGATAGACGATTAAACGATCCTTGGTCATGAGCAGACCATGGCATCGCAAAGGCGGATGAGCAATACTGCGAGCATCATGCGCAGCTATTGGTTACAGCAAGCTCTATCCCGGGAAGGCGAAGACGACACAGCCCCCCTCACCGGCGAGCTGTCCGTCGATGTCTGTATCGTCGGCGGCGGCTTCACCGGCCTGTGGACGGCGTTGCGCATCAAGGCTCTGGAGCCGGCCCTGGATGTGGTGATTATCGAGCGCGACATCTGCGGCGGCGGCGCCAGCGGCCGCAACGGCGGCTTCTGCATGAGCTGGATGTCCAAGGCGGCGACGGTTCTCAAGATATGCGGCGCCCAGGAGGGCTCGACCCTGCTGCGGGCTTCGCAGCTCGCGGTCAGCGAGATCGGCGGCTTTTGCCGGGATCACGGCATCGACGCCCAATTCCGCCACGACGGCTGGCTCTGGACCGCCTCGAACCGGGCCCAGATGGACGCCTGGTCGGATACGGTCGAGGCCCTCGACAAACTCGGCCTGCATCCTTTCGAAGCCGTGTCGAGCGAGGCCATGGCCGAGCGCACCGGTTCCGCCCGCCACAGGGGCGGGGTGTTCGAGATCAGCGTGGCGACCCTGCAACCGGCGTTGCTCGCCCGGGGTCTGCGCCGCGCCGCTCTGGCCCAAGGCGTGCGCATTTTCGAGAAATCGCCGATGATGGAGCTGGTGCGCGAGCCCCGTCCCGGGGTCAAGACCAGACGCGGCGCGGTGCGTGCCGATTGCGTTGTTCTGGCGCTCAATGCCTGGGCCCATGAGCTGCCCGAATTCCGCCGCACGATCCTACCCGTCGCCGTCGATGCTCTGATCACCGAACCGGCGCCCGAGCGCCTCGCCTATCTCGGCCTGGACAACGGCACCGCGATTTCGGATTCGCGCATCATGGTGAATTACTACCGCAGCACTATCGACGGCCGCTTGAGCTGGGGCCGGGGCGGTAGTGCCATCCCCTTCGCCGGCCGTCTGGGAAGCCGCTTCGACGGTCCCACGCCGTGCCGGGAGATGTTGCGCGGTACTCTGGAGAGCTTCTATCCGAGCCTCGCCGATGTGCCCATTGCGGCGGCCTGGCGCGGGCCGGCGACGCGCACCGCCACCGGTCTTCCGTTCTTCGGCCGCTTGCCGCGCTGCCCGGCGGTTGTCTACGGCCACGGCTATACCGGCAACGGCGTCGGGCCGTCCTATCTGGGGGGGCGTATCCTTGCCTCCCTGGCCCTCGGTCTCGACGACGAATGGTCCAACAACGGCTTCACAACCGGGCCCCACGGCGCCTTCCCGCCCGAGCCGTTCCGCTATATCGGCGGTAATCTGGTGCGCCGCGCTGTCCTGCGCAGGGACCATGCCGAGGATCAGGGACGCACCCCGTCACGCATCGATCGCTTTCTCACCAGCCTCGCCCCGGCGGGACTCGTCGGCTCAAAGGAAAAAACTTAAAAATTTGCGTTCAAATGCCACGCAGGCTTGCGCTCGCTTCGCGGCGGATTGCAGCATTCGCCGCAATCAGAACAATCCGGGATTGTTCTAACGCCCGCGAAACACCGGTTTGCGCTTTTCCATGAAGGCGCGGCGGCCTTCCGCGTAATCCTCGCTCTCAAAGCAGCGCGTCACCAGGGCTTCGCAAGCCGCGTAGTCCGGGTCGCGGTCGCGCTGGCTCAGCTCATCGACGGTGGTCTTGATGCAATGCAGGGAAAGCGGCGCGTTGGCGGCGATGGCCTGGGCATAGCCGCGCACATCGGCTTCCAGCTCATCATCGGCGGCGAGCTTGGTGATCAGCCCCATGGTCAGGGCTTCATCGGCGGAAAATTGGCCGCCGGTGAAGAAAATCGCCTTGGCGAAGGACGGCCCCACCACATCGATCAGGCGGGCGACGCCGGGGTGGTCATAGCCAATGCCGAGCTTGGCCGCCGGTATGCCGAAGCGCGCGCTCTGATTGGCCATGCGCAGGTCGCAATCGAGCGCGAGACCCACGCCGCCGCCCATGCAGAAGCCTTCGATCATGGCGATGGTCGGCTTGTTGATGCCCTGGATACTGGCCGCGGCGCGGTCTCCGGCGGCGTCATAATGGGCGACCTGTTCGGGGGTTGAGCGCTGGGTCTCGAATTCGGAGATGTCGGCTCCGGCGCAAAAGGCGGCGCCCCCAACGCCCCGGAGCACAACCACCCGGATGTCGGGGTCATCAGCGAAATCCGCCATGATCGGGGCGATGCCGTCCCACATGGCATAGCTCAGCGCATTGCGCCGGGCCGGGTTGTTGAAGGTCAGCCAGCCGATCGGCCCGTCCTTCTCGGCGAGTAGTTTATTGCTCATCGATGTCTCCTAAATCACACTGTCTTTACGGAGCTCCGCGATAGCCGCATCGTCATAGCCGAGCTCGGCCAGGATCTCGTCCGTATGCTGGCCCTGGTCGGGCGGCGCTGAATGGATATGGAAGGGGGTGCGGCCGAGATTGACCCCCTGGCCGACCACATCGAAGGGCCCCAGGGCCGGATGATCGATCCTGGCCGCCATGCCAAGATGGCGAACCTGGGGGTCGGCGAAGGTCTGCTCGATCGTATTGATCGGCCCGCAAGGCACGCCCGCCGCATTAAGCGTCTCGACCCATTCGGCGGTGCTGCGCCTGATCGTATAGGCTTCGATTGCCGCGTTCAGGGCCACCCGGTTGTCGGACCGCGCGTCGTCGTCGGCATAGTCCGGGTCGGTGAGCAGCTCTTCGGCGTCCATGGCGTGGCACATCCGCTCATAGAGGGAGCCGCCCGAGGCGCCGATATTGATATGGCCGTCGGCGGTTTTGAAAACCCCGGTGGGAATGCCGGTCGGATGATCGTTGCCCGCCTGGCCGGCGACCTCGCCGTCCTTTAGCCAGCGCGCCGCCTGGAAATCGAGCATGGCGATCTGGGCCTGCAGGAGCGAGGTGGTGACCCATTGGCCCTGGCCGGAGGATTCGCGCTCGAGCAGGGCGACCAGGATGCCGATGGCGCAATACAGCCCGCCGGTGAGATCGGCGATCGGGATGCCGACGCGCATGGGCCCTTCGCCCGGCTTGCCGGTGATCGACATCAGGCCGCCCATGCCCTGGGCGATCTGATCGACGCCGGGGCGGTTCGCATAGGGGCCGTCCTCGCCGAAGCCTGAGATTGAGGCATAGACCAGGCGCGGGTTGATGGCGCGCAAGGTCTCGTAGTCGACGCCCAGGCGATGCTTGACCGCCGGGCGGTAGTTCTCGACCAACACGTCGGCGTCCTCGACCATGCGTTTGAACAGGGCGACGCCGGACGTATGCTTGAGATTGAGGGTCAAGCTGCGTTTGTTGCGATGGAGATTCTGAAAGTCGAAGCCATGGCGCGGCCCGCCGAGTTCAAGATCGCCAAGGTTCGCCGGGGCCTCGACCTTAATCACCCGGGCTCCCCAATCGGCCAGCTGGCGCACCGCCGTCGGCCCGGCCCGCACCCGGGTCAGGTCCAGCACTCTATAGGCCGAGAGGGCCATCTAAAACTGCTCCTCGCTGAGGGCCATGATGCTGCTGCCGCCATCGGTGACGACACTGGCCATGGCCTCAGCTTTTGATAATTCCTGATCGGCGTAGAAGCGCGCGCATCCGATACCGGCGCATCCTTCATCGCCGTTGTTCAGCGCCGCCAGGCCCGCGGCCGCCATGCGCCAGCCGCCGGTGACCGTGCCCAATAAGGCAAGATAGGGGGTCGCCCCGGCGGCGGCGAGGTCGGGGTTTGAGCCATGGGTTTCGACCAGCCAGTCGGTCGCCCGGCGCAAGGCGGTGGCGCCCTTGGCGAGAGAGCGCCGGACCGCCGCCATGTCGGCGTGGTTGGCGCGGGACAGGGGCTCGTCCAGGGCCTCCATGTCGGCGATCAGGGCGTGCGCCGCCGCACCCTTGTCGCGCATCAGCTTGCGGCGCAGAAGGTCGCTCGCCTGGATGCCGTTGGTGCCTTCGTAGATCGGCGCGATACGCGCGTCGCGGTAATGCTGGGCGGCGCCGGTCTCCTCGATGTAGCCCATACCGCCGTGCACCTGGATGCCGAGAGAAGCGACCTCCACGCCCATGTCGGTCGAGAACGCCTTGACCACCGGGGTCAGCAGGTCGACCGTTGCCTGGCAGCGCGCCCGCTCATCGGGGTCACCGTGGCGTACGGCGCCGTCGAGCGCCTGGGCGGTGTAATAGATCAGCCCGCGCACGGCGGCGATGCGCGTCTTCATGGTCAGCAGCATGCGGCGCACGTCAGGATATTGGATGATCGACGCCGGGGCGCCGTCGCGACGGCCCTGGACGCGCTCCCTGGCATAGGCAAGAGCGCCCTGATAGGCGCGCTCGGCAATGGCCAGTCCCTCGATGCCGACGGCGATGCGGGCGTCGTTCATCATGGTGAACATGCATTCGAGACCCTGGTTCTCCACCCCCACAAGCCAGCCCAGGGCGCCACCATCATTTGCGGCGTTTTCGCCGTAAGCCATCACCGCCGTCGGGCTCCCCTTGATGCCCAGCTTCTGCTCCAGCGAGACGCAGCGCAGATCATTTCGCTCGCCCAGACTGCCGTCGGGATTGACCAGAAACTTGGGCACCAGGAACAGGGAAATCCCGCGCACCCCCGGGGGGGCGTCCGGGGTGCGCGCCAGCACCATATGGATGATGTTCTCGGCGAGATCGTGATCGCCATAGGTGATGAATATTTTCTCGCCCTTGATGCGGTAGTGATCGCCCTGGCGCATCGCTTTGGTCTTCAGGGCGCCGACGTCTGAACCGGCCTGAGGTTCGGTCAGGTCCATGGTGCCGGTCCAGTGGCCGGAAACCAGCTTGGGCAGATAGAGGCGTTGTTGTTCGTCGCTGCCGTGCGAACTCAGGGCCTTTATCGCCGATCTGCTCAACATAGGGCAGAGAGAGAAGGCCATGTTGGCCGACGACCAGATTTCGGACAGCGCCGCCTCCAAAACATGAGGCAGGCCCTGGCCGCCGAATTGCACATCGGCGGTCAGCCCGGCCCAGCCGCCGTCGGCGAAACCGGCATAGGCTTGCGCAAACCCGTCGGGGGTGAGCACCTCGCCATCCACCAGACGGCTTCCCTGACGGTCGCCGGGCGCATTAAGCGGCGCCAGAACCTCATTGGCGAACTTGCCGGCCTCTTCGAGGATGGCGTCGATCAGCGTCGGTGACAGCTCCTCGCAGCCGGGCAGCCGCAACACATCATCGAGCCTGCCTTGAATGTTGAGGGCGGCGCGGATGTCGGCCAGGGGTGCGGTAAATGCGGTCATCAACGGAGTCCTGATCTTGTGGGCTGTGACGCTAGCATAAAGCGCCTGTCGGTTGCTATGATTGACGCGTCATTACAATGAGGATTTCCCATGGCCGACGCCGTTAACCGCCAAGTTCTGCTCGCCTCCCGCCCCGATGGCGCGCCGACCTTAGAAAGTTTCCGCATCCATGATGCGCCCATGCCCGAGGCGGGCGCCGGCGAGCTGCTGGTGCGTAGTCTCTATCTCTCTCTCGATCCCTACATGCGCGGCCGTATGAGCGATCGGGCGTCCTACGCCGACCCGGTCCCGATCGACGGCGTCATGGGCGGCGGCAGCGTCGGCCAGGTGATTGCCGGCAGCGCGCCCGACATAGCGATAGGCGATTATGTTCTCGGCCATGGCGGCTGGCAGGAATTTTTCACCGCCAAGCCGTCACACCTGCGTCGCCTCGATCCCGACATGGCGCCCCTATCGACGGCTCTCGGCGTGCTCGGCATGCCGGGCATGACCGCCTATTGCGGCCTGCTGCAGATCGGCAAGCCCAAGGCCGGCGACACCCTGGTCGTCGCCGCCGCGTCCGGTCCGGTGGGTGGAACCGTTGGCCAGATCGGCAAGATCATGGATTGCCGGGTGGTCGGCCTCGCCGGGTCGGACGAGAAATGTGCATACGTTACGTCTGAGCTCGGCTTCGACGAATGCCTGAACCACCGCCGTCCCGACCTTAAGTCTGCGCTGGCGGCGGCCTGTCCCGCCGGCATCGATGTTTATTTCGAGAATGTCGGCGGTCATGTTTGGGATGCGGTCTATCCGCTGCTGAACGCCTTCGCCCGGGTTCCGGTCTGCGGCGTTATCTCGCGCTATAACGCGAACGAAGCGCCGCCGGGTCCCGACCGGATGCCCGGCCTGATGACCGATGTGCTGATCAAGCGGCTCGCCATTCGCGGCTTTATCGTCACCGATTTCCAGGATCTGGAAGGCGAATTCCTGCGTGGTATGGGGGCCTGGGTGCGGGACGGCCGGGTGCGCTACAGGGAAGACATCGTCGACGGGATCGAGCAAATCCCGGCGCGCATGATCGGTCTGCTTGGCGGCGAGAACTTCGGCAAGCTATTGGTCCGCACAAGCCCCGACCCGACCCGATGAGAACGATTACGGAGAGAGAACAGTGAGCACAGAGGGCGAGAGTATTTACCAGCGTGGGCTCGATCAGGGCCCAGCGAATTACCAACCGTTGACGCCGCTCTCCTTCCTCGAATGGTCGGCGGCGGTCTATCCGGATAAATGCGCCGTGATCCATGGCGAGGTGCGGTACAGCTATGCCGAGTTCCACGGCCGTTGCCACCGCCTGGCCAGCGCCCTGGCGGGCCGCGGCATCGGTGTCGGCGATACGGTGGCGCTGATGGCGCCCAATGTTCCGGCCATGCTGGAGGCTCATTACGGCGTGCCCCTGTGCGGGGCGGTGCTGAACGCGCTTAACTATCGCCTGGATCCCACCACCATCGCCTTCATCCTCGATCACGCCGAGGCCAAGCTGCTGATTACCGACCGTGAATTCTCTGCCGTCATCCGTGAAGCTCTGGAGAAGCTCGGGCGCGACATCATCGTCATCGACATCGACGACCCGCTCGCAGCAGGCGGCGATCTGCTCGGTGACATGGATTACGAAGCCTTCCTCGGGGAAGGCGATGCAGCTTATGCCGGCCCGGTGCTTGAGGATGAGTGGCAGGCAATTTCCCTATGCTACACGTCGGGCACCACGGGCGACCCCAAGGGCGTGGTCTATCACCACCGCGGCGCCTTCCAGAACGCCATGGGCAACGCCATGATGTTCGGCCTGGACCGCCATTCGGTCTATCTCTGGACCCTGCCGATGTTCCATTGCAACGGCTGGACCTATACCTGGGCGGTGACCGCTGTCGCCGGCACCCATGTCTGCCTGCGCAAGGTCGACCCGGCGCTGATCTTCCCGATGATCGAGGCCCATAACGTCAGCCATATGTGCGGCGCGCCGATCGTGCTCAACGGCCTGATCCATGCCCCCGATGAGCAGAAAAAGACCTTCGAGCGCGTCATCGAGGTGGCCACCGGCGGGGCGGCGCCGCCGAGCGCCGTGATCGCCGCCATGGAGGTCATGGGCTTTCGCGTCACCCATCTCTACGGCCTGACCGAGACCTACGGCCCGGCCGCCATCTGTGCCTGGCAGGACGGCTGGCAGGACATGGCCCTTGAGGATCGCGCCGCCATCCAGGCGCGCCAGGGGGTGCGCTACCCGACCCTCTCGGGCCTCATGGTCGCCGACCCCGAGACCCTGGAGCCGGTGCCCGCCGACGGCGAGACCATCGGCGAAATCATGCTTAGCGGCAATACGGTGATGAAGGGCTATCTCAAGAACCCGGACACCACCGATGCCGCCTTCGCCGGCGGCTGGTTCCGCTCCGGCGACCTCGCGGTGATGCATAGCGACGGCTATATGGAGATCAAGGATCGCTCGAAGGACGTCATCAATTCGGGCGGCGAGACGATCTCAAGCCTGGAGATCGAGGAGACGCTCTATAAGCACCCCAAGGTGATGGAGGCCGCCGTGGTCGCCAAGTCCGACGAGAAATGGGGCGAGACTCCCTGCGCCTTCATCACCCCGATGCCGGCCTTCGAGGACGACATCACGGCAGCGGAAATCATCGCCTTCTGCCGCGATAACATGGCCGATTACAAGATGCCCAAGCATGTCGTCTTCGGCCCCCTGCCCAAGACCTCGACCGGCAAGATCCAGAAATTCACCCTGCGCGAGCGGGCCGAGGCGGTTTAGACGCCCTTTGGTTTTAGACGCCCTTCGGTATTAGACACTCTGGGGCGGAATGTTCTGGTTGAGGCGGAACAGGTTGGTCGGGTCGTACTGTGTCTTGATCCGGACCAGCCGTTCGTAGTTGGCGTCCCCGTAGGAGGCGCGCATCACGGCCTCGCTGTCATCGCCATCGCTGGCGAAGTTCAGATAGACGCTGGTGCCACTGCTCTGGCTCATTTCATCCCAGAAATCGCGTGTCCAGGCGGTCGCCCGTTCGCTGTCGGCGGCGTCGGTCCAGGAAGTGTCGATGCTCAGCATATAGGCCGCATCCCGTCCGCCCAGCGCCGTGGCGTCCGCCGGCACCCGCGCCGCGGCGCCGCCCATGAGGCGTATGGGCATCAGGGCCCAGGGGTTCGGCCGATCGAGCCCGCGGGCGACGATGCGATCGATCGCTTCATCGTCGAGATCGTCCATGTAGAGCGACTTCCAGTGATTGAAACGATCGCCCTTGGTGGTGAAGAAAGGGTCGAAAGCCTGTTGCACGGCGAAATAGGAGAGCGGCCCGCTGAGGTCGAGCAAGGGTTCTCCCAACTCGCGCAGGGGCTGGATATAGCGCTCACCCTCGGCAAGCGGCCCGATATGGACGCCCGACGTGATAACGACCAGACGGCCGTGCAATTCGGCGGGGAAATTTTCGTGGGGCGGTACGCTCCAGAAGGCGATTTGAGCCGTGAATTCATCCGGCGCATCGGCCACGATGTCGCGCCAGTCGCGAAATATCGTCGCAGCATCCTCCATGGCATAAAAGGGTGCGCAGAATGTGATTTCGGGACCGATGGGGTGGGCCTCGAATTCGAATGACGTGACCATGCCGAAGTTACCGCCGCCGCCGCGCACCGCCCAAAACAGGTCGGCGTTCTCGGCGTCACTCGCGGTTATGTAGCGCCCGTCGGCGGTGACCACATCGACCGAGACCAGATTGTCGCGGGCGAAACCGTGCTTGCGGGTCAGCCAGCTATGGCCGCCGCACAGCGTCAAGCCGCCGATGCCGGTCTGCGAGACGATGCCCAGCGGCACGGCGAGGGCGAATGACTGGGTCTCGCGGTCCACATCGCCGATGGTGGCGCCGCCGCCGGCACGCACCCGGCGCGCCGCCACATCGACGCGCACCGCGTTCATGGCGCCGAGGTCGATAACCAGCCCGTCGTCGCAGGTGGCGTTTCCGGCCACGTTATGTCCGCCGCCGCGCACCGCCACAAGCAGATCGTGCCGGGCCGCGAAGTTCACCGCGTCGATCACATCGGCGACGCCCGAGCATTGCACGATGAGCGCCGGTCGCTTATCGGCCGATTTGTTCCAGATAAGTTGCGCCGCGTCGTAAGTGTCGTCATCAGCCGTGACACAGGGACCGCGCAGGGCCGCCTGAAAGGCCACTAGGGTTTCTTCGTCGAGCGTGACCTCCGCCTTGTTGTCGCGTTTGGTTATGGTAATCCCGGTCATGACCATTTTCCTCGCTGATAGATTAGCTTGCCACCAGCTTTCTCCGTCATGCTGCCCCCTTCAAGTACAAGAGTTGTACTAGTCAGTTATTTCTACAGCCACTAAGGTCAGTCTCATGAAGAGCTATGGTCAGTTCTGTCCGGTCGCCAAGGCCGCCGAAATTCTCACTGAGAAATGGACGTTGCTGATCCTGCGCGACCTGCTGGGCGGCAGCCAGCACTTCAATGATTTGCGCAAAGGCGTGCCGTTGATGTCGCCGAGCCTGTTGTCAAAGCGGCTGAAAAGTCTCGAAGAGGCCGGGGTTATCGAGCGCCGCAGCGACCCCACGCGACGGGCCACCGAATATCATTTGACGGCGGCGGGCCATGAAATGCAGCCGATGATCCTGCTTTTCGGTTCCTGGGGTCAGCGTTGGGTGCGCAACCGGCTGAGCGAAGATAAGCTGGATGTCGGCCTGCTCATGTGGGCCGTGGTGTCGGATATCCGCAGCAACATCGACAGCAAATATTTCAGCGATCCCCGCACGGTGGTTCAGTTCGAGTACAGCGACATCACCGGACCGGAGAAAATCTGGTGGCTGATCGTCGAGCCCTCCCAGGCGGACCTCTGCATCGAGGATCCGGGCTTTGATGTCGATCTTTTTGTCTATACCGATCTTGCTACCCTGACCCGCGCCTGGATGGGCGATATTCCCCTGAAACCGGCCGTGCAGTCAGGCGCCATTGAGCTCCACGGCTTGAGGCTTCTGGTGGACGGGTTCGACAAATGGATGCGTCGCAGCCCCTTCGCGACGGTTGAGCTGGCGCCGGAGCCCCTGCAGGTTGAACGTATTCTCAAAGAGTGGGCAGAGAGCATGAAGAAAGAGGCTGTCAGTCATTATAAGTTAGAAAAACTAATCCGAATGTTTAGCAAAACTCGTTTGTAACTGCTGCCATGCGGACTAAATTGAATCATCACGCGCTACTTCCCCTCATGTAAATTAGGAGGCCATGACGATGTATTTAGAAACCCCTGAGAATTTTGAAACCCGTGCAAATTTAGAGACCCTCGGCGTTGAAGCGCCGCTGCCCTATCTCGCCCACGCCAATCAGGCGCCGGTCACCTACGCCACGCCGCCCAACGGTGGAATGGCAAACTATGAGGGCGAGTATGCGGACCATGCCATGGCCATCCAGGACGGCCGCGCTATCGCCGCCAAGCTCTCCCTCGACCGTCAGGGTTTCCTGCTGGTACGCCATCAATCAGGCGTCGCCGATTTCTACGACGACGACGCGGTGCGCGCCGCCTATTACCCCGAGGTCGAGCGGCTGGTGGCCGACGCCACGGGGGCTTCGCGAGTGGTGGTCTTCGACCATACCCGGCGCGCCGACGGCGGCGGCGGGGCCGGCGACAAAGCCGAACGCGCACCGGTGCGCAGGATCCACAACGACTATACGGAGAAATCCGCGCCGCGCCGGGTGCGCGACCTGTTTGACGCCCCCGAGGCCGAGGCGCTGCTGTCGCGGCGCTTCTCCCAGATCAACGTCTGGCGGCCGATCGTGGGCCCGGTGCGGCGCTCACCCCTGGCGCTGCTGGATGCGCAAAGCGTCGCACCAAACGATCTGGTGAAGACCGATCTGGTTTTTGCCGACCGGGTCGGTGAGAATTATTATGTCACCCATAACCCGGAGCATCAGTGGTTCTATTTTCCGGACATGGGCGCCGACGAAGCGGTGCTCATCAAGGGCTATGATTCGGCCACCGACGGCCGCGCCCGCTTCACCCCGCACACCTCCTTTGAGGACCCCACCACGCCCGACGGCGCGCCGCCCCGCGAGAGCATCGAGGTTAGAACCTTCGCCTTCTTCGAGGATTAAGCGGGGACGGCGTGGTAGTCGCCGTCGAGGCCGAGATAATCGGCGCCGTCGCCTTTGTAGAAGCTGTCCGCGCCCGCATCTTTGAGCACCGCAAGCATCTTGGGTAGCGGTTCACCGTCGGCTTCCAGCCGGGCGATGACGCGGGCCGGGCCGATGGCGTCGAGCAGTTGGAACGGCCCCCTCTTCCAGGCGAAACCCCAGCGCATGGCGCGGTCGATGTTGACGATGTCGTCGGCGATCTGGCCGGCCAGGCCGGCTGCATAGCAGAGGGCGCCGCCCATCAGGTCCCAGGCGAAGCGGCCCTCGGCGTCCTCGGTGAACAGCAGGGCGGCGGCGTCCATATGGGCGTCCTCCAGGGCGGCATCGATGGCTTCGCGCCATTCGCCCGACGCCAGGTCGTAGGTTTCCTTCGACCGGCTGCCGTCGTCATGCTTGATCATCTTGTAGAAGCCGCCGCCGGATTTGCGGCCCAACTGGCCGCGATCATGCATCGCCTGTTCAGGCGCCGGGAAGCGGGTATAGGCATGGCCCGCATCCCCGCTCGGCAGATTGACGGCGAGATTGTCGCCGACCAGCTTCATGACATCGAGGCCGATCAGGTCGAACAGCCCGTAGAGGCCGGTCGACGGCAGGCCCACCGGGGCGCCCATGAGGGCGTCGATCCGCTCCATGGACAGCCCGTCGGCGAGCGCCCCCTTGGCCTTATGCAGGCCCGACAGCAGCCAGAAGCAGCCGATCCGGTTGCCGATGAAATTGACCGTGTCCTTGGCATGGACCACGCCCTTGCCCAGGGTGGTGCCGCAAAATTCGGCGAGGGCGTCGATGGTATCCTGAGTGGTGTCTTCGCCGGGAACCAGCTCCATCAGCTTCATAATCTTGACCGGATTGAAGAAATGGGTCACCGCAATGTCGCGGCGCAGGCGCTCGGGCAGGCCCTCGGTGATCGAGGCTAGAGGAATGCCCGAGGTGTTGGTGCTGACCACTGAGCCGTCGCGCCGCAAGGGCTCGAGCCGCGCAAACAGCGCCCGCTTGACCGCCACGTCCTCGATCACCGCCTCGCAGATCCAGTCGCAATCGGCGATCAGCGCGAGGTCGTCGTCGATGGTGCCCAGGGTGACATTATCGGCCCGCTCCGCATCGTCGATGGCCGGCGGGCGACCCTTGAGCATACGGTCCAGGGCGGCCTCGGCGGCGGGGCGGTCGACATCGAGCAACAGCACCCGATGGCCGGCCTGGGCGCAGGCCCCGGCGATTCCGGCGCCCATGGTGCCGCCGCCGATGACGGCAACGGATGTGATGGTTCGGTTCATGATCATTTCCCTCAAATGCGGAGCAAACCATAGCCGCGCCATGGTGCGATTGCCAGCCTCGCGGGCGGCCTGTAGGCTGCCCCCATCCACCAGGAGAGTACAGTTATGAGCGGACCCCACTACATCAAGCCCGATACCCTGAGCCTGCACGCCGGCCAGCGTCCCGACCCGGTTCATGGGGCGCGGGCGGTGCCGATCTATCAGACCACCTCCTATGTGTTCGATGACACCGATCAGGCCGCCGCCCTGTTCAATCTGGAGCGCGCCGGCCATCTCTATTCGCGCATCTCGAACCCCACGACAGCGGTGCTGGAAGAACGTATCGCGGCGCTCGAAGGCGGCGTCGGAGCGATCTGTACGGCGAGCGGCCAGGCGGCGCTCAGCCTAGCGGTGATGACCCTGATGGACGCCGGCTCCCACATCGTCTCGTCGCAATCGATCTATGGCGGATCGCACAATCTGTTCGCCCATACCCTGCCGCGCTTCGGCATCGAGACCAGCTTCGTCAATCCGCGCGACCC
>Ga0066376_10001719_pt1 | contig 21036 bp, 17 predicted proteins | sample Knorr_S15_td_Bot_FD_77009 | JGI IMG/M metagenome (GOLD analysis project Ga0066376, IMG submission 77009) | Marine microbial communities from Southern Atlantic Ocean transect - Knorr_S15_td_Bottom_ad_5009_LV_A | ecosystem: Environmental > Aquatic > Marine > Oceanic | place: Southern Atlantic...
ATAGACATACACACTCATTCGGATTTGACGCTGATCGACCATCCCGGCGGCGAAAGCAAGGCGTACCAGGGCGTCACGACGGAGGTCATAGGAAACTGTGGCTTTTCGTGGTTTCCGACGGGAGACAATGTGCGGGCGGGGAGAGGACTGGCCGGGGAGCGGAACTGGAGCGATCTGGCCGGCTACACGAAGACAGTTCAGTTGCAGGGCGTGTCCATCAACATCGCTCCGCTGATCGGCCACTCGGCGTTGCGCAGGGCGACCGGCGCACTTGACGATTGCCCGCCGACCGCCGATCAGCTCGCAGACATGCAAGCCCTCTTGAAGACAGGCATGGAGCAGGGCGCATTTGGAATGTCCACCGGGCTGACTCTCCCTCCCTCTAGTTACGCCGATACCGACGAGATCGTCTCTCTCGCTTCCGTGATGTCTCCTTACAACCACGCCTTTTACGCCACGCACGCCCGCGTCTGGGCGGGATGGCACATCAAGGCGATTGAGGAGGCGGTCGAGATAGGCCGACGGGCGCTCGTCCCCGTGCAGTTCTCGCATATCGCCATCATCGACTCCCGTGAGTACGGCAACGGCGATCAACTCGTCGCCGTTATCGACGCAGCACGCGCCGCCGGTGATGACGTCACGTGCGACATGTATCCCTACACGGCGTCCTCGTCCGGGTTCAGCCAGCTTTTGCCCGGCTGGGTCCAGGAAGGTGGAGTGGCCGCGCTACTTAAACGGCTCCGTGACCCCGTCACCCGCAAGAAGGTCCACGAGGACACCTCAAAGGGCTGGTTTGGCGGACTCCCGTGGTCGTTTGAGCCACATGTAGTTGCTACGGTCGCCAGCGAAAAGAACAGGGGACTGGTTGGTAAGACGCTGGCCGAGATCGCCGAGATGCGAAACGTGGATGGGATCGAAGCGATGCTGATGCTGATCGACGAAGAGGACAACGATGTCGCCGAGATCATGCACAACCGCGTAGAGGGCGATATTCGATTCTTCATGCAGTATGAGCACGCCATGATCGGGTCCGATGGCAACGCGATCGAACGCGCCGGGACCTGGGAGGCATCGATGCCACATCCGCGCTTTTACGGCACCTTCCCGCGCGTCCTTGGACGTTACGTCAGGGACGAGCCGCTGATCTCGATCGAGACGGCTATCCACAAGATGACCGGGATGCCGGCCAGGCGACTCGGGCTTTCAGACCGTGGGACGTTGCGTGAGGGCGCGATAGCGGACATCGTCGTCTTTGATCCGAAAACGATCAGCGATGTAGCCGCGTTCGAAGATCCGCACCGCTACCCGATAGGCATGTCTTACGTTTTTGTGAACGGAGAATCGGTGATAAGAGACGGGGTTCACACCGGGGTGAGACCCGGAGCCGTGCTTCAGCGTGGGGGGTGAGCGAGGCTCCGCTACCTACTTGCCGAGATCGCCGAGGCTGGTTGGCACAACAACTCCGCCGGTGACTACCATCTGCATGGCCTCGGTGGACGACATTTCAAGGATATGGATGTCGGTCATCGGAACTATCAGCAGAAACCCGGAACTGGGGATCGGCGTGGTCGGGATGTACACGATTCCATATTCGCGCTTTTGATCGTTCGTAAACTCCCGTGTCAGGAAGCCAATCGCCAGGCTGGTTTCTGTAGGGAACGGAACGCTAACCACCGTGTCAAAGCTTGATTCCTGTCCACCCGAGACAGACATTGCGACCTGTTTAGCCGTCACATAAACCCGGCCGACAAACGGGAATTTTACGATCCCTCGTTCGATCCCTCGGCCGAGAACCTCAGCGACCCGGTGGCTGAGCAAGCCCACTAGGAAGACGATCGCGAGAAGTATTACCAGGCCCAGGCCAGGGATGTGTCTCCCCAGTACTGGATCTGTAATGGGCGCAAAAATCGAGTCTGCGAGCCCCGCGACAAAACCGACTATCAACACGGTAACGGTGAGGGGCAGGAGCACTATCAGGCCGCGCCCGAATATTCTTCCCATGCAACTCTCGGATAGTTGGTGTTTGGTGGGATTTGATCAATCGACAATAGCCGATTACGGGTCTATTCGGTAACTCTCTACCCGGTAGATACGTCTTGAACGGTTGTAGATCGTTTCAATACGCGTGAAATGGTCCGGCAACTCGGATCACTCAAGTCATTGGAATAACTTTCTGTACGAAAATTACATCGACGAGCGATCTATCCAGCGGTAAACCAAAAACACCCGTTAGGGGGCACAAGAAATCGATCAGAACGCCCGGCCAGCAACAACCCTCTCCAAACAAATCCCGCACTGCGGGCGTATGCTTTGGCGCAATCCGCCGGGATCGCCCGACGTCACACCTATCGGAGAATCCAAATGACCAGCAACGGTACCGGCAACATAGACATGTCTGGCTTCAAGGGCGTCTTCCCAGCCAACCCGACCCCGATCCACGCCGACGGCAGCATCCACGAAGAAGGCCTTCGGGCGATCCTTGAGGACAACATGTCCCACGGCGTCCAGGGATTCTGGGTGGCAGGCAGCACCGGCGAAGGCCCCATCCTTTCCGAGCAGCAGCGCGACACAGTCGCCCGCGTCGCTGGAGAGACCACAAAGGGCAAAGCACTGGCGATCATGCACGTGGGAGCGATCAGCACCGAAAGCGCCGTCAAAGGTGCGAAGGCCGCCGCCGAGTCCGGCTGTGCAGCGGTCTGCTGTGTACCGCCGTTCTTTTTCCGACCCAACGAGCGGTCGATCATCGACCACTACAAGGCAGTTGCAGACGCCGCCGATGGCCTCCCATTGTTCGCGTACAACCTGCCGCAGTTGACACAGGTCGAGTTCGTCCCGGAACTGATGGACGCCGTAATGAAAGAAGTGCCGACCCTCAAGGGTCTCAAGCACTCCGCTGCTAACTTCGCCCTGATCCGAGACTGGGCTGACCGAGGTCTCACCTGCTTCTCCGGCTCCGGCCGCCTGCCGCTCCCGGCGCTCACGATGGGTGCAATCGGCACCGTCGATGCCCCGCTCTCGCTGACACCGTGGCTGTACACAGAGCTGTACGCCTCATACACGGCCGGCAACATGGCGCGGGCGCAAGAACTCCAGGACGAGGTCCAGAAGGTGGTCGATCTGGTCGTTATGTACGGCGCCGCAGCACACGTCTGCAAAGCCATACTCTCTGAACGACTTGGCATCGACATGGGCGAGTCGATCCGACCCAACAACTACCTGACCGCTGATGAAAAAGCCGTCGTCCTGGCCGCCGCCAAAAAGGCCGGCGTACTGGACGCTCCGGTCCCTGCAGCCGTCTAAATTCAAAACGAGCGACCGTTAATTGTGAGCGCCCCCGTCCTCTCAGAAGGAAGGGGCGCCCTCGCGCTTGCAACAAAACCGTAAGGGCGGGGCCTGCTCCGCCCGACGCCGATCTTTCGAGAGCGTCAAGAAGCGGTTACGAAGTCGGTATTCGTCGAACTCGATGCCCCTAAAGCGGCGTCACACCTCCGTATCGCACACCAGACAGGTACGCCATCTCGCGGTCGAACGTCGTCAGATCCTCCGGCCTGAACTGACTGAAATGCGTGTGCCCACACGCACGTGCCAGCAACTTCATCAAATCGATCGCGGCCCTCAAGAAGCGCTCAAGCCGCATGGCGGCCACGTTGATTTCTAGCCTCTTCCTGAGACCTTCTTTTTGCGTGGCGATACCGACCGGGCAGTTGTCCGTGTGACAGGCGCGCATCCCAAGACAACCGATCGACCGCAACGCCGAGTTGGAGATCGCAATGCCATCGGCTCCAAGCGCCAACGCTTTAGCGAAATCGGCCGGTGTGCGCAGACCGCCGGTGATGAACAGCGTTACGTCCTGCCGCCCCGCGTCATCCAGGTGCTTACGGGCACGGGCGAGTGCGGGAATCGTCGGAACGGAGATGTTGTCGCGGAAGATCAGCGGTGCCGCCCCGGTAGCGCCACCGCGGCCGTCCAGGATCACGTAGTCCACGCCGATGTCCAGCGCTGCGTCAATGTCAGCCTCTATGTGTTGCGCTGAAAGTTTGAATCCGATGGGGATCCCGCCGGTGTGCTCGCGAACCTGTTCGGCAAAATCACGAAACCCGTCCGTGTGATCCCACTCCGGAAATCGGGCCGGTGACACTGCAGGTTGACCTTCCACGAGTCCCCGAACGGCGGCGATCTTCTCGGTTACTTTCACCCCCGGAAGATGCCCTCCGGTGCCCGTTTTGGCTCCTTGTCCGCCCTTGAAATGGAACGCCTGAACGTGATCGAGCTTGTCCCACGAGAAGCCGAATCTCGCCGACGCTAGTTCGTAAAAATATCGTGAATTTGCTTCCTGTTCCTCCGGCAGCATCCCGCCTTCGCCCGAATAGATGCCGGTCCCAGCCAGCTCCGCGCCTTTCGCCAACGCCACCTTCGCCTCTTCGGATAGCGCCCCATAGCTCATGTCAGACACCATCAACGGGATGCCCAGAGTCAGCGGCTTATCGGCGTTAGGGCCGACTACTAGGTCTGTACCCACGTCGACCTCGTCAAGCTGCGGAACGTTCGCCAGTTGTCCCGTCACGAACTGGATATCGTCCCATGCCGGAAGCAGGCTCCGAGGCACACCCATCGCCGCCACGGGGCCGTGCTCGCCCACCTTCTCCAAGCCATGAGATGCGAGATCCCGAATCAGCCCGGTGTGTGGCTCGTCCGGGGTGCCGGAGTGATCCTGGTAAGCGCCCTGGTACGCATCCCGGTCGTACGGTTGCGGGTTCGCTCGCTTCCACTCCCGGATCTCATCGAGATCAACAAACACATCGCCGTCCTCGACCCATGAATTGAACTTCGGCAACTGCTCGTCGTTGGCGTACTCGCTGATCCCCGTCTGAAGCCGGTAGTCCCAGTTGTGCACGCCGCAGACAAGATTCCGGCCGTCCACATGGCCATCTGCGAGCAACGCTCCCCGGTGCAGGCAGCGCCCATAGAAGACCGATAACTCATCCCCAAAACGGATGGCGACAAGGTCAACATTCTCCACAAGAAACCCGGCCGGAGTCCGGTCCTCCAGTTCATCCCACGGCGCTGTTGTGTATCTTTCCATCTATTCGCTCTTTTCTCTGGGGCGTTTCGGGTTTTAACGGACACCGTGCTTGTTTCAGGCTAGCAGTAACCTTGTCCGACATGACCAATCCAGACTTCGGACTGACCGCAGACGACTACGCTCGCCACCGCGCCGGATTTCCGCGGGAGTTTTTTGACTCTCTGAACGAGATAACGGTTGACGTAAAAGGGGCGCGAATTATCGATCTTGGGACCGGCGTGGGGACGCTGGCTCGCGGCTTTGCCGAACGAGGGGCTGAGGTAACCGCGGTCGACATCTCGGAAGACCTGATGCGCGAAGCGCGACGACTTGACGATGAAGCCGGTATAACCGTGAAGTACGTCACGGCATCGGCCGAAGACACCGGACTGCCGGGAGGTCAGTTCGATATCGTCGCAGCAGGCCAGTGCTGGTGCTGGTTCGATGCCGACGCCACGCTTGCTGAGGCGGCACGCCTGCTCAGACCCGGCGGCGCTCTGTTGCTCGCTTCATGGGACTGGGTTCCGCAACTGGGCAATGTCGTTGACCTGACCGAACGCCTTATCGAGTTACACAACTCCGATTGGCTGAAGGGCGGCGGCAACGGCCTGCACCCTGAGTTCATAGTCGATCTACAAACCGGGGGTTTTGAAGGCGTGACCCAGCTCACCTTCTCCATGGACGTGTCGTACTCACACGAGGCGTGGCGTGGTCGGATTCGGGCGTCCGCAGGAGTGGCAGCGTCTCTTCCGGCGGAGCGGGTCGACGCCTTTGATCAGGAGCTTGCGGCCCTGCTCAAGGAACGCTTTCCAGAAGACCCGATCGACATCCCCCACCGGGTATTCGCTGCGATCGGTTGGACGAGCGCGTAATTACGGATTACCTGTGGCATTCTGTGCGGTGTCATGCCTGACCTCTCATTCAACATTCCGATAACCGACCTAGAACCTGAAACCGCCGTTCTCCAATGGTTCACGCTGCTCGGTGAACTTTGCGCCGCGATCGACTACGACACCGCCGAGGGCATATTCGCGGATGACATTGTGTCGTTCGGGACCCGGGCGGACATCGTCACCGGCCTCGACAACCTACGACGCAACCAGTGGGAGGGTATCTGGGGCAACATCGCTGACTTCAAGGTTGCAACGGAGTCCATCATGGGCTTTGGTGATGATGACGTCGCGTGGGGCGTCGCCACCTGGACATCGACCGGGTTCGACGAGGACCACAAGCCCTTTCACCGGCCCGGGAGAGCGACCGTGACCATGGCACGTCGAAACGGTGCATGGCTTGCAACCCACACGCACTTCTCCCTCAATCCCGGAACCCCGCCAAAGACGTACGGCCGGGGCTAAAACTCCTACTCCCAGCGGGAGAAGGCCCAAAGTATCGAGTGTGAGGGAGAAGATCGGTCGTCCGTAACTTTTCTCAATCCCTCAACACCCACGGAGTCACAATTGCTCACCGAGAAACAGCACAGCACCGGCGAGATGACCCTCAACTACGCCGAGGGCGACAACCGGGGCGACCCCATCGTTTTCATCCACGGCATTGGTGGCCGATGGCAGCAGTGGTCGCAAGAGATCGGCCTCGTTTCGCACGCCTGGCACCCGTACTCGGTGGACCTCCGAGGCCATGGAAAATCCTCGTCAGCAGAGACGGGATACAAGTTTGGTGACTACCCCCGCGACATCATCTCACTGCTCGAAAACGAGATCGAGGGACCGGCCGTACTGGTCGCCCACTCGCTGGGCGCGGTCACCGCAATCGGCGTTGCAAGTAGACGACCGGACCTCGTGCGCGCCGTCGTCCTCGAAGACCCGCCCATCTTCTCCCACCAGCGCCTCGGCCGCAGCCGCAGGGCTGACGAGTTCGCTCAGATTCAGGCGTTAGCTCGTAAAAACCTCAGCGCTTCTGAGTTGATCCCGCTCGTCGCCAAAATGTACCCGGATCAGAACGCCGCCGAAGTCCGATCCCGAGCCATCTCGTACACCGGCCTCGATCCAGATGTCTACACGCCCACACTGGACGGCTCCACGATGGACGGCTTTGACGCCGAGGCAAGCCTGTCCGCCATCGAATGTGCGGCACTGCTCCTGCAGGCGGACCCTGCGATGGGCGCGGCTATGACAAACGAGGAAGCGGAACGCGCGGTTAGGCTGATCCCGGACTGCACCTTCGTCCAGATGCAGGGAGTCGGACACGGCATCCACAGAGGCGATCCCATCAACTTCCGCCGCGTAATGTTCGACTTTCTGGACACGATCTAGACGTCGAATCCAGACTCGATACCTGGGTCTATACTTCATGTACTGCCGCAGCGTATCTCTATAACCTATAAGTAGGGACTTATATGATCACCACAGCCCGATTCAAGAACGTCATTACCTCTGAGGAAGAGCTGAGAGAACAACTCGGCTGGCCTTCCGAGCGTGCCCGCGAGAAGACCATCACGGCGCTTGATCAGCACTGCCGTGACATCATCGCCGCCTCCCCGATGGCGTTTATCGCGACCACCAACGCCGATGGCACCGTTGACGTGTCCCCAAAGGGTGACCCCGCTGGTTTCGTCACCGTGCTCGATGACAACACTCTTGTCATACCTGACCGCCCGGGCAATCGACGTTTTGACGGACTCATCAACGTCATCAGTAACCCCGGTATCGGCATGATCTTCATCGTCCCGGGCATGCGCGAGACGCTCCGGGTCAACGGCACCGCCACAATCGTCAGAGACCCGGAACTGCTGGAGTCGCTTGCAATGGACGGCAAACTGCCGTGGCTGGCGATCGTTATCGACGTCAAAGAAGCCTTCATGCACTGCCCGAAGGCGTTTCTCCGGTCCAACCTCTGGGACGCCGAGACCTGGCCGTCCCGGGACTCCCTGCCGTCAATGGCCTGCGTTCTTAACGACCACGCGCTTGGCGGAAAAGGCAACGTGGAAGAGCTGGACGCTGATATGGCGGAACGTAACAAGACCCAGCTTTACTAGCCAAACACATAAAAGGAAAACTACCGGAACGGGGCGGGCGTCAGCCCGCCCTTCCCGCGTCCACCATGCCGCCCCAATTCACATCCAATAAATACGCCGCGCCCGTTATGTCACTGGCCTACGAATCCGGCCCAAACAACGGTCCTCCGGTCGTGTTCCTCCACGGGCTGGGCGCCAGGCGCCAGGACTGGAGGGCCATACTCCCGGAGTTCGCAACCGACTACCACGTATTCGCACCCGATTTGCGGGGCCACGGCGATTCAGGACGCGTTCCCGGCGAATACAGGTTCGCCCAGTACGCGGACGACATAGTGCCGTTTCTTCGGGACGTTGTCGGAGAGCCCGCGGCGCTGGTCGGCCACTCGCTCGGGGGCGTAATTGCAACGGTGATCGCAGCCGATCATCCGGAACTGGTATCGTCGGTGGTCGCAGCCGACCCTCCGCTTTTCGCCAGACGTCGTGCACCGAACGGGAACGCCACGAAGTACCATGAGCGCTTCAAAAGGGCGCAGGAATTTGCCGCGTCTGACATGTCCGAGATCGGGCTGTTCACCATGTTGCAAAAACGGTCTCCAAATCGACCGGCGTACGTAACCAGGGCGCTCGCCCGAAACCTCGTCAAACTTGACCCTGATGTTTTCACGCTAGCGCTTGAGGGCGGAAAGCAGCTCGACTTTGACGTAGAGGATCTCGTTTCGCGATTGACTCGTCCGTTGCTGCTGATACTGGCTGCCCAGACAAACGACGCTGCCACAACCGAGGAAGATGCGGCATGGGCCTCCGGGGAAAACTCGCTCATTTCGCAACTGCTGATAAAAGGCGCAGCCCACGAGATACACCACTCCCACCGGGACGAGTTCGTCAAAGCCGTACGCGAATTCACAGCCGTTGACGACGAGGATTGACTCCCTCGGGCCGGTTCGTTGTTCACGGCCCTGACCGCTGCTAAGCTTTCGCCGCCCTCGATATCCATCCCTGATCTGAATACCGGAGCTTGAATTGGACTTCACCCTCATCGCCCATCGTGGCTACTCGTTTAGCGCGCCGGAAAACTCGTTCGAGGCATTCGATATGGCCCTCGAACGGGGATTCAACAACTTTGAACTGGACGCCCAGATCACGAAAGACGGGCAGCTCGTTGTTTTCCACGACCAGACCGTTGACCGGGTGACCGACGGCAGCGGAGAGGTCTCAGACCACACGCTTGAAGAGTTGCGAGCGCTGAAGTTGATCGGCGGATATGAGTTCGAGAGCGACTACTCCGACGCGTACATCATGTCGTTAGATGAATTCCTGGGCCGATACGCCGGGCGTGCCCACCCTCACCTTGAGCTCAAGTCACGTGAGGCGGCGCTGCCGGGGATGGTTGCGGAGGCGCTCAAGCGCCACGGATGGCTCGATGTCGCAGACACAGGCATGTTTGACGCCCCGGGCATCACGATATCGTCATTCTGGGCCGACCAGCTTTACCGGTCCAAACTTCGGCTGCCAAACGTTCGCCACGGTTGGCTCATTCACGAACTCACCGAGGAAACGGTGGACGTGTGTGTGAAACTCGGTTTTGACTCGGTCTACCCGCAAGCCGGGGCTGCCACGAAAGAGTCGGTCAGCCACGCCTACGACCGCGATCTCAGCGTACGCGGCTGGGGCATCGATAATGACGACGACATGGCGCGGATATACCGCTCGGGCGCAGGTGGCACGACCGTGAACTGGCCGGGCGAGGCAAAGGCGTTTCTTGCAAACTTGCCCGAGTAGCGTGGCGCTCCCCTCTATCAGCGGGAGAGGGCCAACGCGTCAACGGTGAGGGAGAAGTCTTTCACCGCGATACCTGTCCTTTGCCGACCGCTATGTCCTGAGGCTCTCGAAGGACCGGTACTACCCGTAGCCACGCTGCTCCACCAAATAACTCCCGGGAAAACAATCTATGCTGACCTATGACGCCGTCATCAAAGGCGGCCGCGTTCTAGACCCCGCCAACAAGACGGACGCCGTGCTAGATGTCGGCATAATCCACGGCCGGATCGATGCAGTGGGTGAAGGTCTGGAACCGTCAGCCGGAGGCCGGACAATCGATGCCTCCGGCCGATGGGTCATGCCGGGTCACATCGACACCCACGCCCACGTCTCATCGGCGGGTGACGAGCGCAACGTTGACCGCGCCCTCGGCCTCGCCATGCTTGCCGAGTCCGGGACCACGACGTGTCTGGATCTGGGCGGCACGCCCGAAGCCGTCTCGGACGGGATCACGCGATTGGGCGCAGGCATCAACGTCGCCGGTGTCCTGACGCTCATCCCACACCTGACCATCCCGCAGGATGATCCGCCGATAGCGATGATGCGGGACATCGTGTCGGACGCACTTACCCGGGGCGCAGTCGGCGTCAAGATGATCGGCGGTTACCATCCCTTCACGCCGGAATCGACCGCCGGAGTGATCGAGGCCGCCAACGAGCAGCTGGCCTGGGTCGCATTCCACCTGGCAACCAAGGACAGCAGTAGCACCCTGGAAGGGTTGCGAGAGGTGCCGGACCTGCTCGGGGATGGTCGGCTCCACGTGGCGCACGTCAACTCCTACTGCCGAGGCATGATCCTCCCGGCCGAGCAGGAGTGCAGGGAGGCATTCGAGATCCTGGAAAGCGTTCGTGGCCAGGTCGTCACGGAAGCCTATCTGGCGCAGATGAATGGCACGAACGGTCTCTGTGATGAAGACGGCAACATCGTCGCCAACGTGCCGCAGAACTGCCTCAAGGCTCGTGGCTACCCGACGACGGAAGCCGGGATGCGACAGGCGCTGCTCGACGGCTACGGCTTTGCGCAGACCGTGCGGGACGGCCGCGTTGTGCTGGTCACAGGCCAGGAAGCGGTCGATATCTGGGAGGCGGCCAACACCGCAGCCAGCCTCAGTTTTCCGGTGAACCCGGCATCTTCCGCATTCACCCTCGCCACGGAGCAGTACGAACCGTCCGATAGTGGATCGCCGGACGAAGCAAAATTCCGCATCGACGCCGTCAGCACCGACGGTGGCGCGATACCGCGGAATGTGGCGATCGAACGCACCATGGCACTGGTCAACTTCGGCGCGCTCACCCCGCTCAACGCTGTCCAGAAGCTCTCATACAACCCATCAAGAATGATCGGCCTGCTGAACAAGGGTCACTTCTCGGAAGGCGCTGACGCCGATATCACGATCGTCGACCCTGACTCCGGGCTGGCGACGATGTCTCTGGTTGCCGGCGAGGTGATCATGGAAAACGGGAAGTCGATCGCATCCGGCGGCGCATGGATTGTCACCGGGGCCGGCGAGGATGCAGCAAAAGCCAGTGGCCTGAAGTACGACGTGGTTGACCTGGAAGCGTCTCAGTTATACGCAGATTGGCGTTAGGCCCGAACCACTCGATACCAATCGGCGCATCTGTCCTACAATCGCCGTTCCGTTTTAGGTCCGACAGGTGCTGACGCGCCTGATCGAGCGGAGAACTGTCATTCTGAGTCGAGGCGAAGAGCCTGACTCAGGAATCTGACGGTTGTTGAACATGAACGCCGCGTCTCCGCATCCAAGACCGTTCTTCCGGTTCTGATGCGATCACTGAATTGGCGGGGGACGCGAGAGAGTTATCGCCGAGAGACAACGAACACACGGAAATCCGTGAGATTCTTCGCCTCGGCTCAGAATGACAGCACAAGCCTGTTGAATTCCGAATAAGTGCCCAACCGGGCCTAGCCCCGCCCGAGCACCTTCATCCCTGCGTTCAGTGTCTCCACAATCTTGTCCACGTCGTAGACACACCCGTTCCAGGTACCGCCGCTGGCGTGCTGCAACGCCGCCCATAGACGGCTGTCGTCCGGCATACCGGGGTGTGCAGCCAGATCGCCGGGATCGCCGCGCCTGGCCAGCTCCTCTGTGCCCCACTCAGCGCCGTGCTCTTCGTCCCCGTGCCCCACCATATCAACCGAACCCTCGAGTTTGTTCTGGTCGACCTCGATGTGGATTATGTCGCCATCTTGGACCCGGCCGATCGGACCGCCCGCAAGCGCCTCAGGGCCGATGTGCCCGATACATGCGCCCGTCGAGACGCCGGAGAACCGGGCGTCCGTGAGCAGGGCGATCTCCTTGCCGTAAGACAGATATTTCAACGCCACCGTGACCTGGAAAACCTCTTCCATTCCGGTCCCTAGCGGCCCGCCGCATGTCATCACGATGATCTCGCCCGGCTTCACCCGGTCATCGCCACGTGATTTGATGGCTCGGATCGTGTCTAACTCACTCCGGAACACGCGAGCGTGACCGGTCTTGCGGTATACACCATCGTCGTCAACGACTGAGGGGTCGATCGCAGTGCTCTTGATCACCGAACCTTCCGGAGCGATGTTCCCCTTCGGGAACGTCACCGTACTGGTCAGGCCCTTGGAGCGTGCGCGATCCGGGTTCATGATCACGTCGTCCGGGTCGATCCCATCGGCGTCGGTCAGCCGCTTCCGGAGGGCGACCCGGCGTTCCGAGTCCTCCCACCAGTCAAGCGTCTCGCCAAGGGTCTGGCCTGACGCGGTCAAAGCGTCCGTGTGGAGCAGCCCCATACGGCGCAGGTGGAGCATCACCTCCGGCACACCGCCGGCGGCGAAAAGCTGCACCGTCGGGTGCATCACCGGGCCGTTCGGAAGGACATCAACGATCCGGGGCACCTGAAGGTTCAGACGATGCCAATCGTCCACCGTCATCATCTTGCGACCGGCCGCGTGTGCGATCGCAGGCAGGTGGAGGATCAAGTTTGTCGATCCGCCACATGCGGCGTGCACCACCATCGCGTTCTCAAAGGCGTCGTCCGTGAGGATGTCCGCTGAGGTCACACCGCGCTTTTCAAGCTGGACCAGCGCCGCCGCTCCTCTACGTGCGTTGTCCAGCCAGATGTCCTGGCCGGACGGAGCGAGCGCTGAGTGAGTGACCGAGAGGCCGAGCGCCTCAGCGATTACCTGTGATGTGCCAGCGGTTCCGAGGAACTGGCAGCCGCCTCCGGGCGTCCCGCAGGCGTGGCAACCGAGCGATGCGGCATCGACAAGGCTGAGTTCGCCCTGGGCATGGCGGGCGCCGATCGACTGTATCTCCGCCGCGTTTTCGCCGTGGGTCGGAGGCAGTGTCACCCCGCCGGGGACGAGCACGGACGGGCGGTCGCGCAACCCCGCCATCGCCATCATCATCGCTGGCAAGCCCTTGTCACATGTGGCCACGCCGAGTACGCCCTTCGAGGTCGGCACGGATCGCGCCAGCCGCCTGAAGACGGTGGCCGCATCGTTGCGATATGGCAGTGAATCAAGCATCCCTGTCGTGCCCTGTGTACGACCGTCGCATGGGTCAGAGCAGTACGCGGCGAAAGGCAAGGCGCCAAGATTTCGCAGTTCGTCCGCCGCCTCTGCGATGAGCAACCCGAGTTCGTAGTGGCCCGTGTGTATGCCGAGGGCAAGCGGCTTGCCGTCAGATCCGCGCATCCCGCCGAGGGTGCTCAGGATCATGAACTGCGTCCGCAGCAACTCGTCCGGATTCCAGCCCATCCCCGCGTTCTGAGTCATGCCGAAGATATTTCCGCTGGGCTCCTCGATCAGCATTTCGCTCGTAAGGGGAAGGCTGCCGAGCGGGCCGTCTGCGGACAGATCTATATCCCACATTCCGGTATTTGTGGTCTCACCAAGGATGCGCGCCTGTCCGGAGTCCGCCGCCTGGTCGCTGCTCGTGGTGGTCATGCAAAATCCAATCGCTCAAAGGTTTCGCTGTATCGCTAAATAAGTTTTTGAGATTTTCATATCAATGAAGTGGCGCGAGGGTAAGCGAGTAACGCCCGAATCGCTACACGCCGCCGACGGATATACCGTTTATGGCAAAGGGTGGGACAAGCGCCGCGCTTACGGGTTGGTGGCGTACGTACACTGCGAGACCGCCTGCGTTGTCCTTTTTCGTCTCGGACTCAGAATGACAGTGTTTGGGGTGACTGATGGGATGTTAGATGGGTTTCTGGTGGATCCATGGCGCAACGAGGCACGGGCATTTCATTAGATGAAATTGGGATTGTGGGTCATTTGTTCCCCGTGCCGGCTCCGACCTGGCGCTGCGATTTCGCCCTCAACCAGATCATTTCGTGAGCGATATTCTTTCGTACCGAACGGGAAGTTGACGAGTATCTAAGGAAGATGTTTAGTAAACCCGCTGCAATAGAAGTCGCGCGGGCGTAGACTGCCCGTCGGAATAGTGCGTATAAACGGTCGGCGATTCCGGATGTAGTATGGAATGATCGGATGTGCGGCGACGAACAACCGCAGGCTCGGTTCCCCCGGTAGATGTTGATGGCATCTGACCGGTGCAATAAGCACATCGTGCAGGGCGTGACCAGGGCGTCCGACGATTGAGAGGTTAAGAAACGGCCAGCAATACGAACACCCCCAAGAGACCTGCGAGCGTCGCTGGCAGACCAAACCGCCGCGCCGTTCCGCCTCCCGGACAGTCCGCCAGCGTCCTCTGGCGGTTGGCCAAACTCACGGCCACGACGAGCCCGGGACTCCTTCTCTTTGGAACCGTTGCGATCCTCGGCACGTCCATCTTCTTCGTCCTGATTCCGGTCCTACTAGGCAACGCAGTTGATGAAGCGATAGGGCTCACCCGCGATGGTGTCGACTCTGACGCAGCGCGGTCTGCACTTCTGGATGCGGCAATCGTCATCATCGGCGTAAGCGTCCTCAGGGGCATATTCGCGTATGGCCAGATGTACTCCGGTGAGGTACTTGGCCAATCGCTCGCTACGGTGCTCAGAAACCGCTACTACGAGAAACTTCAACGCCTGAGCTTCTCGTTCCACGACATCGCCCACACCGGCAACCTGATGTCACGGGGTATCTCAGACATCGACGGCGTCCGGATGTTCGCCAACACCGGCATGCTGCGCGTCCTCTATCTGATTCTCCTGATCATTGGCAGTGCCTACCTGATGCTCACCCTGGACTGGCAGTTGGGGTTGCTCACCCTGGCGTTCGTGCCGATCGTCGCGTTCCAGGGAACGATCATGCGTTTACGGTCCCGTGCGATCTGGATTCGAATCCAGGAACAAATGGGTGTGGTTAACACGGCCCTCCAGGAAAACCTGGGCGGGGTCCGTGTGGTCAGATCGTTCTCCGGCCAGGAACACGAGGAACGCAAATTTGCCGACTCCTCGGACGAAGTTCGGGTGATGATGGACGAGGCCGCCGAGATACGCGCATCCAACGGCAGCTTCATGACCTTCTCCCTTCTGGTCGCCTACTCGGTGCTCCTGTGGTTCGGCGGCTCCAAGGTCATCGACGGCGAGATGACCATAGGAGATCTGACTCGGTTCCTCACCTTCCTTGGGTTGCTCCAAATGCCGATCAGGATGCTGCCGATGCTCATCAACTCATGGGCACGGGCATCCTCAGCCGGGTCAAGACTTTTCGAAATCCTTGATCTGGAACTTCCGATCCAGAACAGTCCGACGGCCCAGCCGCTTCGCATCACTGAAGGCGTGCTCCGCTACGAGGATGTCTCGTTCGCATACGAAGACATGCCGGAAATTCCCGTCGTCAAGAACATCAGCTTTGAGGCCCGGCCCGGCCACACAATCGGAATCGTAGGGCCGCCCGGTAGCGGCAAGACTACGATTGCTCAGCTTGCGCCCCGCCACTACAACGTTAACGGCGGACGCATCACAATAGACGGACAAGACATCCGCGAGGTGACGCTTGAGTCGCTGAGGCAGCGGGTCAGGCTGGTCCAGCAGGACACGTTCCTCTTCCGGGACACCGTTAGCGACAACATCGCTTACGGCGAGCCGGACGCGGACGAAGGCCGGATCATTGATTCTGCTGAAGACGCCAGGCTCCACCAGCACATCACGGGCATGCCGGAAGGCTACGACTCGATGGTGGGCGAACGCGGCGTTTCCCTCTCAGGCGGTCAGCGCCAGCGCATGGCCATCGCACGGGCGATCGTCCTGCAACCCAAGATCTTCATATTCGACGACTCAACGTCTGCCATCGACGCCGCCACAGAACGGCTGATCCGGGAACAGATCGCTCAGCGGGCTGCGGACGCCACGACCATCATCATCGCCCACCGCTTGAGCACGCTCCTCAGTGCAGACGAGATCCTGGTCATCGACGAGGGGCGGATCATAGAGCGCGGCTCACATGAAGAGTTACTGAAGCTCGACGGCCGCTACCGTGAGATGCACGACCTTCAGATTCGTCCTACTGACGATCTCAGCGGCGACTGGTTCGGGCTGAACAAAGCGCCGGAGCCGACGGGAGGCGACGACTAATGGCCTCCAACGTAGGCGCAAGCCAGCCACCGCAGGACACCGGGAAGCGCGAGCGCAAAAGAACGCTCATGGGCGAGGGGAAACGTCTACCTCCGGGCCAGTACCTGGACATCGACGATGTATTTGGACCGTCGTTCGACGGAGAGGTGTTCAATCGCTTCCTCGGTTTCGTAGCGCCGTATAAGAAAAAGGTAATAATCGGCCTGATCGCCGTCCTGGCGTTCAGCCTGACGACGCTCGCCGTGCCGCTCATCGTCCAGTACGCAGTAGACGACGCTCTTGAAGTTGGCGCCAACAGAACCGCGCTCGCCTGGGTTGCCGGCCTGCTTATCGCAGTAGCCACCATCAACTGGGCCTCGAACCACATTCAGCAGGTCGTCGTGGGCCACATGTCGAATGCCATGCTGTTCGATATCCGGCGGGCCATGTTCCATCACCTCCAGCGCGTCGGGTTGTCTTTCTCAGACAAGACAGAGGTCGGGGCCATCATGTCCCGTACCCAGGGCGACACCGGGGCTCTCCAGGAATTTATGGAGACGATGGTCCAGGCGCTCGGCGACATCGCCATATTGATCGGCATCGTCGCCATCCTTCTGTTCCTCGACTTCCGTCTCGGACTCATGGTTCTCACCGTGATCCCGATCATGATGGGACTTCGCCTCGTATGGCTTCCGCGTGCCCGGAGACGCTTCCTCTACGCCCGGATCACGCAGTCAATCTGTAACGGCGCACTCGGCCAGAACGTAAACGGTGTGCGAGTGGTGCAGGGCATGCGTCGCGAGCCGGTGAACCTGGCGCGCTACGAAGGCCTGACCGCCAACAACCTGCGAGCGACCAAGATGGCGGCTACTTTCAGCGCCATCCTCATGCCCATCGTTGAGCTACTCACCGGCGTCGCATGGGCCATAGTCATCGTGGTCGGAGGACTCTTCGTCCTCGACGAAACGATGACCATCGGCACCATGATCGCTTTCCTGATGCTCGTCCGGCAGTTCTTTGACCCGATCCGAAACCTCACGATGCACTACAACATCCTGCAGCGAGCGATGGCGGCCGGCGAGCGGATTTTCGAACTGCTGGACGTCGAGCCTGAGGTCGAAGACAAGGGAGGTGCAATAGAACTCACGAGCATCGACGGGTCGATCGAGTTCGAGAACGTTACCTTCGGTTACGACCCCGACAACCCGATCCTGCACGATATTTCATTCAAGGTGGAACCCGGTGAAGTTGTCGCCCTTGTGGGTCCGACCGGTTCCGGCAAGACCAGCATTACCGCCCTCACGCATCGCTTCTACGACGTGCAAAAAGGTGTGGTCCGGGTTGGCGGATATGACGTTAAGGACGTGACGCAGAAGTCATTAGGCCACCACGTCGGAATGGTTCTGCAAGAGCCGTTCCTGTTTTCCGAGACGGTGGCTTCGAATATCAGGTACAACACGCCGGATGTCGATATGGACCAAGTGATTCAAGCGGCAAAGACGGTCGGCGCGCACGACTTCATCGAGCGACTACCCAAGGGCTACGAAACGGTGCTTGAGGAGCGTGGCTCCAACCTGTCCATCGGACAGCGCCAGTTGATCAGCTTCGCCCGTGCGATCGTGGCGGACACAGAGATTCTTGTGCTGGATGAAGCGACTGCGAGCATCGACAGCTACACAGAGCTGATGATCCAGAAGGCGCTCGCGAAGCTGCTGCAAGGCCGGACGGGCGTGATGATCGCCCACCGACTGGCGACGATCCGCGGCGCAGACAGGATTATCGTCCTGCAGGACGGGCGGATCGTCGAGATCGGAAACCACGATGAGTTGATGGAGAAGAAGGGGCTGTACTTCAAGCTCTACTCGCTCAACTACTCGTCGTTTGATGACATCCCGGAAGAAGTAATCCAGGAAGTAGCAGCCTCTGTAGCAGGCGAATCCAGCCGCTAGCGGGCGACACACCTGAACCGTTGCCCTGGCCCCGGTCAGCGTCCTGAGGCTCTCGAAGCGTGTGCTAAGCCCGACGAAGTGGACCGGAATCGCTCAATTACGCGCTGGCGTCATGCCGCTTTTCAAGCGGCACAACCCTCACCTCAATCTTCTCCCGACCGGGAGAGGAGAATGAGCGACGAATCTTGTTGCGCATGAACATGGCCCGCACACTTTCCAATAAATCCCCTCTCCGATGAGAGAGGGCAAGGGAAGTCCAAGTGGTGACAACAACGTCGCCACCCTCCTTACAGAAGCGTCCCCTGCGCCGAATTGTCTCTGCCCGGCGGCACTCCCGCATGCACCGAGCCCTCGGGCGTCACACGACGTCCTCCCGGGGTCCGGATAATGAATCCCAGCTTGAGCAAGAACGGCTCAACCACGTCTTCAAGCGTTTGAGTCTCCTCGTTGACCGTTGCTGCGATCGCAGCGATACCGGCCGGCCCGCCTTTGTACTGGTGGGCGAGTGTCGTCAAATACAACCGGTCCAGCCGGTCCAGCCCCATCTCATCGACGCCCTCCATGTCTAGCGCAGCCGCCGCGACATCGAGATTGACTCGCCCGTCACCCTCGACCTGCGCAAAATCCCGGACGCGTCGTAGCAGCCGGTTCGCGACACGTGGCGTTCCGCGCGAACGACGCGCGATCTCCGCAGCGCCTTCTTCATCGGCCTCGACACCCAGGATCCCGGCCGACCTCGTGACCACAGAGGTCAACTCATCGTCCGAGTAGTACTCCATGTGATAAACCATGCCGAAACGGTCCCGGAGCGGCGAGCTGAGCAGTCCGGCCCGGGTGGTAGCTCCGACAAGCGTGAATGGCTGTAGAGGAAAACTGAGCGTTTTTGCGTAAGCGCCGGAGCCGGTCACGAAATCGACCCTGTAGTCCTCCATCGCCGAGTACAGATACTCTTCAACGGCGCTCGACAGCCGGTGGATCTCGTCGATAAACAGGACGGCCCCGGACTCAAGATTAGACAGCAGCCCCACCATGTCCGCCGGACGTTCAAGTGCCGGGCCGGAGGTGTGTTCCAGCCGGACATTCATCTCGCGGGCGATGATGTGTGCAAGGGTCGTCTTCCCGAGTCCCGGAGGTCCGTGGAACAACACGTGATCGACCGGTTCGCCGCGATTCACGGCGGCGGTCACGGCGATCTTCAGGCTGTGCATGAGGTTCTGCTGGCCAACGTACTCGTTAAAGTCGCGCGGTCTTAGCTTGAGAATCGCCAGGTCTTCAGACTCGGCGCGCTCTCCGGCCACGATCCGCAACTCGGCGTCCGCTGCCTGTTTGGCGTCGCCTTCCTGCTCATTGTCGCCGCCCAGGGTGACGGTTTCTCTTGCCAGGACACTTACCTCACAGGGCGTATCAAGTTGGGGTTAAATCAGGGCTACCGCTCAACGTTCAGACAGATCATCGCGCCCTTAGCCAGCTATCGCCTGCGCCTTGAAAATTTCACGTATCAACTCTTCGGGCGCCCCCGCAAGGTCCGGATTTGCCCTCAGCGCTTCATCCACATCTCGCTCCGCCTCCGGCTGTCGATACCCGAGATTCACGAGAACCTCGATCGCCTCGTCCCGTCCTGTCACGGCGCCTACCACCGGCTGCACTGGCGCGTCGTAGCCCTCATCCCGGAGCATCGCAGTCTCGACGACCTTGCCCTTTAGCGTGGCGATCATCTTCTGCGCCGCGCGTGCGCCTATGCCCGGCATGCGTTGAAGAACTCGCAAGTCCTCGGCCTCAATCGCCTGGGCGATGGTGGACACGGAGAAGATCATGGCCTTCGCGGCGCGCACTGGCCCGAGTCCCTCGACCTGTATCAACTGCTCAAAGAATGCGCGCTCATGGCTGCGTTGGAACCCCACGAGGACCGGCTTCGGCTGCCGATCCGTCACGTGGTAGTACACCTCAAGGGCGAGATCGTCGCCGACCAATACAGGTCGTGCGGACAGCGCGCTCATCACGAACTGCGGCACCACGATCTGGTATCCAACGCCGCTGGCGTTGATTACGACGGTCTCGGTGGACCTGTCGAAGCGATGGACTTTGCCCTCGATATAGCTAATCAAATCTCTGGCCCCGCTATGCCAACACCCGGAACCAACCGGACCCGGGTGGGTGGACTGTTGTCGGTTAAATAGCCTTTGCCGCTGGACTGTCCGACATCATTGCATGGCAGATGGCGATGGAGAACGCATCCGCCACGTGTTCATTGTCGAGACCGGGCAGTCTGAGATGGACGGCCACCGCACGTTGAACCTGATCTTTATCGGCGCGCCCGGAGCCTGTGACGAGGTTCTTTGCCTGGGTCGGTTGATAGTGGAACACCGGTATACCGACTTCACCCGCTGCGAGCACGACCACCCCGCGGGCGTGTCCCATGATGATCGCCGTCTTAAGGTTCCGGTACCGCGAGTGAAGGTCTTCGACCGCCATCACATTAGGTTTGTACTCCTCGAGCACCTCTTTGATGTCGCGATAAATCGCAGCGAGCCTGAACTCCAGCGCGTCGGACGCCTTCGTCTTTGAGATCCCACCCTCAATAGCGACCGTCGACCGCCCGTTGACATCGATAACACCGTATCCGGTGGTTACGAGTCCGGGGTCCACGCCGATTATTCGCATACGAGAGGTGCCAAAATATTCTGGGCCTGATAAATTTAAGGGCTGAAGTCTGGGATTCGGGGATCACAGATTGGCCCC
>Ga0066376_10001723_pt1 | contig 20986 bp, 17 predicted proteins | sample Knorr_S15_td_Bot_FD_77009 | JGI IMG/M metagenome (GOLD analysis project Ga0066376, IMG submission 77009) | Marine microbial communities from Southern Atlantic Ocean transect - Knorr_S15_td_Bottom_ad_5009_LV_A | ecosystem: Environmental > Aquatic > Marine > Oceanic | place: Southern Atlantic...
GCCGTGGCGGCACTGGTGTTGCCGGCGGCATCGGTGGCTGTGGCCGTGAGGTCGTGAGCACCTTCGGCGAGGGCCGAGGAGGTGATCGACCAGTCGCCCAATCCGTCAGCGGTAGCGGTTCCGACGGCTCCATCGACACTCGAAGTCAGCGTGACGGTGGCATCCGCTTCGGCGGTGCCGGTGAGTGTGGGAGTGGTGTCGTTGGTGATGTTGTCGGTATCGGAACTGCCCGAGTCGCTGGCGGGGTCCAAATCGGGGAGACTCGGTATGGCCGGGGCCGTCGAATCGATCGTGACCGATAACACGGGTGACGCAGCGCTTTGACCACCTCCATCATCTGCCTTGGCCGTGATGTCGTAGGTGCCATCGGGGAGAACCGACGACGAGACAAGGTAGATTCCCGACGAGTTTGCTGTTGTCGAACCCACCAAGGCTCCGTCAGCAAATAACTCAACCGTGTCCCCAGCCGTAGCGCCACCAATAAATGCTGGTGTTGTCTTGTTGGTGATATTGTCAGAATTCGAGATCCCGCTGTCGTGGGGAGCGATCAGATCTGGGGCCGACGGAATCGCTGAAAGCAGCGTTCGGTCTTCCAGGAGTTCGGCAACTGACCCAAGAGCATCATGGGTACGTAGACTCCCTGCGGCTCCCTGGCGTCGACTGGAACGCCGGTTCAACATCAAGGGGCTACTGCAGAAGGACCTAAGCCAGTGCCTGAACAACATACTGTTTTCCTTGGTCTCGTGGCCACATTACCAGTGGCCTGAACACGGGAATTTCAACAACGACCGATCGCACCTGAAGAAGAACCAGGTGACCAGTTTCCAGTCGAGTCCTTGACATACAAGGGCGGTCAACAAGCGGGCAGCAAGCGGGCAGCAAGCCACACACACTTTAGGGTGATTAGGCAAGAATTGTCCCAAGAGTACAAGCTCCCGAGGGTGCGTATTATTCGCAAGTTACCGAAAGTCCGTCAACGGCAACTCGAGTGGGTCCGTCCTGATCCCCTAGATCTCGCTCTTCCTGAGCCGTTCCCAATCGAGTTCGACCCCGTGTCCGGGCCGATCGGGGACCAACGCCTGGCCGTCTGAAATCACCAGCGGGTCGCCGATGAAGCGTTCGAGTCCGAAGCCGTGGACCTCGAGAAAACTGGCGTGGTCGATGGCGGCCAACAGGTGAACGTGCAGGTCGTGGACGCCGTGCGTGGTGATCGGCAGGTCGTGCTCGGCCGACAGCCGGGCGACTTCCAGCCACGGGGTGATGCCGCCGACGGTCGCCACGTCGGGTTCGGGGTAGGAGACGCCCCCGCGTGTGATCAACTCGCGGAACTCGGCGACGGAGTGCAGGTTCTCGCCGGCGGCGATCGGCAGTCCACCCTCGTCGGCGATCCTGGCGTGTCCGTCCCAGTCCTCGGGAGCCGTCGGCTCTTCGAGCCAGACGAGGCCGAGTCCGCCGAGTGCCCGGGCCGCGGTGATCGCCTCGTCGACCGACCACCGCATGTTCGCGTCGACCATCAGCGGGATGTCCGGGCCTAGCAGTCCGCGCATCGCCGTCACACGCTCAACGTCCTCGGCCAGGTCGGGACGACCGACCTTCATCTTGATGGCCCGAAATCCCGATTCGAGTCGATCTCGCGTCCGGTCCAGCAGCAGCTCGATGGGATCCTCGAGATCGATGCCGCCGACATAGGGGGTGACGACCGGTGGCGAGTCGGCCCCGGTGAGCCATTCGACCGTTTCTCGCAGATGCTGCCATAACGGCCGTCCGGCTCGACGGGCCTGCAGGTCCCACAATGCGATGTCGACGGCCGCCATGGCGAAACTGGCGACTCCGCCCCGGCCCACCCAGTGCAGCCGCCACCACATCTGCTGCCACAGCTCACCGATCCCGTCGGCCGGCTGTCCCACCAGCCAGTCAGCCAGGTCGTCCCGCAGCAGGGCCAGCACCGCCGTGCCGCCATGACCGACCGTAAACGTGTAGCCGAGGCCGGTGGCACCGTCGGAGTCGGCGACGCGGACGGCGATCAACTGGAAAGCCGCCATCGTCCCGTGCGTCGAATCGGTGACGGCCATCGGCAGCGGGATCTGGAAACAGTCGGCCCGGACAGACTGTATCCAGGTCACCAGGTCACCGGATCGACACCTGCACGAAATGGCGATCGAGTTCGATTGGTCGATCGAGGATCTGTCGCTTGGCCCGTTCGAGGATCTGCTTCAGCCGGGCGCGGGTCACGTCGTTGGCCGGGTAGATGATCGGGATCGACTTCCTGCGACCCTTGTCCACGAACCGCCACCCCGGCACCACCCACGCTCCATCGCCATCGGGCGAGAGAGGCATCAGGCAACTGTCGTTGGCCTGCAGCGTGGCGATCACCTCCTCGAGGTTCGTGACCGTGATCACCTCGGATGGCGGTTCGAGGCGATCGGCTACATAGACTCGGACCACTTCAACCGAATCGGCACCTTCGGCTGGCCGGGCTTCGATGATCAGACGTGCGTCGAGGATCTGCGAGACATTCAGTACGGCCGGATTGGACGTCAATGCCGCCATCAGGGCCAGTGAAATCCACCATGCCAGGGCCACTCCGAAGACCGACGTCAGGGTGACGCGAGACGGTAAGGCCGGCATCAGGGGCCCTGATGAGAGAACGCCGGTGACGTGTCGATCTCGTACTCGAGATCAAATGCACGCTCGAACGAATACACCTCGGCGAAGTCGCTGAGCTGGTCGTGATCGGTCTTGTGCATCTCACCCCGATCAATCAACTCGAACACCATCCGGCCCCAGTCCTCGGTGTTACCAATCCCCCAGTGATCGAACACCCGCATCGTCATCAGGCCGAACTGGTCCAACGCGTAAAGACGGATCCCCTCGAGCAACTCCTGCCCGGTCACATGCTGCGACTCGTCGGGCATCCCCGGTTCCGGTTCTGGTTCCGGTTCTGGTTCCGGTTCTGGTTCCGGTTCAGACTGCTGCTGCGGGCCGCTGCTGGTCAAGCGTGGCGTGTGGTGCACCGTGAAGCGCAACGCAACCTTCAGGAATTCATACGCGTCCGGATGAAACAGCGGACGCAGCGAAATGTCACGAAGCGGTCGGTTCATCCCAAACTCACAGACATCTCCAGGACTCCGATTCCCGACGCTCCCCCTGGACGAATCCACACGTCCCGATCGAGAATCCCGGCACCCGTGCCGGTTGACTCCGATTATACACCCCGACGGGTCCGGCCTGAAGCATCAGTTTTGCTCGGTCGACTCATCCGACGGCGCCGCACCCGTCTCCCCGTCGCTCTCATCGGATGCCGATTCCGGCGACGGACCCGATTCGGTGCTCTCGGCTGACTCGCTCGACCCGGTCAACTCGGCCGACTCGACACTTGGGGACCCGGCTTGTGAGGCCTGGTCCTCTGCCGGCTGTTCGGCCGAGGCTTCACTGTCTGAGGACTCGGCCCCTTCAGCCTCCGGAGGACTCTCGGGTCGTTTCTGTCGAGTGTCGGGTTGAGCATCGGGTTTGCCACCGGGCTGCCGAGGGGATCCGCCCTTTGCGTCTCCTCCCTCACCCCCCTTCGAGACGACCATGACGATTTCGGAGAGGTCGACGATGGCGGTCCGCTTGTCTTCGAAGGCGACGACGACTTTTTTCGCAAGGATTTCCTGTGCGACCACTCGGCCCTGCCCGCTGCGGGTGATCACCGTCGCTCCGACCCGAGGCAACTCGCGGCGATACTCCTCGTACGTATCAAACTCGTATCTCAGGCAACACTTCAGCCGCCCACAGCGGCCGGAGATCTTGTTGGGGTCGAGCGTGGCCTTTTGCAGCTTGGCCATCTTCATCGACACCGGTGGCATCGATTTCAGGTGAGTGTTGCAGCAGACCGGCTTGCCGCAATCGCCGTAATCAGCCAGCAGTTTCGCCTCGTCGCGGACTCCGATCTGACGCATCTCGATCCGCGTCTTGTATCTCTGGGCCAGCGACTTGACCAGCTCGCGGAAGTCGACCCGTTGCTCGGCGAGGTAATAGAAGATGATCCGTTCACCGCCGAAGAGGTGTTCGACATCGACCAATTGCATCTGCAGCTTGCGTTCGCGGATCAGGTCGTTGCACCCATCGAACTCGACACGTTCGCGTCGCCTGACGTCGTCGAGGTGACGGAAGTCGTCGTCGGAGGCCTTTCTGAGTATGCGGCCTCGCGACTCGCGGTGCCCCATGACCTTGCGGGCCCGATCCGATGACTCGCCCAAGACCTCGCCCCACTCCATCCCCCGGTCGCTCTTGATCACCACCTGGGTGGATCTCTGGTGAGCCTTCCCGTCGTGGACGGTGAACTCCGCCACGGTGCGGTTTGAGCCGAATCGGACGATGTAACGGTTGCTCATGGCAGTCGAGTCACCAACGGGGCAGTCGCGGAGAGTATACCATTGCCGTATCAGGGCGTGCCAATTCGCGACCTGCGGGCGAGTTCATCGATGAAGGCTTCGAGGGCCAACGGCAGCATCACGTTGGCCATCGGGTCGCGTTCGGCATCGAGGCAGCGGTCGAGCATCGAGGCGACTCGATCGATCGCCGCCGTATCACCTTGGGCCAGTGTCTCGCACAACTTCGCAACCTCGGGGATCGCCGGAGTGTCATCGGCACCGGCCAGGACTCGCAGCACCGACCGATAGAACTCGATCGCAAACCGGGCCACCCACGTGGCGTTGACCCGCTTGGAGTGCGAATCGCTGCCCAACGCCTCCCAGCCGGCCACCACCTCCTCGGTCATCGGCAACGGGTCCAACGGCATCCGGGACAGGTGGCGATAAAGCGTCTCCCGCAGAGATCTCATCTCCGGGTTCACCATCAACGCAGCGGTCACCATGCTGCCATCGGCCAATCCGGCGGCCAATTCGGCCTCGTCCCTGTCCGCGGCCACCTGGGTGTCGACCAGCAACTCGGCCACATCCGACTGCCTGAGTGCCGAAAACCTTACCAGCTGGCATCTCGAGCGAATCGTGTCCCGGATCTCGGTTTCGGATCCGGCGATGAGCAAGAGGACCGAGTGAGCGGGGGGTTCTTCGAGCGTCTTGAGCAGTGCGCTGTAGCCGTCGCGTTCGAGGTGATCGGCGTCGTCGAGAATTGCCACACGACGGGTGTGCACCATCGGCGACAGCGACAGGTCGTAACACAATCCGGCCCGTCCGCGTGACTCTCGATCACCGACCAGCAGGCTGATCGGCACCACGTTCTTCCCCTCGGGCAGCCCCACCTCGAGCAGGTCGGGGTGCGATCCGGCGGCGATCTGCTTGCACGAGCGGCACCCGCCACACGCTTCGAGCACCGCGGGATCGGTATCCGGGCAGAGCAGGCAGGCGGCCAGGCAGAGCGCAAATCGCTTCTTGCCAATCCCCTCGGGTCCGACCAGCAGGTAGGCGTGTCCGAGTCGTCCGGCAGCGAGGATCGCCTCGAAGTGCTCACGCTGCGCCCGGTGGCCACGCAATTGAGACCAGCTCGAGGCCTGCTCGACGCTCACGTCACCGGCCCCGTTTCCGATTCGGTGTCCCTGTCGATGTCCGTGTCCGTGGCAATAAGGCCCAGGATGTCGCCCACCGCGACCGTGGTGTCCAGCGGCTTGTCGATTCGCGTCAGACGACCGGACAGCGGAGCGGACACATCGAACGTCGATCCCGCCGTGACCAGCTCGACCACCCGGTCACCTCGATCAACCAGCTCACCGATATCAACCAGCCAGCAGCTGACCGTGAGCGAAGCGTGCCCGGCTCCGATTTCAGGCAACCTGATCGGCGCGCCCATCAGTGGGTCTCACCGGACACCTCGCGTGCCAGGCCATCTGCCCACTCGCTGGCCATTTCACCGGCGTGGTAACTGGAACGCACAAACGGCCCGCTGGCGACCATGCCGAATCCCAGCTTCCGCACCAGTCTCCCGATCTCGTCGAATTCCTCCGGCGGCACGAATCGTTCCACCGGCAGGTGTTCGGGCGAGGGCTGCAGGTACTGGCCGATGGTGATCATCTGGCATCCGACCGCTCTGAGGTCGGCGCAGACCTCGAGGACTTCCTCGAGCGTTTCACCGAGTCCGAGCATCAGGCCGCTCTTGGTCGGGATCTCCGGTCGCCGGTCCCTGACTCGAGCGAGCAGATCGAGAGTTCTCTGGTACTCGGCGTTGCGGCGGACCCGGTGGTAGAGTCTCGGCACGGTCTCGGTGTTGTGGTTGAAGACATCGGGGCTGGCTTGCAGCACGCGGTCGATGGCCGCGTTGTTGCCCAGGAAGTCCGGCGTGAGCACTTCGACGGCGGCTCCGGTGAGTTCCCGGACGGCCAGCACGCAGTGGTAAAAGTGATCGGCTCCCCCATCGGGCAGGTCGTCTCGAGTGACGGAGGTGATGACGACGTGCGAGAGTCCCAATCGTCTTGCCGCTTCGGCAAGCCGTTGGGGTTCGTCGGATTCAACCGTTTCGGTTTTCCCCTTCGGCACGCTGCAGAAACCGCAGGGCCGCGTGCAGACGTTGCCCAGGATCATGAAGGTCGCCGTCTGCTGGCTCCAGCACTCGGTCCGATTCGGGCAGCGAGCACTCTCGCAGACCGTCTGCAGCCGCAGGTCCGTCAGGATCCCCTCGGTCAGCAGCATGCCCGGTTCGGGCATCGGTCGCTTCAGCCACCGCGGCAGCCGCCGCTTCGGGCGTTCGAGAACCGGCGGAAGCTCAGGCGGGGACATGGACCGCTTTCCTGGTGCGTTTGAGCAATGGGTGAGAGGTATAGAGGTGCCAGCGGTCGTAGCCCAGTTGTGCTGCGAGGTGTCGCACGATGTGTTCGCGGGTTGAGTGCATCGAGACGGGCCGCGATCTCTGGGCGGACAGAGACGTCGCAGCGGGCTGCCCGGGAGCAGCGGACACCAGCCTCATCAGGTGCATCGCCGGTGCGACGTTGAGGAACAGGCCCTGGTGAGTGACCCAGTTGCGGACGCCCGAGGCGACAAAGCCCAGTTGACCGGTGCGGCAGAAGACCCCCGGCACGTCCGGATCCCGGGTCGCCTCGACCCTCAACTCGGCACACACCTCGATCACAGCCTGTTCGAGTGCCGCGCGGTAGTCGGCGAGTCCCAGCCCGAGCCGGTCGAGCGGGACGACAGGGTAGGCGGCCAACTGGCCGGGTGCATGCACCAGGGCTCCCCCGCCGCGGTTGATCCAGTGCAGTTCCATCAGCCGAGATCGGAGTTCCCGGTCGTCGACCTGCAACTGCGATCGATTTCCCTCGCGACCGATCGCCACCACCGGAGGATGTTCGCACAGGAACAGTGCTCCCAATCGATCGGTTCGTCCGGAAAGCTCGTAGGCCCAGCGGTTCTGCAGCTCGACCGCCGAATCGAAATCCACTCGACCCAACAGGTAGACCTCGAGCGTGTCGAACACGCCGGTCCGGGGACTCCAGTCGATCGCTGCCGGGTGACTCACGTGGGCATCGGGTGAGAGGAAACGGGTCTGAGGTACCTGATTCTACCAGTGGCCCAACTTCGAGGGGAGAGTGCAACTGAGAAAGAGCCGCAGCCCGACAGCGCAGAATCGGCGTGGTCGCAGCTTGACTCCGGGATCCTCACGAAGTCGACGACACCACCGGCACGGCTCCGAAGGCGTTGAACCGCGTGTATTCCCAGTGGCGGTACAGGTCGCTGCTGCGGACCAGGTCCTCGTGCCGCCCGGTTTCAGCCACCTGTCCCTCGTGCACCAGGACCACTCGGTCGGCTCGGCGGACCGTCGAGAGCCGGGTGGGCAGAAAGATGACTGTACGGCCGGCAATCAGTCGGTCGTAGGTGTCTCCCAGCAGCGACTTCGTATCTTCATCGAGAGCGGTGCCGGGTTCCTCGATCACCAGCAGGGCCGGGTCACGAGCCAGGGCTCGGGCCAGGCCGATGCGGTACGCCTGCCCGGCATCCAGTACGACTTTGTCCTCGCCCAACCAGGTCTCGTAGCCCTGGGGCAGTTTGGAGATGAAGTGGTGAGCGTGCACGGCCTTGGCGGCTTCGGTCGCCCGGCTGAGTCCTCCCTCGGGTCGACCACAGCAGATATTATCCAGCACGGTGCCCTGGAAGCAGCCGCCGTCGCCGGCCACCACCAGCACTTCGGCCCGCAACGACTCGAGCGTACCGGTGGCGATGTCCTGTCCGTCGATCAGGACTCGACCGCCGTGTGGATCGATGAACCTGGCCAGCAGCCAGGCCACCACTCGAGCCTCACGCGGATCGACCGACAGCAGCGCCGTGGTTTCTCCTGCGGGAATCGCCAGGTCCAGGCCCTTCATGGCGGGGACGTCGTCGGTGGGTTGCCAGATCACCGCTTCGAAACGAACCTCGTCGGCCAGCGGCTGCAGGAACCTGGCACCGACCGCCTGCGAGACCGGGGGGACACGATCGAGGTACTCGTAGATCCGCGCGGCGGCCAGGCTGGCCCGTTCGGCAATCACCGGCAGTTCTGTGCGTCGGTCCAGAGCCCGCAGCAGTCCGGCGATGCTGGCCAGCAGGACGAAGGCCGAGGGCAGATCCAGGGGGGCGGAGGTCGTATCGAGCAGGACTCGACGGCTGACCAGGAACAGGATCACCGAGGCGGTGATCGCCGTCAGCCCCTGGCGGATCGTCCGTCCCAGCGCGTGACGTCGGTGGCGGCTGGTTGTCAATTGCGTGCTGTGGGCCTGGGCGGCGGAAAATTGGTCTCCGGCCAGGCCTTCGGCTCCGTAACCACTGGCCAGCCGGACGTGTGCCAGAGATTTGGCAATCTCGTTGTCGGCCAGTTCGGTTTCGTCAGCCAGTGCCTGCAGGTGACGTTGACGTGCCGTGCGATCGCGAACCACCAGCCATGCCAGCAGAGCCGCCGGCAGCAGCAGGCACTGCAGAGCGAGCACTCCATCGACCAGCAAGGCCAGCACCAGGCAGAGGGTCGCGGCCAGCGTATCGCGGCCGAGTCGAATCAGGGTGTCGGCGGTCGCCGCCGACACCCGGGCAACGTCGTCGGTCGTTCGCTCGTAGATCGAGGTGGTGCTGCGGCCGTCGACGTCGCCGGGCCCGATTCTCAGGTGCTGTCGAAACAACGCACTGCGAAATCGATCGCCGATGCCGCGAGCGACTCTGTGAGCGGAACTCTCGGCCAGGTGGGCTGTGAAGCGGTACAGGACCCACAGCAGCGTCCCGACGAGCAGCAATGACACGCTGCGAGGCAGGAATTCGGGTTCGGTTCCGCTGCCGCTGAACAGGACGATGGTCTGTCGAATCGTTGACTGGTCGAAGCCGCCAGCGTGGTCGAGCCAGGTCTCAAGCAGTGCCGCAACATTCAACAGCGTTACGCCTCCCAGCAGCACCGAGGCGGCTGAGAGCAGATGACAGGTGATCGCGGGACCCCGCAGCAGATCACGCCGCGAGACCGCCCGTCGAAACGCCTCGTCAGGTCGAACAGACACGAGTGCCTCTCTTGCCCCCGCCCACCGGTTTCATGCTAACCGGGCCGGCAGACCTCTTTCCAGACCAAGTCCCGGCAAGACGCTTCAATGGCCCGCGAACTGGGTCAGCGGTGTCTCGAAGAAGGAGACAGGCAGCTCCGCTCGCGGCGGAAGCCAGTCCCCGGTGTGGCGGATCAGGTGAGGTCGCGATCTTCGAAGAGGATGAACGCGAGCACGATCGCCATCGTCGAGTAGCACATACAGTACACCACGGCAGTGCCCAGGTAGACCGGTGCCACGATTGTGTCGGTCGAGACCGCCGTCTGCGTGTTGAAGAACTCGAGACCCGGTAAGGCAATTGCGATCAGGTTGGCCACGAAGCGGACCGGCTCGAGGCCTCCGGATTCCTGCTGAACCAGGACCGGTGCGATGTGAGCGATGACAAAGATCGAGAAGCTGCTGGTCATGTTGATCACCAGGGGGGCTCGAGTCGAAATCGCCACGCTGACGGCCGCCATCACCGCGATCTCGCACAGAACCAGAAACATCGGCGGAATCGCCTGCAGCACCGGCAGCAGACGGTCCATGTTCGGACGCATGTTCTCGAGATCGAAGAACTCGGGGATCTCACGAGACTGCTCGCGGGCGTCGTAGCCGACCTTGTAGTAGATCAACGCACAGAAGGTGATCGTCAGAGGCAGGATCAGCAACAGCACCGCCTGCAGGATGCCCAGGTACTTGCCGACGACGAACTGGCGGCGGTTGACCGGCTTGGACAGCAAGGTCATCGCTGTGCGACCCTCGATCTCCTGAGAAATACTCGTGCTGGCCGTCCAGACCGCCAGCAGGATGCCCGAGATCAGGATGGTGGCCAGCCCGCCGTCCTTGAACATCTTGATGTCCTCGCCGAACGTCAGGTACGGCAGGAACGCCAGGATCAGCATCAGGATGATCGCCAGGACCATCAGCAGGAGGAACAGAGGTTGCCGCGTCGCTTCCATCGTGGTCGAGCGAGCGATGATGCCGGTGCGGGTGAAATAGCTGACCGAGAGCAACACACCCAGCAGCACGGTCGCAACGCCCAGCACCAGGCCCCACTCGTAATTGGCCGCCAGCATGGCCTGAGGCGGAGGGGCGGCCACCGGCGGTGCGCCCTGGGCGAGCAGAGATGTGAATGAAAGGAGATTGCCCATCACGGTGGTCTCGTCGGCTGACCCTTCTCACAGGTACCCAGGTGGCTGAATCGGGATCGGCCGATCCAACCGGACCTCTCTACGAATCGGCCGGCCGATCCGTTGGTCCTGTTGTGGCTGCTTCGATCGTATCCCGTTGACTCTGGACTACTCTAGGTCTCGCACCGACCCAGGGAAAGACGATCGAGGCCGGTTCCCGGCAGTCGGGATCACCCGAGAAAGCTGTGATCGGCATGATCGGCTCGATCGGCACAACCCACCGCGATCGGTGCCGTGGGAGGCTTCAGAAGCGGATCGAGAAGTCCGAGAGCGGTTCGTCGCCCGGTGGCAGCTCGTCGGTCGAACTGATGTGACCGTCGAATCTCTCGGCGAGCTCGTCAAGGAACCCGGCCAGCTCGGCCGCTTCCGCCTCGACCAGCAACTCGACCGTACCCCCCGGCAGGTTCTTGACCCACCCGGAGACCGGATGTCGGCGAGCGATCGAGCGGGTGGTGTAACGGAACCCGACACCCTGGACGCGTCCGTGAAAGACCAACCGCCGACGCATCACTTGCTCTTGGCCTTCGGGTCGGCCGGACGGGTGATGCGAACGGCGAAGCGGAGTGGCCGAGACGCCTGGCGGCCCTCCTGCCTCGAGACGGCGTGGATCAGACGCTGCGTCTCCGGGACCCAGTCGGCGGCGGTGATGAAGATCTGTCGCTGCGTCTCCTTGGCTCGAACGAGGATTCCCGAGAGTCCGATGTTGTCGACGATGATGCCGTGCGGCAGGTTCTCGATGTCGAATCTCAGGTCGCCGTCGTAACCGTTCCGCTTCACCCGCAGCATCGCCGTGATCGTCTCACCCGGAGCAATCTCCAGCACCCCGTCCCCGGCCTGATCTCCGGCCTGATCTCCGGCCTGGTCCTGCTTGTCCAGCAGCAGCGAGACGAGGGCCTTGGGAGCCTTGCCGATTTTCAGCGTGCCGAGGTTTCCGATCGGCTTGCGGATCGGCTTGCCCAGTACGTCGGCCTCGGCCACCACCTGGACCTTCTCCCACGCCTCCTTCGCCGGCGCCTTGGTCCCCGGGGCAACATTGAATACGCCCTGTGCCGAGAGGTGTCCGGCTTCGACGACGACCGGAGACGTGGCCGCAAAACCCTCGGGGAGATTCTCGATCACCACCTTCACGGGCCCGGTGAACCCGTCGATCCGATCCACTTTGACTGTGAATCTCTGACCACTGCCCTCGGGGATCGTCGCATCGCGACCTCCGATGCTCGCCGTGAACCCCGGCCTCGGCTGGCGGATGGTCAGCTTGTACTTGTACCCGTCACCCCCGAAGCCTCTCACGTCGGTTACCCTCACCAGGTAGTCCCCGTCATCGGGTGCCGTGAAGGTGACTCGCGAGTCGCTGCCCAGCTTGCGGCGTCCGTCGTCGTCGTTGGCGAAGTACAGCGGAAAGATCGGCAGTCCGTTGTCGGGCAACCGGCTGCCGGGGGTGTGCGGTTCGACGACGTAGACCCTGCTGTCGAGTGCATGGGCGGTGGCACTGGTGTCGAAGTAGCAGTGTCGTTGTCCGTTGATGGTGTAGAACTGCATCGCCGAATCGGGGCCCTGTGGCATGCGGTAGTTCTTGACCACCTCGCCACTCATGTAGACGAACTGGTTGAGTCCCATTTCTTCCCAGTTCTCGAGCCGGGCCTGGTTGCTGCGGGAATCGATCGGGCGGAAGGTGATCGCCGAATCTCTGACGGCTCGCAACAGCAGCCGGAGCACCGGGCGGCCATCCTCATGCAGCACCTCGATGCGAGTATCCGCCGGCGACTTGTCGCGGCGGGCTCGGGTCTCGATCACCCAGTTCTCGTTCTTGCGACTTCGGAAGCGAAAGAGATCGGCGTCGGTGGTGGGTCCGCCGGCCAGGACACCGCTGGCGATGCCCGGTGCCGAGACGGCGGTGGCCTGCTTGGGAGTGTTGTTCGGTTCGATCTCGGCCTGTTCGGGCAGCTTCTCGACCGGTTTCCCGTCTCGAGGCCGAGGCACCGGGACACTGGCGAGCGGCACCGGTCGGGCCGCGGCGGCGTTGGCGTCGGCCAGGGACAGGACGGAAATGCTGCCGTCGAGCCGACCCACCAGCAGGCTGCGGCCGTCGCGGGTCACCGCGAGCGTGGCGGGCCAGTCGGGCTGATCGGGTTTATCCGGAAAATGCCGAGCCTGGCTGAAGTCGGACGTCGTCCAGGTCTTGATCGAAAGGTCCTCGCTGGAACTGACCAACAGGCGTCCGTCGGCTGAAAAGACCAGGTCCAGCAGAGGTGCCTGGTGCGCGAACCGGGAGTAGCGGATCGGGTTGGTTCCCTCGCGGCCGTCGCCGGTGATCTCCCAGGCCCGGATGCGGTTGTCGATGCCTCCGGCGACAACAAAGCGGCCGTCGGGTGACACCGCCACGGTGTTCTGGCCCTTGGTCGGTTCGTTGAACGTGTCGAGTCGCTTGCCGGTCTTGAGATTCCAGAGCTTGACGGTGCGGTCGCCGCTGGCGGAGGCGAGGAAGCGGTTCTTCGGGTCAAACGCCACGTCGAAGACCGGCCCGTTGTGACCGGTCATCTCCACCCGCCGCTTGCCGGTGGCCGTCTCCCAGACAACGATCGTGCGGTCATACGACGCGGTGGCCAGCAGGGTGCCGTCGGCCGAGAGTGCCACGCTGTTGAGGCTGTCGGAGTGGCCGCGGATGGTGCGGACCAGCCTGGCCACCTGTTCGGGCTTCGCCTTGCCGACGTGCTTGGCGATCTCATAGACCCGCGCTTCACCGTAGAGCCCCGCTACGCCGGCGGCGGTGACCAGGTGGCGGCCATCGGCGGAGAGTGCCAGGTCGCTGACCTGGCCGGGGAGTCCCGTTAGAGTCGCCAGCGGCTTGGACTTGGGGTTTGCCGGCAAAGACATCAGGTCCACTCGACCGGTCCGAGCGGCGGCGTACCAGCTGCCATCGGGAGCCACGACCAGGGCGTTGACCGGCTGGCGGACCGGGCCGCGAGTCTTCACTCGAGGCACCGTCAGCGAGATCGGCCCCACCAGGGGCGGGAACGGCTTGGCGCCGGCGGCGATCCAGGCCTTGAGCGCCGCGATCTCGCGGCGTTGAGGGCTGCGTCTGCCCTTGGGTGGCATGAACGGCTTTTCCCGATGCTCGATCAACTTCACCAGCAGGCTGGCTGAGACCTTGCCCGGTACCACCGCCGGTCCGTTCTCGCCGCCGGTAATCACCGCCGCATGAGTCGCCAGGACCAGGCCGCCCTCGGCGTCTTTCGCGTTGTGACAACCAATGCAGTACTTCTTGAGAATCGCGCGGGCGGCGATCGCCGGGTCGGCCGATCGCGCCGCGGACGGACCGGCCACGAGCACGGCGGCCAACAGGCCGACGGCGACGAGCGATGTCTGCGGTGCATGCGGTTTACGGGTCATCAGAAAGCCTCGACCGGCTGAGCGGGGGCCTAGTGGTTGAACAGGAATTCCCTGGTGCTGATCACACTCCACAACACGTCTTCGACCAACTCACGTCGCTGCTTTTCCGGGGTCGCGGCAAAGATCTTCAACGTCTCGGACATCTCGCGGTTGGTCGGATACCTCGACAGCGACGCCAGGTAGATCGACTCGACGATCCGGTAATCGGGCATGCCGGAGGAGAGCCAGCGGCCGATGCGGTTGGTTTTCGACTGGAGTTTATCGTTGAGCGTGTTGCCGTTGACGATGTGCAGCACCTGCACCATGCTCGGCTCGTCGGACCGTTCGCACTCGCAGGTGATCACCCGGTCGGGTCGCCCGAAGGTGCTCAGGAACCTCGAGGCGATGTTGCTGTCGGGCAGCTGCAGCGACCGGGTACCGGCCGGGTAGTCCTTGAAGGTGGTGGGCTGCCCGGTGGCCGCCGAGATCGCATCGAGCAGCACCTCGGCCTTCAGGCGGCGGGGATAGTATCGGGCATAAAACCTGCGGTCCGCCTCGTTCCCCGCCGTGATCCGCGAGGTCCTCTGGTAGGTCTGCGAGTTCATGATCAGGCGGATCAGGGCCTTGAGGTCATAGCGGTTCTGGACGAGGAACTGGCTGAGTTTGCTGAGCAGTTGCTCGTTGCTGGGCGGGTTGGTCAGCCTGAGGTCGTCGACGTTTTCGACGATCCCGGTCCCCAGGAAGTTGGCCCAGACCCGATTGACGATGGCTCGAGTGAAGTAGGGGTTTTCTGGTGAGACGAGCCAGTTGGCGAGGTGATTGCGGCGGTCGCCCTGGGCGTTGAAGGGGATGGTCTGGCCGTCGAGCGGCTTGGGGAGTTGCGGTTTGCCGGTCCGCGGCTGGATCAGTTCCCCGGAGGTGGTGGTGAAGATCGACTGGTTGCCGTCACCTCCCTCGGGGGCGGTCTTGAACCGGACACGAGAGAAGAGGTTGGCCATGCCGTAGAACTCGTCGTTGGTCCACTTCTCCAGCGGATGGTCGTGACATTTTGCGCACTGGATCGACATTCCCAGGAACGCCATCGAGACGGTCTCGGCCATGTCGGCGGGGTCTCGGTGCAGCACGAAGAAGTTGGCGGCTCCGTTGGTGTGAGTGGTTCCGCGGGCGGTGACGAGGTCACGAGCGAACTCGTTCCACGGCGTGTTGGCCGACACGTGGTCTCGGATCCACTTCGAGTACGACTTCATCGAGGTGGGCTTGAGAGTCGAGCTGGAGACCAGCAGCAGGTCGGACCACTTGTGGGTCCAGTAGTCGACGTACTCGGGTCGAGCCAGCAGCCTCTCGATCAGCCGCACCCGCCGGTCGGTGGCGGTGTCTTCGAGGAAGGCTCGAGCTGCTGCGGGGGTCGGCAGGACGCCGAGCGCATCGAGGGTGGCTCGGCGAAGGAACTCCGAATCACCGGTCCGTGGCGAGGGGGGCAGGCTGAGTCCCTTGAGTTTGTCGAGGACGACGTCGTCGATGAAGTTGCTGCGAGGTGCCTTGTCGAAGGTGTCGCTGATCACCGAGTTGGCATACGGGACACTGAGTGATGCCACGACGTTTCTGCTGAGGTACCAGGCCACGATCGCCGTCTCGCCGTGGCCGATCACCGACACCGTGCCGACTTGTGTGGTGTGCCCATCGGGTCCGCTGCCGCCGGTATCGTCTACCTCGGCGACGGTGGTGTTGTTGGATGTGAACTTGGCCCAGCGGGTGACGTCCTCGCTGTGACCGTCGCTGAAGTGAGCCCGTACGACGAGCTGTTGGCTCGAGCCGGGTTGCAGTACGGCGTCATGCGGGAGGATTTCGAGTCGAGAGATGCGGGGGCCGTCGTCCCGGGGTGCCGGATGCCCCGCGGCAATCCACTCCGAAACCACCCGGTACTCCCTCGAATCCTCCTCGAACCTCACGCCGCCCTTGTGAGGCACCGCACCGGTCGGCTTGGTCAGCAGCAGGCTGCGGCCGGGGTCGTTGGGGATCACCCGGCGGCCACGGTTCTGCCGGGTGATGGTGCGGACGTCGGCGATCGGGTCGTAGCCGCGGAGCGAGAGTTTGAAGCCGTTCTTGCCGGCCAGGGCTCCGTGGCAGGCTCCTCCGTTGCAGCCGGACTTGGTCAGGACCGCCTGGACGTGGATCCGGAAGTCCCACGCCACCGGCCTCTCGAAATCGGTGACGGTGACCTGGGCGGTGGCCGAGAGTGTCTTGTGGCGGACGGTGATCGTGGCCTGGCCATTGCCGACCGGCCGAGCCGTCTGGTCGCTGATCGTGACGACCTTGGGGTTCGACGAAGACCACTCGAGCTTGCCGGTGGGTGTGCCGGTGAAGCGGCCGTCTCGGACCAGACCGGGCAGCAGCCTCTGAAACGTCTCGGACCCCTGCAGAGTGAACTCACCGGGCAGGATCACCAGCTTGCCGGTAGCAGCCTTCTTGTCGGCGGGCTTGTCGTCGGGCTTGTCGTCGGCGAGGGCGTTGGTGGAGCCGAGTGCGGAGGTGAGCAGCAGGAGCGTTGCGAGTGTGCGGAAAAAGCGGAATGGGCCCGGGGATGGCTGGGTGCACTTCATGGTGACGGCCCGCTCTAGAACAGCTCGTTGATCGCCTCGGTCCCCTGGTCGACCAGCGGGTAGGGGCGTCCGGAGGGTCCTGGGAGTTCGGTTTCGAGTTCGTAACCGAGGCTCTTGTAGATGGTGGCCACCACGTTATTGGGCCCCACGGGATTCTCGGCCGGGTACGCTCCGATCGGGTCACTCTTGCCCACCACCCGGCCCCCCTGCACACCACCTCCGGCAAAGTAGACGCTCCAGCACTGAGGCCAGTGGTCGCGGCCTCCGGCGGGGTTGACCCGCGGCGTGCGGCCGAATTCCGAGAGGTTGCAGACGAGAGTGTCCTCGAGCAGACCTCGCTGGGACAGGTCTTCGAGCAGTGCGCTGTAGGCCTGGTCGTACATCGGCGCCACGATGTCCCGCATGCCCTCGATCGAGGTGAACGGCTTGGTGCCGTGGATGTCCCAGGTGATCTCGTTGAACACGGTCAGGAAGGTGTTGACCGTGACGCAGCGGACGCCGGCTTCGATCAGCCGCCGGGCCATCAGGCAGCACTGCCCGAAGCGGGTCATGCCGTAGCGGTCGCGGACTTTCCTGGGTTCCTTGGCGAGATCGAAGGCGGCGCGAGCTTTTTCGGAGGTGATGATCCGGAAGGCGGCCTTGAAGCTGCTGTCGAGCAGCTTGGCGTTCTCACTCGCCTCAAAATCCTTGACCGTGCTGTCGACGATCTGCCGCAGCTTGCGACGGCGATCCAGCCGGGCCTCGCCGATCGACTTGGGCGGCAACAGGTCCGGGACCCGGAAGTTCTTCTTCGATGGGTCCGCCATCAGCACGAAGGGATCGTGGGCCTTTCCGAGGAACCCGGCGTCCTGGCCGTGAGGCAGGTTGCCGCCGGTGGATCCCATCGGTTCGGGGAGCACCACGTGGGCAGGCAGGTCGGTGCGACGGCCCTGCAGGTAGGCGGCGACGCAGCCGGCGTGAGGCGTGTTGACTCCACCGGTGAACAGCCGGCCGGTCTGCATCATCTGGTGACCGGTGTCGTGGACCGCCGCCGCGGTGTGGTGGCAGCTGCGGACGACCGAGAACTTCTCACCGTGCTCGGCGTGACGAGGCAGGATCTCGCAGATCGAAAAGCCGCCGCCGGCGACCGAGATCGGTTTGAACGGACCCCGGATCTCAGCGGGTGACTCGGGCTTGGGATCGAACGTCTCGAACTGGCTGGGTGCGCCGAGATTGAAGATCATGATCACCGACCGGCGGTCGCCCTCCGGTCGAATCTTCCCCTCGGCACGTGCCCGCTCGAGCTCGGAGAGCGTGATTCCCGCAGCGCCCAGGGTGCCGACCTGGAGGAAGTCGCGACGCGAGACGCCGTCGCAGGTGTGAGCGGTGCCCTGGCCGGTGATGTTGAGCATCGTGTCGGTCTCCGCAGATCCTGGGTGTCGTCGGAAATCAGCCGCAGCAGGGACTTCAACCCAGATTCTACGTCTCTCGGCACATCGTCACAACAGGGAGAGGGGTGGGGCACAGGCCCCAGGCCTCACGAATGTGCCCACCGCCAGCCCGATTCAGACGTTGGTCAACTCGGCCGGCTCCGGCTCCGCAGACGACTCCGCAGTCTCGACCGGTACCTCGATGCACAGCTCCTCACGGACAATGTTCAACTCGCGAGGCGCGTCGATTCCCAGTCGAACCGAATTGGGGCCGATCCGTACGATCGTCACGCTGACGTTGTCGCCGATCAGAATTCGCTCACCTGGCTTCCTTGATAGCACGAGCATCGCGTCACTCCTTTTCTTCGCGGTCCGTCTTTCGAGCTCGAAGCCCGCTTCGCACCAGGCCGAACTGCCTGTTCCAGCAGCAGTCATGCCACCATTGAAGGCGGCAACCAGCAGCCCCTCGAATGACCTTCAGGTGTCGTCAATTCGATGGTGTGGTCATAAAGATAACAGGCCACTGCGCCGCGCCTAGCCCAATCAGGGGCCGGGGGCTGAAATACTGGTGGCCGGGGAAGGACTGCGGTCGCTGCGGTGGGTGCGAATTGGTGAACTTGAGGTTCTGGCGGGTGCCGACGGCGGCTTGACGTTGGAGTGGGGGGGCAGGATGCTTGGTTTGGCTGAAAGTGCCTGAGTCTGAACGTCTCTGAAAAACATCGGCGGCGAGGCCGGGTGCGGTCCACGGAAACCGATGGGGGCGTCACGACCGGAATCGGCCGGTTTTCGCGGAAACTGCGGCTGAGTTGAGGAGAGCGAGAGCGATGGTGAGGATTGGGATCATCGGTTTGGGTTTCATGGGGATGACTCATTTCGAGGGTGCGATGCGGATGACCGATCCGGACGATTCGAATCGTCGCGGCATCGAGGGGCCTCGAATCACCGGCGGCCAGATCACCGCTTTCGCGACTCGAAATCCGGACAAGCGATCCGGCGACTGGACATCGATCCAGGGCAACTTCGGTCCTCCCGGCACCCTGATGGATCTCAGGGACGTCACCGCCTACTCCGATTACCACGATTTGCTCGCGGATCCGGACATCGACCTGGTGGACATCTGTCTGCCGACGGACCAGCACGAGCCGGTCACGATCGAGGCTCTGGCGGCTGGGAAGCACGTGCTGGTCGAGAAGCCGATCGCGGTTGATCTGGAGTCAGCCCGTCGGATGGTCGCCGCGGCCACGCAAGCCAACCGACTGCTGATGGTGGCCCAGGTGTTGCCGTTTTTTCCCGAGTTCGCCTATGTCCGCAGCCTGGCCGAGTCGGGAGCTCACGGTCGGCTGCTGGCGGCTCATTTCCGTCGCGTGATCACTCCGCCGGACTGGTCCGACGACATGTCGGACTTCCGCAACCTCGGAGGTTGGGGTATCGACCTGCACATCCACGACAACCACTACATCGGCCTGTTGTGCGGGGTCCCCTCCGGCGTGATGGCACAGGGTCTGTTGCAGGAGGGCCTGGTCAACCACGTGCACTCGCAGTACATCTACGAGTCCGCCGACGGTTCATCCGGCCCGGCGGTCAGTTGTGTCAGTGGCGGAATCGCCGCCGCTGGTCTCGCGTTTGCTCATGGTTTCGAGGTCTACTTCGAGCGGGCGACGGTGGAGTATTCGGCGGGGACCTACGGGGGCGAGTGGGTTGCGAGTCGGCCGTTGAGCCTGGTGAGCGAGGACGGGAGCGTGAGCGAGCCGGAGTTGCCTGGTGGGGGCGAGTGGTACAGTGCGTTCACCGACGAGTTGCAGGCGGCCGTCGACGGTGTCGACGCCGGCGAGTCGCCTCGAGTCATCTCGAGTGAACTCGCACTGGGCGCCCTGGCGGTGTGTTACGCGGAGGCCGAGAGCATTGCCCAGGGGCGAGCGGTCTCGCTCGACTGACCAAGATGATCGACAACCTCCCTCTCCGCACCCACGTGCACCGCGGCCTGACCATCGAGGGCTATTCGCGTGCGGCTGTGCAGTCGTACTGGCGGATCCCCGAGTTGAAGCTGGGCTTCGACATGGGGGGCAGCCCGTGGTCGTTCATGGGCACCAACACCTTTTTCATTTCCCACGGCCATCTCGACCACATGGCCGCGCTGCCGGTCTTCGTCGCCCGGCGACGGATGATGAAAATGGAGCCACCGACGGTCTACGTGCCCGCGGCGATCCACGACCAGGTCTGGAAGATGCTCAACGCCTGGCGGCAACTGGACCGTGGCCGCATGATCTGCAACCTGGTGCCGGTCGCTGCCGGAGACGAATTCGAGTTGTCTCGCGAACGGGTTGTGACGGTCTTCGACACCGTACACACCGTGCCCTCGGTCGGGTACGTCGTCTGGGACCGTCGCCGCAAGCTGAAGGACGAGCTGGTGGGGACCGACGAGGAGGAGATTCGTCGCAGGCGATTGGGTGGTGAGGAGGTGACCCGTGAGGTGCGGGTGCCATTGGTCTGCTACTGCGGCGACACGGCTCCGGCTGGCCTGGACAACTACGAACCCGTCTACCAGTCGCGGGTGCTGATCACCGAGATGACGTTCTACCGCCCCGATCACCGCAAGGAGAAGATCCACAAGTTCGGGCACACCCACCTCGACGACATCATCGAGCGGGCCGAGCGGTTCGAGAACGAGTTGATCATCCTGGCTCACTTCAGTACCCGTTACCAGGAGGACCAGGTACGTCGTGAGGTGCAGAAGCGGTTGCCTGAGAGCCTGCGTGAGCGGGTGGAGTTGTGGGTCTAGCCCGCCTGCGGCGGGTTGAAAAACACAAGTTTGGGGACGGGACGGGGTCTGATCCGCCTTCGGCGGACCCACAGAAAGTCCCGCTCCACCCAGAACGGCACGCAGGCGGGGCCTGCCCCCTTTTCAACCAGCACTCGTTGCAACTCGAAGAAGGGGTCAGGCCCCGCCTGCGAAAC
>Ga0066376_10001724_pt1 | contig 20985 bp, 12 predicted proteins | sample Knorr_S15_td_Bot_FD_77009 | JGI IMG/M metagenome (GOLD analysis project Ga0066376, IMG submission 77009) | Marine microbial communities from Southern Atlantic Ocean transect - Knorr_S15_td_Bottom_ad_5009_LV_A | ecosystem: Environmental > Aquatic > Marine > Oceanic | place: Southern Atlantic...
AAGTAACGGGATTACCAGTTGGCGTGCAATCCTATCGGGTGAGCACGCGCAAGAACATGGGTGCGGCAAAAAAGGGACAGGGCCAGAAATATGATCAGGATTTTCGAGACGCCAGCGACACCCCCCACGCCCATTTCAATTGACTGGTATCGGTTCCTGACAGCCTCACAGATTGACTGTACGGCCATGGATCAGAACAGGGGGGTAACACAGGCTCAAGAACCGCTTAACACCACCTCACTCATCCTTGAGCGACTGCGCCCAGTTACGCCACCACATGAGGGTCGAGCAGTTCTTTTTTTCTACTTGTAGGTTAGCGTCAATCGACGCGGCAGTAATTGCCAGAGTATTCCCATCCGGGTTCACTGATTCGTAGTCGTTCTCCCCCGGAAAGATGAACTGGAGTACCATCGCTGAAAGAAAACACAAGGTGATACAACCCATCGCTAGGGATGTCGGCTTTTGCCTTTTTTCTAAGCCCCATGGGATTAGACCCTGTTGGCTTTCAAAGAAAAAAAGAGAAGCCCAGCTGCAGTAATGGTCACAAGCATCTGAATAAAAAGATCACCAGCTCGGATGTCATCGCCTTCCCAAATCAAGTGATATTCATCCACATATTTTCTGGTAGCCAGCTCTGCCATCCGCCCGCCGTACTCAGTCCTTGTCGGCACATATACCAGCTGCACGATCAGCGCAAGCGCTGCGATCCGAAGTACAATTCTCTGTTTAGTGCTCATGGCCATCCTACATGTCAAATCTGATGTTTCCGTTTTTGTAGTACCGATCATAAAGATCCTGATCATTCCAATCTGAAAAAGCTGGTCGTTCTTCAACTAATCTCGTCTTCCAATCAAGAAATTCTTGGGTATCGATGGCGCCAATTGACAATGGCCTTTCAACATTAGACTCGCTGGATTCACCGCCTGCCAACCGCAGCGTAGGCTTAATCAACTGTCCGGAAAACCGGAGTAAGGTCAATCAGACACAAATAACTTCCAGTCCACGCTCTTCCAACTGCCTGATTGTGACATCTAGAATATTTTTATCGGTAATAATTTTGTCAACATCTCCCAACGTACAAATCCGACTGAATCCTCGTAGGCCAAATTTGGAGGAGTCGGTGACCACAATAGTTTCCTGTGCTACAGCGATCATCTGCTTGTTGAGGTGGGCTTCCAAAACGTTGGAAGTCGAAAAGCCATGATCGAGATCAATACCGTCAACTCCAAGAAAAAGCTTCTGGCAGGCGTGTTCCCTCATCATAGATTCTGCGTAGGGGCCAACCACTGAGGTCGATGTACGTCTAACGATACCGCCTAACATGTAAACTTGAACGTCTGAAAGCCGCAGTAATTCTATGGCCATATTCATGGAGCTGGCAACTATCGACAGATTCGTTTTTCCATGCATGTGCTTTGCAATCTGTGTTACCGTTGTACCAGAGCCGAGAATGATCGAGTCATTGTTTTCAATCATGGCTGCTGCTGCGGCCCCGATTCGGGCTTTTTCTTCAGCATGCAGCTTTGCTTTCTCGGAAACGGGCTGATCAAAGACACGATGACCCGAAGGATTCGCTCCTCCGTGCGTCCTGAAAAGGAGGTGACGTTCTTCAAGATTCCGAAGGTCGCGCCGGATCGTTGCCTCTGATACCTGCAGTTGGCCGCCGAGCTCGGCTACTGTCACGTAACCTTGATCATTGAGGAGACTCAAAATATGACTGTGTCGTTTCGCTGAACTTTTCATTGTATACGTTCATCTTTTTATCGGAATATATTTATAGATCGCCGTCCAATTCGATCGTTTCCCAATGGGTATCTGTAAAAGTACGCAAAGCGATCATTAATATCGAGATAGTATCCATATATGGTAACCAACCGATCATTTTTAATTACAAATACCACATTTGCATATTGAGTTGACTGTAATTGCTCGTTTAGGTACTTTGTTGTCGTAACCAATTTTTTCTTTTCATGGGAATCAAGTATTTATTGACAGCGCTCGTTGTTTCTCTTCTGTGCTTTCCGGCAGGAGCGATGAATGGGCCATCTGGAAAGATTACAGGGAAAGTGATTGACGCGGTGAGTGGTGATCCGTTGCCGGGAGCAACGGTCATTATTGAAGGGACTGTTCTGGGTGCTGCAACTGGAGTTGACGGTCGATATGTCATTATAAATGTCCCCCCAGGGATATATTCCGTCAGAGCTTCGATGGTGGGATTTACCAGAGTTCTGATTTCTGGTATTTCTGTTTCCATTGATCGCACAACAAAAATCAATTTCGAACTGGAGGAAGAGATCCTGCAAGGTCAGGAAGTCGTCATTGAAGCAAAACGCCCCCTGGTAGAAGTAGATCGTACGACATCGGTTTCCTATATAGATTCTGACGCGATCGCCAATCTTCCAGTTCAAGAAGTCCGGGATATTCTGCAGCTACAATCCGGTGTAGCGTACGACTCTGGAGGGCGCCTCCATTTGCGAGGGGGACGCGCAGGTGAGGTGGCTTATCTGATCGATGGGATACCGGTAACTAACCAGTTCAGTGGAGGTAGCAAAGTTGAAATTGAGACCAGCTGGATTCAGGAATTGCAGGTGATCAGCGGAGTGTTCAACGCTGAATACGGTCAGGCTCAGTCGGGAATCATAAATGTTGTCACTAAAGCAGGCTCCACTTCCATTTTTTCTGGACGAGCTGCCACCTACCTGTCTTCGTATTTGACATCAAATGGGGACATATTCATGGGTGCAGACAGATTCAGAGCCGATGAATTCAATGCTGATTTGACGTTGCAGGGTCCGGTTAAATTTTTGCGGGAGGGTTCCTTTTTTACCAATATTCGTTATATCACTAATGATGGTTGGTTATATGGTGAACGGAGAACGCGAATCGACGATACGGTGCCGATACAGGCATTTATACAAGATGCTCAACAGGTTTCAAGTGATCTGGACAATCTTGTGGGCATCGCCATACCGGATTCATTGCAAACCGGAGATAGAAGTCTGGTGCCAATGAATGATAAAACAAGGTTGTCTATAAATGTAAGGGCCAGTTTCAGGCCATCGAAGCAGCTCCGAGTCAGTTATGCACTGTTTCAAAATGAAGAAGACAGGAAAACCTATCGGGATTCACGGCGCTATGCACCCGATGGCCAGCCCACAACCAATGATCGGGGCACCAATCATATTTTGTCTGTTACCCACACACTTTCTTCAACGACTTACTATCAATTGGGTCTATCCTATCAGTTGAGCCGAGCCAGCTCATTTTTGTTTGAAGACCCATTGGACAGTCGGTACCAAGGACGTCCCTATTCTACAAACGGATTCGTTTTCGGTGGGACAAGCAGCGGTCGATCTTTTCGCAGGCAACAAACACTGCTGGCCAAGCTTGATGTGGAAAGTCAGATAAACATGTCGAATCTGGTCAAAGGAGGAGTTGAATTCCAGTGGCACCAGATTAACTCCAGATCTTTACAAACAATATCAGACGGTCCTGTTTACTTGGCTTCAATGCAACGTATCCCGGACGAAAACACTGACGGTAACAATTCATACGTTCAACGCCCACGTGAAATCGCCGTTTATCTCCAGGACAAGATTGAACTAGACGAAATGGTGATCAATGTTGGAGTACGATTTGACAATTGGAATCCCAACGCCGTTGTACCACTCGACCTTGAGGCTATTACTGAGAGAGGAAACGGGATCCGGTTGGAAACAGGATTCACCGCAGCGAAAAGTAGCAGTCAACTGAGCCCGCGGGTCGGTCTCGCTTTTCCTTATTCCGAGCGCGGTGTGCTACATGTTTCTTATGGTCATTTTTTTCAGGTACCACGTTTCTCATTCATCTACTCAAACTCAGAGTTTGAGGTTCAACTGGGTGATCTTGAAACCATTATGGGCAATGCCGACCTGAAGCCAGAGCGGACGATTGCATATGAGGTAGGTTTGCAACAGGCCCTGACCGATACCTGGAAATTAGAGTTTACGGTTTACTATAAAGATATTAAAAATCTTCTCGGACAGGAAATCATTGCGACCCGGGACAAGAAAGTATACGCGCGGTATGTGAATCGGGATTACGGAAATACAAAAGGAATATCGTTCGCTTTACTGCGGCAATATGCAGATCTCTTTGGTGTTACGGTTGACTACACGTTCCAGGTTTCCAGTGGTAATGCCTCTGATCCAAACAGTGTCTTTTTCAATAACCAGACGCAGCCACCCAAGGAGCCGGAGAAACAGGTTCTTCCTCTTGACTGGGACCAGCGCCACGCCATCAATGCCACAGCTATTCTTGGTGATCCTAAAAAATGGACGCTAAGTCTGATTGGACGTTTTTCCACTGGCCAACCCTATACGCCCTCGAATCCACGCAGCCGTTTATCGACTCAATTACAGAACGGTGAGAGAAAGCCAAGTGTCCTGAACCTGGATATCAATCTCGCCAAGCGGTTCGAGTTTCATGATTTCAAAATGCAGTTTTACGCCCGAATATTCAATGTTTTGGATCGCCTTAATGCAAAGAGAATTTATACAAGTACAGGTAATCCCTTCCAGCCGTTCAGGTCTCTTGGTGAGACAGAAGTATTGCGCCAGAATCCAAACTTCAGCGTCAGCGAGATTGACTTGAGGCCGGACTTCCTGGATGCCCCCCGTAAGGTTCTTATCGGTATCAGCGTGGACTTTTAATTCAAGGTATTGGTCAAATTGACCCTCCATATCAAGAAATACTGGAAGCTTCCCTTAGGCATGGTGATTGTACTACTCATCATGTTGATGACAGCACTTTTACCGATGTCTGCGCGTGCCCAGTTGGAAGCGGGAAGGGAATTCCGCAGGACAGGGATTCATGATGGAAATCTGGTGTTTACTAGGTATTCCAATTTTGGTAATCTTGGGTCACGGTCCGAACCTCCAAAAATGGAGTGGCCAAAGGGATCCGGTCAGTGGTATGGCTTTGAATTTGTCATGATGGCGGGCGCCGAGGTATGGGATGGGGATGGACGCGTTAGCAGAATTGTTTCAGAAAATTATACGAATGCGTCCTCCTTTGACATCAGTCCGGATGGTTCTCATACGTACGGATGGGAACCGCTGGCAAATTACTTCAATCCTGACTCCAGAAATAATTTGAATTATCCAGCTATGAGTCACATTTCCGAGACCTGGCCGGAATCCTGGGTAGTGGACTATCCTGGTCTTCCTGGATCACGGGATGGTAAGTGGAACGGTGAGTTTGGCTCTTTTGTGAGAGGTGATCAGGAAAGTTACTACGTGATGGATGACCGCAACAATGATGAATTCGCATATTATCCGTTTATAGGCAGTTCCGCAGATTCCTCAGCATACCCGGATGGTCGTCGTGGGCTGGGGTTACAGGTTGCTGTACGGGGATATCAATGGGTTAATGTTGAGGCAGAGGACATACTTATTGTTCGCTACGATATGAAAAATATCAGCGATAAAGATCTTACTAAAGTTGTCTTTGGCATGTATGTGGATCCAGCGGTGGGTGGACAGGGTGATTCGGTGGACGACCTCGCTGATTTCGAGCGGCAAGACGATATCGTGTACATGTGGGATCGGGATGGGCTCGATAACAAGGGACGGCCAGGTGTCGGCTATTTTGGATTCGCTTTTCTGGAAAGTCCGGGGGAGCCTCTGGATGGTGAAGACAATGACCAGAATGGTATTGTGGATGAGAGGCAGGATAATCCGGCGGGAATGAATATCCTGGGACGGAACGCCATTCGTCAGTACGTTTTGGGCTCTTACAACTTGAATGATTTTGAAAGCTTTTTCGGACCTCTTGAGTCCCGCGCGGCCTATCAATCCGGTTCTTGGTGGACTGGTGATGAAGATCTCGACTGGGTTGCGTTTCTGGACGACAATCAGAACGGGATTCGCGACGCGAGTGAGCCAATCATTGACGATCGGGGTTCCGATGGAATTAGTCCAAATGATGAGAATTATCCTGGTCCGGATTCTGACGGGACTGAGAACAACGGTATGCCAGACACGGGTGAGTCCAATTTCGGAAAGACTGACAACGATGAATCAGATCAGATTGGTTTGACCAGTTTTGTTCTGAGACCGGCAGGAAACGTCAGCGATGATGAACGGTCGTGGTTAGAAATGGAGCCGAATCGGTTCGGTGGGGAAATGCCCAGCAATCTGGCATTCATTTACGGTTCCGGATATTTTTCTCTTCCACGAAATGAAACCCGAAAATTTGCTATAGCCACTCTGTTTGGGCGTGATTTTGATGACATCCTGCGAAATAAAAGAACAATGCAGCGTATTTATGACGCAGACTATTCGTTTTCAAAGCCTCCCAACAAACCCAAACTGACCGCTATTAAAGGAGACCACCAGGTGGTTCTGATGTGGGATAACCTTGCCGAGTTTTCGTTAGATCCAATTTATGGGAATGATTTCGAGGGATACCTGATTTACCGGTCGACAGATCCATCATTCAATTCAATCAAAACGATTACCGACGCATTTGGGAATCCGATACTGTGGAAACCAATCGCACAGTATGATCGGAAAAACGGATTGCAAGGACCTCACCCGATCCAAATCGGTGAAACTGGTACAGCATTCAATACTGGAAAGGATACAGGATTGCGTTATTTCCACGTAGATGAAGGCCTCGACAACGGACGGATGTATTATTACGCCGTGGTTTCTTACGATACTGGATATGACACGGATTTTGTAGTACGTGGTCTTTCAAACAGGGATCTCCTGACTCCAATAGCACCCAGTGAGTCTTCGAAAATCATCCAAACTGACCTGATTGGGAATATCACTTTTGTAGACGTAAACACCGCAGCGGTCGTACCCAACGCGCCAGCTGCAGGGGCTGTGCTTGGATCGGTAGATGGTGAGATTCAGCATACGGGACCAGCGACCGGACAGGTGCTTGTTGAGATTGTTGTTCCTGACAGTCTCGGAGACGGAAATAAATACAGGATCACATTTTCCGATACCACGAAAGCAAGACTTACCGTTGGTATTCGAATTGAGGAGGCGAGTAGTCGGCGCACGATCTATAAGGCAGCCGTTTTTGATAGCCTTGACTTGGTAACGCGGATTCTGGATGGTATGAATTTCCGTATTTACTCGCCGCCGGCGCCCAGCCCCATGATTCAGGGATGGACTAAAGGCGACACCAATCTGTTGGCCAATGTTGATCTGGTCGTTTCACAAAGAAGTGTCGCCATTCCCGACGATATTGAAATAAGGGTGTCCAAGGCTGGTGTGGATACATCATTTGTCCAGTTTGCATTCGAACGTGGTACACCGGTAAACTTTGAGGTGTTTGGACTTACTTCTGGATCGCAATACGATTTCATCCTGGAGGAAACTGCTACTCCAGATGGAGTCTTGAGCCATGGAGATATAATTACCATCGTATTTAACAGAGCTGGTTTCCGGTTTGATCTGGGATGGCGATTCAGCTTCAGCGCTCCCTCAGGCGAAGAACCGCGGCTTCCCAAATCCGGCGATGTGTATTCACTTGAAGTTGCTAAGCCATATTCGTCCCTGGATATGGTATCCTTCCTTACCCGAATGTCCTTTTTTGATGCTGAAAAAGCACGTGGCGATCTAAGTGATATTTATGTCGTCCCAGATCCGTATGTCGTGAGCGCCTCTTGGGAAAAACCACTTTTCAATGCTTCTGGACGCGGTGAGAGGAGAATTGACTTCGTGAATCTACCGCAGAAGTGCACCATCCGGATCTTCAATGTTGCCGGAAAACTCGTTAAAGTACTTGAGCACGATTCACTCCAAAACGATGGAAGCGAGAGTTGGGATCTGGTATCAAAAGACGGACTCACGGTGGCTTACGGAGTGTATTTATTTCATGTAACTGCACCTGGAATTGGAGAAAAAACGGGCAAATTCGCTCTGATTAAGTGATGCACGCATGAAAAAATATTCGTTCATACTGATCGGTTTCATGTTTTATACACTTCCTGTGTTTTCTCAGGAATCGGATCGTCCACCAGATAATTTTGTAGAGGACGTAACAAATGCGGGCACAAGCGCAGCAGCATTTTTGCGAATTGGTGTGGGGTCCAGGGCGCAAAGTATGGGAAATGCAGCATCTACATTTTCATCAGATGCTACGGCTATGTACTGGAATCCTGCATCAATTGCTTTACTTGAAGGTGATGTCAGTATTGTATTTGATCACACTGATTGGCTTATCAATACGAGCTTGGATTATGTGGGAATGGTGTTTCAAATTCCAGGAGTTGGTTCACTCGGGTTCAGTGTGTTGAGTTTTCAGGCTATAGACAAACAACCAGTGCGCACCATTCTTGAACCGGAAGGTACTGGAGAGTTTTACAGCGCTTCTGACCTGGCAATTGGGGTAACCTATTCGGCCTTGTTGACTGCAAGATTTTCTGCAGGAGTAACGGGAAAATACATCCGACAGGCACTCTGGAATGAATCTGCTTCCACCATGGCTTTTGATCTCGGGATTATTTATCACACGCGTCTTGAAGGACTGAATTTGGCGGCCAGTATTTCCAATTTTGGTGGAAACTTAGAGCTTGAAGGCCGGGACTTAAAGAGACCGTTTGACGAGGATGAAGGCAATTTCAGTAATGATCAATTAAACGTAAGTCTGGATACGGATCAGTTTACGCTCCCTCTCACATTCCGTTTTGGGCTGGGCTATGTGAAACAGTTGGGAAGTATACATCGCATCACAATGGCGGTTGATCTGCTAAATCCGTCAGACAACAGTGAATCTGTAAATGTTGGAGCCGAATACACTTTCTGGAACACATTTTCCATTCGAAGCGGATTTGTTGCTTTGTTTGAAAAGGACCGGACGGGGGGCTCAACTTTTGGAGTTGGAGTTTCGAGAAAACTCCTGGGTGGAATCGGGTTTTCATCCGCATATTCCTATGCCGATTGGGGCATCTTGAATTCTACACATCGAGTAACCATTTCAATAAATCGATAAAAAATAGACACGCAAAACAGGCACCGTCATGAGAACACGATACATACTTTTTATAGGCCTATTTTTGGTCTGCAATTCGGCATTTGGCCAAAACCAACGTCTGATATTCAACGAAATCCTTGCTGATCCCGCGATTGACCTTCCCGGAGATGCCAATGGGGATGGAATACGGAGTTCGTCTCAAGATGAGTTTGTCGAGCTCGCCAACGTCAGCAGTGATTCCCTGGATTTGACAGGATGGATGCTCGGCGACGACGAAACGATCAACTTTACGTTCCCAGCGGGTTACAAGCTCCCCCCCCGTAGAATTATTGTCGTGTTTGGAGGCGGTGACGTAACCAATGTTGCCGGATACGACCCGGATCTCCTATTGACTCGCGTTTTCAGTGCTGACGGCAAGGTTGGGAATGGACTTGCCAACGGTGGTGAATATGTCATTATCAAATCGGCTGATGGATCGGAAGATGCCTACATTGCTTACGGCTCAAAAGTCGGTGGAGGTCCTCCGGCGACAGATGCCACCACAGGCATCACGTTTGAGTTCGGAGAAGACATTGTTGTTGCTGCAAACGAGGACCAGTCAGTTACGCGAAGCCCTGACGGCAACGTTGATTCGGCAGCCCCCTGGGTTCAACATTCGACACTTAATTCCAGCCTCTTTTCTCCCGGTCTTACCGTAAGTGGGGCCGCGGATGTTCCCAAGGTTTTACCACCCCTTTCGATTGTAATAAATGAGGTGCTTGCAGATCCGCCGAGCGGTTCTGCCGGAGACGCAAACGGAGATGGCACACGCAGTTCGTCGCAGGATGAGTTTGTTGAATTGGCCAATGTCACGGATGCAGCTGTTGATATTTCCGGCTGGAGACTGGGCGACGATGAAGGCATTGGCTTCACTTTCCCTGCTGGTTACATCATGCAACCCCGTAGTTTTGTTGTCGTGTTTGGAGGTGGGGATGTAACTGGTGCCTTCGGTTATGACCCCGACCCGCTTCTTACACGGGTTTTTAGTGCTGACGGTACCATTGGGAATGGTCTGGCAAACAGCGGCGAAATAGTATTGCTGATGTCCGATGACGGAGCTTACGATACCTGGATGGCATACGGATCCAAAGCTGGTACGGGTGGTCCACCAAATGTGAATGATTTCGAAATCGGGATTGACGTGGGTGCTCCTGCAAATGCCGACAATAGCATCACTCGCTTCCCGGATGGAAATATCAATGTTATTGATCCTTTCGTTCAACATTTGACAGTTAGCAACAAATCCTATTCTCCTGGAAAAACCATAGACGGGAGGACTCAGGTTCCTCCTCCACAACCTCCTGTTACGGTCGTCATAAATGAAATTCTGGCCAATGTAAATGGTGCCGGTGATGCAAATGGAGACGGTACGGTGGATTCTTTGCAAGACCAATTCATTGAAATCGTCAATTCAAGCGAAGAAAATTCCGTCGATCTTTCGGGCTGGAGTGTGGGCGACGGCTCTTCTGTAACCTTCACATTCCCTGCTGGATATACGTTGGCTCCGCAGGCGTTCGCAGTTGTTTTTGGTGGAGGAGATATTACCCTCGTGCCAGGATATTCTGCTGATCCACTACTCACTCGGGTATTTACAAGTGACGGTGGGAGCCTGGGTGACGGACTAACCGCATCAGGAGACTACGCAGTTTTAACATCTGATGATGGTGCATATGACTCCTATATCGCTTTTGGATCTGTTGGTGGAACGGGCGATCCTGCTCTGGCCGGTATTGAATGGGAATTCGCGTTAACGACAGCATCGGCACTGGATCTGTCCAATTCAATTACCCGAAGTCCGGATGGCAACATTCTCTCATCTGATCCTTTTGTGGGCCACCTCAGTGTCAGCACCAATCCATTCTCGCCCTCACAGACCATTAATGGGGTCAATGCGCTGGATGAGTTCATTGACGTGGAACACCCCTGGGGAACTGGACATGCGGTTCATTTCAACTGGTGGGAACGAGACCGGATAGAAATTCGCGATGCCGCTTCTCTGGTTCCTTTGCAGATGGATCAGGGTACGGTTGAAATGTGGTTCAGACCAGACTCCGTCCTCACAAATGATACCCATGCACCAGACTTTACTTATTTATTTGGGAAAAACCTTGGTGGTAATCACGAAGGAGATCTGGGTATATCATGGCGCCGCGGAGAAGGACGCCTTCTTTTCTTTATGCAAGACGGTACTTCTACGACCAATCTGGAATCCAGTCAACGGGTAGATGATGTATTTTTCCCACGCTGGTACCATGTGGCTGTAACCTGGAATACGGCCGACTCCATGCGCATTTTCCTTGATGGTGTACAAGTCTCTGCGGTTGAATCGACCATTACACTTCTGGGGGGTACTCAGCAGATTGCGATCGGAAACGGTTCAGCGGATCTCTGGAATGATCGGTTTGAAGGATTTAGAGGAATGATCGACGAAGTACGATTCTCTGTAGTGGAGCGTTATACCTCAGATTTTTCTCTTCCAACAGCTCCTTTCCAGACGGACAATCTGACACTGGCTCTATGGCACTTTGATGAGGGCAGTGGCAATACGACCGCCGATGCTACCGGCAATGGATTTGTGGGTACGTTTGGAGGATTTGGTTCGGATTACCTGGTCGATGTCAACAGTGCACCGACTTGGGTAGAAGTGGCAACAATTGTAGCCAACGAAGATGTCGAAGTGCCGGAACGCTTTACACTGGAGCCAAACTATCCGAATCCTTTCAATCCATCGACGGTCATTGAATTTACTGTACCGCGTTCTTCTAAGGTCGAGTTGGCAGTATACAATCTGTTGGGACAGCGTATACAGGTTCTGGTAAATGACAGCAGAGCACCTGGGAGATACTCCGTGTCTTTCAATGCCAGTCATCTGGCGAGCGGTGTTTACTTCTACACACTAAAAGCGGATAAGACACATTTAGTGAGTAAAATGTTGCTGATAAAATAAATGATCGATACCTCTGGATTTACCTCTCGGGACTTTTGGAGGAGAATTCTGACCGTGTGTGTGCTGGGCTGTGTGGTGATCACATGGCCCAGTGCACAGGCGCAATCAACGGGTTTTTTCTTCAGATATCTGCCCGCTCAGCAGGTGCTGTCCTCAAACGTTGAGCTGACTGAGGTTGAGGTAGGTCCCTTGATTGACGGGCGGGAGTTGTTGGCGAGGGGGCCTGGAGGCTGGGGTTTTACGGCACCTCTTTCGGCAGAGTTTGAGGCACCTGGTTCGAAAATCCGAAGTACTGATAGCGTTGCTTTCAATCAAGTGCTTGGACCCAACCTGACTTTCGAAGCTTGGGTTCGGAGCGATGTAGATGCTCAGACGGCGACGCTTGTGGGCAATCAGGTTTCAGCAGGCGATGGATTCACTCTCGGTCTTTCCGGTGGCGTTCCGTTTATCGTTCTGAAGAAGGGGACCCAGTACAGGGTCGATGGAAACGAGGTCGTTCCTACCGGAGAGAATCAGTGGATTGCTGGCACGCTTGAATATTCCGGAGGAGAATTGCGACTGAGCTTGTTTGTCAATGGCAGGGAAGTCGGAGTTTCAACATTCACCCCGGCCCTTTCCGGACCCTACGCTATTGAAGTCCCCTTTCTGGTTGGGACAGCGGCCGAAGGATCGCGCATGTCACCTACGTTCCTTGGCGATTTCACAGGGCACATATTTGCCGCTACGGTACGCAGTTATGTTGCTAACGATCTGTATCTCAACAGTTTGGTTCCGTTCGACGGGGGCCCTTATTTCGGGTTACCAGACTACCATGACTATCCATCCGATGTTTTCGCGCTTCCAATGGATGTCCGCATATTTCCGGAATCCGTTCAGGTTTCGACCAGAATATTCCTTCCCTATGCGAATGATGAATACATTTCGCAGGGGACAGGTACGCGGGTTGAAGAAGGTGTTTTGGGAACGACGAAACTGGTTTACGTTTCGTACTACCACCGCTTGAGAAATGGTATGACGCGGAATTTGCGATCAATAGTCGTAGAAATGAATTCAGAGACCGGTCGTGTCCGGAGAGTATTTCGGTTAATGGGAGAACTGGGATTTGCCCATGTTGGAGGCGTTGCGTTATTCCAGAATGCCTTCTTCGTTTCCTCTGAAAACACCCTGGAAAAATATGTCCTCCCTACCTATGACGGCCCATTAGGTCCCAGGTATTATGATCTCACGCCTGATGCGGATGGTACGATTTACGTGCAAAGCAAGGCCTCTTTTGTCTCTGCTTTCAGGGATACGCTCTGGGTTGGCGATTATAGAACGAGTTCACAATCAAAGCCATATTTATACGCACATGCACTCGATTCGAGTGGTCGTCCCGAATCAGTAGCATCTCGAGTTTTTGCTATCCCCTGGCGAATACAGGGGGTCGATTTCTATGAAAATGAGAACGAAACCCACGTATTTATGTCCCGGAATCGGAATAGTACAGAGGCAGAATTGCTGCGTTTCAGACTGAATCAACTTGAAAGTGTCAATGTCATCACTCCTGACACGACCATTCAAATGCCCTATGGGATTGAAGACTTGTCATTTTTCCCGGATGGGACGCTGTGGACCAATTCAGAGTCAGGCACGGACTATTACCAGCGAAGATCTATAAATCCCTGGAGGCCATTCTATCCATTTGTGTACAGTGTTGAGGGAAGTGAGTTGTTTCAGAATTTCACGGCTACACAAGTGACCTCGTTTCCTGAAACGGGAAATGGATTTCAATTTGAGAATTTTCCAAACCCATTCAGGGGTGCTACAACCCTACGGATATTTGTTGATGTGCCGCAACATGTCCGTATTTCGATATTTGATGTACTGGGCAGGCGAATCTCGGATGTTACTAATACCCGATTACACCCTGGAGTTCACGAATTCCCCTGGCGTGCTAGCCGCACATCGGGGGGGCTTTTTTTTGTGATGATAGAGGCCCAGCAGTCCGTTTCGACTTTTCCTATCATTCTGACCAATTAGCCCGTTCAGGCATGTGTTTAAGCGAAATAAACAAAACGGAATCACAGACTTCGGTTTTCAGACGGGCCCGGAGATACTGATAGCTGGGTTGATTGCGTGCATACTCTTATTGATGGCAGGAGGTTGCCAGGAATCTCCCGCAAACCAACCTGAAGCCATCATTGCAACTGTCGGAAACCTGAGTATCTCTGTAGAAGAATTCCGGATAAACTATGAACTGGGATTCCCCAATCTTAAAACAGGAAAGCATCCCCGGCAGACCTATCTGAACTTTCTGATTGATGAAAAGCTGTTGGCACTCGAAGCTTATCGTCTGGGGATGCACAAACGTCCCGAGATGGTCGAGAAAATAGAAAACCTTCGAAAAGAGTTACTTATTGGGGAGGTTTTCAATGAGTTTGTCGATGAATCGATTGTTATTTCAGACGAGGAAATAGAGGAGGTCAGATTAAAAGATCACGTTTATTTCAGGCTTCGATTTTTACCGGTGTCAGAAATGCTGGAAGCAGAACGCCTTAGTAAGGTTTTAATACGAAACGGATTTGATCAGGCATTTTCAGAATGGAAAGCAGGACTTAGTGAGCAGCGTTATCGAGCCTCGGATTTCGATTCAGGTCTTATTTCATGGTCAGATATTGACCCTGAATTGATGGATGTGATCAGTGGTCTTTCCATTGGTTCCGTCTCTCAGCCAATTCCCTACCATGGAAACTTTCTTCTCGTTCAGGTTACCGATATCCAGCGAACACCCCTGACGAACATTTCGAATGAAACAGAAAAACAGCGATATCAGAAGGTTTTGCTCCATAAAAAAGCAAAAATAAGGTCCCGTGAGTTTATAAAGGAACTGATGTCATCCAGCGAACTTCGTATAAAGGCTGGGGCATATAAGGAGTTGGAAAGGGTTCTCTGGACCTGGCTGCAATCGCAAGGAGAGATTGTAAATCTTTATGATGCCTTGGAATTGTCTGAAGATCCCTCTGCCGATACTATCCACTCGATGTATGATCGGGTGCTGCTCACTACACAAAGTGATCAATGGACTATTTCGCGATTCGTAAAAGAATATCCGTATTCGCGGTATCCTTTTTCAACCGTCTCATTTGACGAGTTCAGGTCAGATCTGTATGACGGATTCGGACTGTTGTTGCGTGATCAGAAATTTCTGGAATTGGCCGAGTCAAAAGGCTACGGAGATCTTCCCACTTTAAATAGAGAAGTGGAGCTATGGTCAGACAAATGGGTTTATAGGGAGCTGCTTTCAGAGATTCGTGATACGGTTTCCGTTCTACCCTCAGATATGACAGCATATTTTCTCGAGCATAGGAGCTACTGGGCATCGGAGGTTCGACAGGATGAAGTCAGTTCAGAATTGGAAGAAAAAGTTCGCCACGCAAAAACCAGAGCATCAGTCAACGCCTACGTCCTTGGCCTGAGGAAGCGAATTGAGATTTCTGTCGATACCGAGATGCTTTCAAGGCTTCACCTTACTGATGTCAGCAAGCCCTCCTCCTCAATGATAACGATTGTCAAAGGATGGTCTGGGCAGCCAGCCTGGCCCGTTGTTGATCCGGGTAGATAACTAAATCAGTCTGAGTGGCACGGATTGAAGTCCGAGAATATTTATGGTTCAACAAAATATATTTTGCAGAGATAAACTTATTGACAAAGCTATCTCTACCAACGAAGAATGGGATGTAATTGTGATAGGTGGTGGGGCTTCTGGATTAGGCTCTGCCGTTGAGGCAGCAAGCAGAGGGTACAGAACCCTTTTGCTGGAACAGCATGATTTCGGAAAGGGGACCTCAAGTAGAAGTACCAAACTCGTTCATGGTGGAGTGCGCTATCTGAGACAGGGGAATCTGTCACTGGTATTCAAAGCTTTGAGAGAGCGGGGTATTTTCCTCAAGAATGCACCTCATCTGGCGCATCAGCTTGAATTCGTAATCCCATGTTATACGTTCTGGGAAAAGGCATTTTACGGAATTGGTCTGAAAATCTATGATTTAATATCCGGTAGCTTGGGGTTGCAACATTCCAGAATTCTGGGTCGCAACGATGTTCTGAAGCGACTCCCCGGGATTGAGCCGGAAGCTCTGTGTGGGGGAGTTTCTTACTTTGACGGACAATTTGACGATTCACGAATGATAGTAAATCTGGCTCAAACGTGTTCGGATCATGGAGGCGTTCCAATCAATTATTTTCAGGTTGTTCAGTTAACGCGGACGAATGGGAAGACGGATGGAGTTGTCGCACGGGACATGGAGTCGGGGCGGGAATATGGGTTTAAATCCAAAAGCGTACTTAACGCAACGGGTGTGTTTGCGGATCAACTGCGTCACCTTGATGATCCAATTCAGTCGCCCATGATCAAACCAAGTCAGGGTATTCACTTGATTCTGGATCGATCTTTTTTACCGGGGGATGTAGCCTTGATGGTTCCGCATACAGATGATGGACGGGTACTTTTTGCAATACCCTGGCACAACAACGTCATTATCGGTACAACGGATACACCGGTACAAGATATCGAACTGGAACCGCAGGCCCACGAAGATGAAGTTAAGTATTTGTTGACACACGCAGGGCGCTATCTCACCAAGCGCCCGAAGGCATCAGATGTCTTGAGTGTATACGCAGGACTACGTCCACTCGTAAGTTCTGGCACGAGTGACACCAAGTCGATCTCCAGAGATCATGTTCTTTTTGTCTCCGAATCCGGACTTGTCACCATTACCGGTGGAAAATGGACCACTTATCGGCAGATGGGAGAAGAAGCAGTAGATCAAGCTGCGAAAGTGGGGGGGCTCGATGCTAGAAAATCCAGGACCAGAAACCTTAAAATTCACGGTGCGGAAGGATTCTTTTCATCAGATGAACACTATGGGATTTTTGGGTCAGATGCAGAATCTGTCAAAAACGTCGTCGAGTCAGAACCAAGTGGAAGTGAACAAATCCATCCGCGACTACCCTATTCCAAAGGTGAGGTAGTTTACTCAGTTCGGTATGAAATGGCTCGAAGCGTTGAAGATATTCTTGCCAGACGAACGAATGCCTTGTTTTTGGATGCCAGCGCAAGTATTGAAGCTGCACATGTTGTAGCTGTCATTGTAGCAAGGGAATTGGGACGCGACGATTCCTGGGTAGAACGACAAATCAGTCAGTTTTCGACTCTGGCTGCAGGGTATCAAATTTCTGATGCTGTTTCCCGCGAAGTGAATCCAGCACCATCATCTTCCTAATCTCGTATTGTAATATGAGCATTGTCCAGAACAGTTTCTTTCGAATTTCAAGCTTGACATCAGCCAAGACTACAATGAAAATGATGCTTGTGTCGGTCATCTGTATGATGGTCACATTGGGTTGCACTGATGAAAAACCCGAAGGAAAACTGATTGGGTTTGACTTACAGGGACATCGGGGAACTCGAGGACTTCTTCCTGAGAATACGATTCCAGCCTTCAAGAGAGCGTTGGAAATTGGAGTGACCACGCTGGAAATGGATGTGGTTCTGACTTCTGAAGGTATGGTAGTGGTTTCTCATGATCCGTGGTTCTCATCTCAAATCTGCTCTCATCCTGATGGGAGTCCCATCACCGAATCAGAAGAAAAGGATCTGAGATTATTCGACATGACCTATGAGGAAGTGAAAAAATATGACTGCGGGAGCCGCGGACATCCCAAGTTTCCCGACCAGGAAGCGATGGTTGTATTCAAACCACTTTTGTCGGATGTCATTAAAACTTCCGAAACGCATACAGACTCCCAGGGAAGTCCCGGAGTGTACTACAATATTGAAATCAAGTCTGCTCCAGACAGGGATGGTCTCTATTATAAATCCGTTGCGGAGTATGCACGCCAATTATATGCTGTTCTTGTTGATGGAGGAGTTTTGGATCGATCGTTCGTTCAATCATTTGACCCGCGGGCGTTGGAAATGATGCATGAAATTGACCCGGCACTCCCATTGGGTCTGCTGGTCAATAACGACGACGGACTCATCACAAATCTCGAAAGGCTCAGTTTTACACCCGTAGTTTATAGTCCCCATGAAAGACTCGTTGACGCTGCACTCGTGGACAGCATACACGAAAGGAACATTCGGATTATACCATGGACTGTAAATCAAACCGAACGCATGAAGGAATTGCTATCACTGGGCGTTGACGGGATTATCACCGATTACCCTGATCGGGGCAAAGCATTGTTTGACGACCAGGGGAATCAGGAGTGATGCATTCACCTGGGAGGATTCGCCCCGACCGGCTAGCACAGCCGCACACATACACCTCAAACTTCAAAGTCACCACAGATGATTGGGTTTTTACGGCCTCCAGCGCACCAGGATTGTTTACCTGAGGACCAGGTTGATGCGACGTATTCCCGCCTCAGACGTCGTGTCTTTCTGGGAATATTTGTCGGCTATGCAGGGTATTACTTGGTACGGAAGAATTTTACGCTGGCCATGCCCTACCTGATAGAGCAAGGCTATTCCAGAACTGAACTCGGATTTGCTCTTTCTGGTGTGGCGATTGCATACGGATTGTCAAAATTCCTGATGGGAAGTGTATCGGATCGCAGCAGTGCCCGCCATTTTATGACCATAGGGATCCTGATCAGCGCCTTGATCATGATTGTAATGGGAATAGTACCTGTGGCAACCAGTTCCGTCGGGATCATGTTTGTATTGCTGATGGCCAACGGTTGGGCGCAGGGTATGGGCTGGCCTCCGAGTGGGCGCACTATGGTTCACTGGTTTTCAGCGAGTGAACGTGGAAGCAAAATGGCCGTTTGGAACGTGGCCCATAACGTGGGAGGAGGAATGGTGGGTCCTATTGCCATACTTGCCATGGCCATGTTTGCAGATTGGCATGCGATTCTGTACCTGCATGGATTTTTCGCACTTGGTGCAGCGGTAGTAATTTGGGTTCTTGTTCGCGATACACCCCAGTCCCAGGGGTTGCCAACTATTGAAGAGTACAAGAACGACTATCCGACAGCGTTTGAGTACAAAAAGTCGCATGAGAAAGAATTCACAACGAAAGAAATATTCTTAAAGTCTGTTCTGAATAACAAACTGCTGTGGTTCATTGCCATCGCAAACGCGTTTGTTTACCTGATTCGATACGGCGTATTGGACTGGGCCCCTACGTATCTGAGTGAAGTTAAGAATTTTTCCTTTGAAGACGCCGGTTGGGCCTACGCCATGTATGAATGGGCGGGTATTCCCGGTACACTGGCGGCCGGTTGGATGTCGGACAAACTGTTTAATGGTCGCAGGGCACCTGTCAGCATCATTTATCTTCTGGCTACACTGGTATGTGTAGTGGTTTACTGGACCAATCCCGTCGGGAATCCGGGAATTGATATAGCTATGCTGATTGCAATCGGTTTTCTAATCTATGGTCCGGTTATGCTGATTGGTGTGCATGCGTTGGATCTGGTTCCAAAAAAAGCGGCAGGTACAGCTGCGGGTTTTACCGGTATGTTTGGTTATGTGGGGGGTGCTGTAACTGCTAATCTGGTAATTGGAGTGCTTGTGGATGCAGCCGGGTGGGATGCTGGATTTATTCTGATTATTGTGGCCTGCATTATCTCGACCATACTGATTGGAATGACCTGGAACGCAGAAAAAAAATTCAATCATGAAAGGGGGTTGAATTAACCGAAATCCCGACACGCTTTCAATTAGGTCTTGCTTACCCGAATCCCTTTAATCCCGTCACAACGATTACCTATGCATTACCAGTTGCGTCAGATGTTCGAATAATTGTAACTGACCTTCAAGGGAAAGTAGTCAAGGAACTCAAGAACAAGGCCAAGGACGGTGACCTGACGGATAAGCAGCAGAAGCAACTGACCTACGAGGAGAGGGAGTACAGGTCCAAGCGCAAGCTCGTACGGGAGAAGCTAATCAAGTTCGCCACACGTATCCCCGCATTCATGTACCTGACGGACTTTCGCGAAAATACGCTCCAAGATGTCATCACCAAGCTCGAACCAGGCTTGTTTCTAACCGTCACCGGTCTGACGGTCAAGGACTTTCACATGCTCGTGCACCTGAAGGTGTTCAACACCGAGCAGATGAACCAGGCCGTCTTCGCCTTCCGTCGCTACGAAGACGCCTCGCTCCGCTACACTGGAATCGAGAGCCACGAGGGTCTGACCCACTACGGACTGTACGACACGGTGGTGGCGATGGACTGACTGGGAGGCGAGATCAGCAGGCAGTTGTGTTTGACAAAGACTTTTTACCTGGGGCGGGTTATTTTTCTTGGTTAAAATTTGAAGCGTCTTTGAAAACGTTGGTAAATAAAATGAGGATGCTTGATCAACAATGATTAAAAGGATCCGAAGTGCGATTTATCTTTACCCCACCCTCAACTAAACTGACTGAAATACTGGTTAGGCCTTGGTGGACAATAGAATAAAAAATGCTGTTCAATTCCCTTTCGGAAGAGTAACTGCATCAAGCGTTTACCGCAAGGAGAAGGATTACGTAGTTGTTTCCCAGCGGCTGTGCCAGTCGTTCGCGCGAGTGCAGAAACGAATTAACGAGATCGGCGGCCTTCAAGCCCTGATCGGTACTTGAGCCCTTTTCTAAGTAAGTGTCGGGGGCGTCTTCCCACGGATCGAAACTCCCCGACTCGTAGTCGCTTTCGAGCCGCCTGTATGCAGCGGCAGCCGTCTTCTTCCTTTTGGTCCGCAGGCTGAAGCGTTTGGCCTTTGGCGTACGAGATGAATCGTAAAACTCAGCGTAATAAATACCATTGCGATTGACGAGTCCCATCTGATTTCTCCAAGATGAGGCCCAACGGGCAAATGACTCATGTCAGTCCTCTGTACAGTCAACTGAAATCCGTCGAAAAACGGCCTTGCGAGGTAGCTCAGCAGGTTAGAGCGTCGGATTCATAACCCGGAGGTCGAGAGTTCAAGTCTCTCTCGCCACATTCAAAGGCCCTTCTGCAAATGTAGAGGGGTCTTTTGTGTTTGTATAAAGCTTTGAA